>ERZ857998.1376-NODE-1376-length-27949-cov-8.893633_pt1 | contig 27949 bp, 27 predicted proteins | sample MGYA00519954_ERZ857998 | MGnify/ENA primary metagenome ERZ857998 (study PRJEB31778, sample SAMEA3449424) | human gut metagenome | biome: human gut; feature: human-associated habitat; material: faeces | place: United Kingdom | collected 2010/2012 ...
TTACACATGTAGAGTGGTATATGACAGGATATTATATTACCTGCGACTCTGAGACAGACGGACCTGCGCAGGACTGGATTTGGGCGGACGCGGCGCAGATGGAAGCGGAGATCCCGCTCCCATCCGCGTTTCAATACTTTTGAGGTAGAATTTGTCCGCGTTTCGACTGAAGCGGACGGATTGACACGCCCGAATCTTGAAGGTATCTTGTAAAAAAATTAAAAACATGTTAAGAGATACGAAATAAGTCAGTTGTCCGGGTGAAGGCAAAAGCACAGAGCCACGCCGGCGTCCGGATTAATTTATAGTATCACAAAGGGGAAAAGGAGTTCTTATGGAAAACCACATCATCATTGAACCGGCATGCAAGATTAGAGAAATCGCCAGAAACACACTTTTCGGCAATTGGAAACCGGTCGTACTCGTATTGTTCATTTATTTTCTGCTGACCAACGGCGTCGGCCTGATCCTGGATCAGTTCTTCACCTACACTTACAATGTACAGACAGGCATCTACGGACAGGCACTACCTTACAAGCTTACTTACGGCTCAAGTATTTACAATCTATTGATCAGCGGACCGTTCACATTTGGATTGACCATGTATCTTCTGACCTTTTTCAGAAGCAGAAGATCGGACGGCACCTTGCTGTTTGAGGGCTTCAGCAATTTCGGCAAAACCTTTTTGCTGTTCCTATTGATGAGCATTAAGATTTTCCTTTGGTCGCTGCTCTTTGTAATTCCGGGCATCATTGCGAGCATTCGCTACAGTCAGGCTTTTTATGTGATGGTCGATCATCCGGAGTACAGCGCGAACCAGTGCTTAGAAGAAAGCAAGCGTCTGATGATGGGCAATAAGGGCAGATACTTTTATTTGACGCTGACATTCATCGGCTGGTATCTGCTTGCAGCTATGCCAAGCGCGATCTTCACTCAGGTGAGCGGCTCCGGCATCGGCAATGTCATCTTTATAATCATTCTGAACATTCCGGCACTTTTTGTCGATGCCTATATCAATATGGCATATACGGCATTTTATGAGCTTGCAACGGAGAAACTGGTCGTCGTGCAGCCGGGAAGCGGGATCGATCCAAGCAATGTTGTTTCCGCAAACTATACGGTCGATGAAAATCCGCAGCAGACTGCGCCGGTTTCGCGGGATATCCAGGCAGAAGAACAGAACGAGACCACGCAGCGAGAAGTGAAGCAGTCGGACGCAGTCATGGTGTCTGCGCAGAACGAGCCGGAAACTGTGGTACAGACAGAAGTTTCAGAGCAGAACGCGGAAACTTCGTCGCAATTCCAGGAAACAGCTGACGATGGCATACAGAACGCGCAGGAAGCGCCGCAAAACGTCGCGTCTTCGCTTGAAACGCAGGCTACGGCAGCAAAGGAGCAGGAGGACGCACAGGCAGCGAAAGAGGCGGCAAAGGACGCCAAAGAAGAAGCGCGCTACTTGGCGGAAGAACAAAAATATGACGATGCCGAAAGAAAATAACTCACGCTTTGAAACTATCTAGCAGAGAATTTTCCTATATTATTACAGCAAAAGAAGGGCCTCGGCAAGAGGCTCTTTTTTGGTACGGAGACGAGCGCTTTGACATAGTATGAAGTATCTCAACATATAAGGAGGTACAGCCTTGTCTTTGGAACGACATTATTTCCCGGGCAACAATACGCCCTTGGGATTTTTCTCTTACTATAAACACATCTTAGGACAGCGCGAGGCAAACAGGATTATCTGCCTGAAAGGGGGTCCAGGCACCGGTAAGTCCACCTTTATGAAACGTATCGGAGAACATTTCGCGAAGCTTGATGAGGATATTGACTATCTCCACTGCTCCGCGGACGAAAACTCGCTCGACGGGGTCGTGCTCAAGAATCGAAAGATCGCGGTGATCGACGGAACCAGTCCGCATATGACGGACCCGATCACGCCGGGCGCCGTCGACAAGATTATCAATCTCGGTGAATTCTGGAACGAGGAAGGGCTCCAGCTTAATAAGGAGGAGATCATCGACCTGAACGAGGCATGTTCGCGTTGGTACCGCATCGCGTACAATTACTTAAACGCTGCAAAAAGCGTCTTTCGGAGTATGGAGGAGGTCTATAACCGGGCGGTCAGCTATAGTGAGATCTACCGCGTCGTGGCCGACATCGTCGGACGAGAATACCGCGAGCATGAAATTTGTCTGACGCCCGGACGCGAAAAACGGTTCTTTGCCAGCGCTATCACAGCAGGCGGCACAGTGCATTATCTGTCGAGCCTGCTTGGTGAGATGGAACGAATCTATCTGGTCGATGTGCCTGTGGGTTACGCGAACTCCGGTTTCATGTCGGTGCTGCGCGAGGGCGCAATTTATCGCGGTTTAGACGTGGAAACCTTCTATTGTCCGCTTTGCCCGGACGAAAAGATTGATCATCTGCTGATCCCCGGCATCAAGACGGCGTTTCTGACCGTCAATGCGTACCACGATCTCGAACCATGGGAAATCATAGAAGATGACGGTAAGGATCGGGAGATTATTCTACTCGATGTCAGCGACTATATGAACAGCCTGATCATGGCGCAAAACGATGATTTCCTGCTTTCTCTGGCAGAGGAGTTCGATATTCTGCTAGATAAGACAGTGCAATGCCTTGAAAAGGCGAAGAAGGCGCACATGCAGGTGGAAGCGCTCTATGTGCCGAACATGAACTTTACGGAGATCAATCAGGTGCTGGAGGCGACGATCAGCGAGCTGGAAAGAAGCAAATAAAAATACGGCAAAGCTGCTGCAAAGCCGATTTACTGCGCGAAAAGGCGCAATACAGCACTGAAAAGCGGTATTGAAAAGGCACGCAAAAGACATTATAATAAAGATAATGTCATCGTGAAAATGTATCGATAGACAGATATCAACTTTAAGATATTCGCGGATATCCGCAGAAAAACACGAGGGATGTAACATGAAAACAATTGCTGAATATAAACAAATGCTGGCCGCAGAGGGGCTGCTGGCCTCGGATAATGCAGAGACCGCGGATTTCTCGCAGAAAGTCACCGATGTTTCCTACAATTCGCTGACGGTAAAGCCGGGAACGCTGTTTCTGTGTAAGGGCGCGAATTTCAAGGAGGCATACCTTGCGGACGCGCTTGCCAAGGGCGCCTGCGGCTATGTGGCAGCACGCGATATGAACATGGGACCGGATGTACCTTGCCTTGTGACAGGGGACATCCGCGCCGCCATTTCGAAGATTTCCGCCTTTTATTTTGATCGCAGCTGGGACAAGGGTCTGAAATTGATCGGGTTGACCGGAACCAAGGGAAAGTCAACCACTGCGACGATGATCAAAGCGATTCTGGACCTTTACCGCGGCAGGGAGATCGGATTTTCGTCCGGCATCTATACCTATGACGGACAGCATCGCGAAAAATCGCGCAAGCTGACGACGCCGGAGACCATCGAGCTGCACCGGCTCCTTGACGGCTGCGTGCGGAACGACTGCCGTTATCTGGTGATGGAGGTGTCCTCACAGGGGCTTAAATACGACCGCGTGGCGGACCTACACTATGAGGTCTGCGGATTTTTGAATATTTCGGAGGATCATATCTCGGAGGCGGAGCACAGCGATATGGAGGATTACTTTACATCCAAGCTGAAGATCTTTGACCGCAGCCGGATCGCCTGCGTGAATCTGGATATGGACAAGACCTATCTGCCGCGGGTGCTGGCGGCGGCGCAGGCAAGCTGTGAAAAGACTGTGACTTTCGGCTTTGACAGTGCTGCGGAGGTGCAGGGGCTTGCGGTCGAAGAAGGACCGGGCTACATCGTGGTCAAGGCGGTGCTGGACGGCAGAGAAGAAGCCTTTCGCGTCAATATCGGCGGCGGCTACAACGGCAGCAACGCACTGGCGGCGATCGCGATCTGCAGACAGCTTGGCGTTCCGATCGAAACAATCCGCGAGGGTCTTGCGCATGTCAAGGTCGCCGGACGCATGGAAACCTATACGCTCGACCGCAATGTGGATGTGATCGTGGACTGCGCACATAACAAGATGAGCTATGAAGCGCTGTTCGACTATGTACATCACCATTATCCGCAGCGCAAGGTCGGCTTCGTGTTCGGCTGTGTCGGCGGCAAGGCCTTTAACCGCAGACAGGAGGCAGGAGAGATCGCCGATGCCAACGCAGACTTTATCATCATCACCGAGCGCGATCCCGGCAAGGAGGATGTGCAGAAGATCTGTGAAGAGATTCTCGCGCACGTCGCGCACAAGGAAAAGGCGCAGATCATCACCGACCGCGACGCGGCCGTCCGCACCGCACTGGATAAGGCGGAAGCACTGGGTGATTGCGTGCTGATTCTGGCGGGCTGCGGCTCCGATGCCTATGTCAAACGCGGCACCCGTTTAGTGGAATTCGCGACCGACGGCGAACGCGTACAGCAGTATCTGGAAGCACATCGTTAAGCGGAAGCATTTGCGCGACCGCTCTGCGCCGAAGCATGCAAGGAACTCCACAGAGGAACACTTGCAAAAGTTCAAACAGGTCAACCCGAAGGAGAGTATCCACATGCTGCAGCTTTACTTACAGCTTTTGAATACCTGTTCCGAACAGGAAAAATTCAAGCAATTATATGAAACCTACCATAGACTCATGCACTGGGAAGCGCAGCGCGTTTTGCAGGATCGGCAACTGGCGGAGGACGCCGTGCAGGAGTCTTTTTTGCGTATGATCAAAAATTTTCACAAAATCGGAGAAATTTCTTGTCCCCAAACAAAGCGTTTCGTGGTTATTATCGTTAGGAACGCCGCGCGGAATCTGCTCGCAAAGGAGAGCAGGCTGCGCAGCCTGCAGGCCTTTGGCATGACTTGCGGCGATGCCGGTGAGGAAGAAGCTTCGCGATCTATTTGGGAAAATCTCGCCTCCGGTTTCGACGAAACACCGGACGCGGTATTACATAAGGAGATCCTACAGACTGTGCAAAGCCTGCCGGACTGGGCGGCAGACGTATTGCTACTGTCCGCGGTCTACGGCTGCAGCACGAGCGAACTGGCGAGTGTGCTCGGCATCACGGTCGAGGCTGCCAAAAAGCGGCTGCAGCGTGCCAGAGTCCTGTTCCGAAACAAAATGAAAGAGGGTGAAACGCGATGACAGAAGCAGAATTTCAGAGAGTCTTAAAAGAAGCGCTCGAAGAACGCTATGCCGATATTCCGGATCCGGATGAACTGGAATACGACTACACCTTTTCACCGCGATTCGAGCGCAGGATGAAACGCATGATCCGAAACTTTGACCGGATCCGAAGCAAGGCACAAAGGGAAGCTGCGCGCGCAGAGGCGGCGCAGCAAAACAGACGGAAAATCGGTCGTTTAGATTCCGAACGCAGCATGCAGTATGTGACCCTTGGCAGATATACGATGCGCCGCGCCGTCGCTATAGCGCTGGTAGCCGCCCTGATTCTGGCACTGGCGGCCTGCGCGATCCGCTTCGCGATCATCTGGCACGAAACCAACAACGAGAAGCAAGGCACACTGGACGTGACCTTCGAGCTTGAGGACCCGACGGGCGCATACAAAGAATTTCAATATATGAAACCAATGATTCCGAGTGGCTTTGAAATTGTAAATGAATATCAAGAAAATCAAGTATACAATATTGAATACAGAAGCATAGCCGATGAAAAACAAATCATTTATTCACAAAGCGGAGGAGTAGAAAATGCAGGAATCAGCATTGATAACGATGATGACAGCTTCAAAAAAATCAAGATAAATAATTATGATGGCTATTGTATAGCCGAAGAAGATTATAGCTTTATTGGTTGGTCGGATGGCATATCATTTTTTGCGATTACGAGTAATACTGCTTTTGAAACAATCCTTGAATTAGCTGAAAGCTTATACTAATTTTTCAACGAACGAAAAAAAGTTAAAAAAAATAAAAAATTCTTGTCCCCAAATCATTTCCCCGATGGTTATTATATGTAGAAGCAAAAAACTTCTTAGAATAAATCGAAGGGAGGTGAAAAAATGAAACGAGCAATCGGAATAATGGCAGTGGCATTGAGTTTATTTATGTTCACTACGGCTATTTCAGCATTTGCTGTAGGTTCAGATTACAGTGTACTTAGGTCGACTAATTATAGCTATGCAAATGCGGTGTTAAATATTTCCGCAGGAGAGGCTACTGCAACAGGTATTATGCAAGGTATACCAGGTGTTACCACAAAAATCACGGTACATCTTTACTTGCAGCAATACAAGGATGGCAAATGGGTAGATTATGATGATTGGACGAAAAGCGAAAACTCTACTTATGTAACACTTACCCCAAAATTATCCGTACCCAAAGGCTATACCTATCGCGCCAAAGCCTCCTGCTACGCATACGCAGGAAGCAAAAGCGAACATGTGATCAAGTATAGCAGTGAAGTGAAGTATTAGTTGTAGTATTTAGAAAAGAAAGGAACAAGAAAATGATGAAAAAAGTACTAAGTTTCGTTTTGACCGTTGTGATGATAATGTCTATGTCCGTTACCGCATTTGCCGCAGGCAATGATGTTAAGATTCAAAAATTCGAATCAACAATTATTGATAAGAATGGGGAACAACTGACATCAGTTGTGCAAGAAACGAAGGATTCATACATTATAGAGATTTATTGTGATGGTACACTGGATCATCGAGTAACAACTGATAAGCAAACGGGTAAAGCAATTTTAGATATTTATAGGAATGACAAAAAAGTATCAAGACAAAATTACGATCTTAAGGAACACTTAAAAGCCATCGCCCTTGATATGGAGACAGAAAATTTTGTACCATCAATTGAACCCCTTGCAGAATTGTTTCCTACAAAGGAATTTAATATTGTAAAAAGCTATCGAACGGACTACGTATATAATGGAAAAATTTTGTATGGAAATACAAAAACGATGGCTAGTGAGTTGTCCTCGAGTAATCGCTATGAGGGACATATGCTTCAGTTTAGCAAAGGTACAGCAGTTGGACTTGTAGTAAGCGCACTTCTTGCAGCTTATGGCGGTGCAATAACTGTAACGGTTTTAGCTGAACTTGGAATTCCAGTTGCAGCAGGTGTATTAGTTGATACGATTAGCCAAAAAGTGTGTTTTACAAAGTATAGAGTTGTTACCAAGGTTTGGTTTGACAATATACATACTGTATATGCAGGAAAAACTTATGACAAGGTTTTAGTTACGGCAGCTGCTGGTGGAGGCGTGCATTATTCAACAGGTTATTATGGATACGATATTATCGACTCATGGGCATCAACATGCTGTAGCAGTGGTGCAGTAGCTTTTTCAGATAAATATATAACAGGTCATAATAAGAATCTGCAATTACCTGTTACGTCAATTCCTTACAATGGATAAAAAGGGGAAAATGTTCGCAGGTTGTTTACTTGCAGAGGGGCTATTATGGTTTATTGATAATATATATGCTGATATTCTCAATGATGCCTGGTATCTTATGATTGGCATTATATGCTTCATATGGTATTTCTATCAAAAACAACTAGCGAAGAGCATACTATGTATAATCATATGCGTTTCACTTCTCGCTTTATTCTTTACACAGCTACCGAGATATACATATAGGCAGGCAGTGGACATGATATGCCAAGAAGAGGAATGCGCAAAAGAAAATTTAGTGAGTTTAAGAGCATATCAAGGGTTATTTTGGAATTATGAAAATGATTCAAAAAAAAATGCGAATTATTTGATTGCCTTCAATGATAATAATGAAACACTTTATTATGTGTTTAATCCATATTTGGGCACATATATAAAGACAGATGTATCCTCTGAGTTTCCGTTTTTGGAAGATAATTTGATTGGAAGTTCATAGAAAAATGGATATGTCTAAAAAGTGTTTTTTCTTGAAAAGATGAAGCTCTTGCTTATAAAATTCAATATTTAGACGATTATACAGAAAAGAATGGATTTAGCTAGATTAGTTTAAAGAATTTTGCTTTTCTTATCAACAATCGAATTTTGTTGATTATAAGCAAAACTTTCGACAAACGACAGAGAGGGGATATTTACATATGAAAAAAACATCAATCATCGAAGTGCTTAAGCTTTTGGCTGGATATATCGTGTTAGCTATGATACATTATCTTATAACCGCAAATTTTGAAAAGGATATTGCGGTAATGCAAAACTTAAGTGCATCATTTGCAAAATTGATATTAGTCGGAATTCTACTCGGACTTTTGATAAAAACAGTTGATGTCACGTACGGCAAGTTCCAAGAGAAAATTGTTGTGCTTTGCGTAACAATACTGTTTGCAATTTTGCCGGTGGTTCTTTATTCGGTGTGCATGGTAAATATCCCGCCTGCATGTGTAGATGCGGCAAAAGATTTCATGCTTCTGACAGGGGTGTTTATAGGAGAAATAATCGTTACAAAACGATAAAAAATTTTAAGAAATCTTTCAAAACGAGCAGTCTGTATTTGTTTCCAAACTATTTTCAAAAGTTAAAATTTTGAGCGTATAGACCGGGAAGTAAAATACAGGCTGTTCAATGCTATCAAAATATGATATGATTATTTTGATAAATGATTATCAAATGTTGCGATAGGGTAATTTGCAGGAGTCAATGCTTTGTTCAAGAAAAGAAAGGAAGAGGGATAGCGTGAAAGCTTTGTTTTTCATTGTGATGGCAATTGGTTGGATATTAGGAACAATACTGGATGAGATGCTTTCACAGAGAGGTATCTTTGCACTGATCTTTGCAATTTTGGCACCTGTCTATGTACTGTACTTACAAATCGAAGCGGAACTTGCAGAGATGCGAGGCGAAAAAGGCGGGGCAGAAAAGAGTACAGACGTTCAGAATCTTTTTTCTCGAACATTACAGGAATGTGCTGCCGCTTTTCACGAGGGGGAATACAATGAGCAATTTGTTGAAAGGCTTGTTGCTTTGCAAGCATGCAGCATGCAGATGCAAGAGGCAGACGCACTAAAAATTTCTCAAGTGCTAGGAAAATTTCTCTGGATGGAAAACTTTCACAAATTGAAAAAAGAAGACATTTCATTTATTTATGAATGGATTGAACAATATGTACGTAAGAAAGTACACCGTACTGATGAGGTCGCTGCGTTAGAAAGACATCTTGCAGAACTGATAGAAAAATAATGCTTTGTTCAAGAAAGGGGATCGGTTTAGATATGAGAAATCAAACAGTCAAGTGGGTCATCGTTGTTGCGTGCGTTGTCGTATGCTGCGTTTGTCTGTCGCTGCTTAGAGGCGGCTTGGACAAGACGGTCACGGTAGAGCAGGAGGATATTTTGCACGATGGTTTCCAAAGCGTCGAAGCACAGATGCAGTTTACGGAGGTCGCGGCTGCGGCAGAGCCGTATCAGGCGGCTTTGGATGGCGATCGGATCTATTATTTGGGAGATGCAGCAGAGGGGGCATCTGCCCCTGTGGAGGGCGCTGCACTCTACACTTTGGCATATGAGGATCCTGCTGCGGAATTTGAGATCATAGAGGGTAAACAGGGAGAAAAATCAGCAAAAGATGCGCTGAAGCTCATCAAGGACGGTGATCGTGAGCATGTGGATCGTGATACGCTGCTTCAGTGGACATGGGACGATGACGAAGAATCAGACACACGTTCTTTTTACGGTACAAACGGCGCGCTGGGCGCGGAGTATCAGCTGCCGCAGGAAGCGAAATACTTTGGTCTGTGGAACGGTAAACTGTACTGGTTTGGAACGGATGCACAAAAGACGATCCTTGCAGTGCAGAACATGGAGCCGGGATCGGTTAGAAACGTCATTGCAGAGGGCGTTCGCATGCCGGAGATGGACCTGTGGATCAATGACGGCTATCTTGCCTATATCGAAGAAAAGCAAAACCGCATCGTGCAGATGCAGCTGGAAGATCAAAAAGAGACAGCAAAGCTCGCGATCGCAGGTTTCAGCCCGCAGAGCGTGCAGAGCAATGAACGTTATATCGTTTGTACAGATGAAACCGGCGAAAGCCTGGTCTATGATGTCCTTGCCAAAGAAACCTACGGCTTAGGCAACGCGGATGTGAGGAACGGCAGCGTGCAGCTTTATCTGAGATGGGATCAGGTATGGATGATACAGGATCAAAAACAGGTCGTGATTTATGATTTGACGGACAAAACAAAAAGCACTATGCAGCTGCCGGAAGCAGAATATACAGGCTTCGATGTGGACTGCGACGGTAAGCTGCTTGCCTACAGCAGTCAGGGAAAAAAGTTTGTAGTCGCTGCATATGCAGACGCAAAGACTGCGTAAAAGTCACGCGCAACATATAGGGGGGACGCAAAATGAACAAAAGATTTATTCTTTATACGGCAGGCTTTCTCATATCCGCCTGTATTGCCACAGTACAATGCATACAAACAGGGGTGTTTGTTGCCCGTAGATTTGGTCTAACCGCAAGCTTTGCGATCCTAGCCTATGGCAGCTGGAGAACAGAACATGATAAAAACAAATGAGTCCAATAAAAAGTCAACGATTTTTAAAAGTTTTACGAAATTTCAGCAAAAACTATTGTAGTTTAAAAAGTTTTTGGGTAAGGAAGAAACAGTTATGAAAAACAAACAGCCTGTATGGTGTTTCCGCAGTGACCTTCGCAGAGGCCAAAATCTTCGAAGACCGGAACAAGGGAGTCCCATACAGGCTGTTTTGATGTGCTACTATTCCTTCAGCTTCAGCTTTGCAATCACAGCCAGCATGTCCGTCGGCAGGGGCGCTTCCAAATGCAGGGTCTCGCCGCTGACGGGGTGCGTGAGGGTCAGGGAAAAGGCGTGCAGCGCCTGCCGGTCGATCAGATCGGAGACGATCTCCTTGCCGCCTTGGCCGCGCGCCGCGCCATCCTTGGCAGCGGAAGCGCAGGCGCGCGGGCAGTCATCGTTCCTATCAACAGCGGAGCGCGTGCTGCAAGGCATCTCGCGCTGCTCGCCATGTAGGCGGCGATAGGCGAAGGGATCGCCGTTGCAATACAGATGATCGCCAAGGATCGGATAGCCGAGATAGGACAGATGCACGCGGATCTGGTGCGTGCGTCCGGTTTCGAGCTCTAGTTCTACCAGAGAATGACCATGGAAGCGGTCGAGTACCTGATAGTGGGTGACGGATGGGTAGCCGCCTTGTTCGACCGGCAGCACCCAGCGCTCGACTTCCTCCGGATCGGGGCGTCCGAGCGGCAGGTCAATGGTGCCGCTGTCTGCGGGCATTTCGCCCACGACGATTGCCTTATATTTTTTATGCAGACCACGTGCGGACGCGTTCATCTGTTTGGTCAGAGCGTCCTGCGCGTGGCTATTTTTGGCTACGATCAAAAGCCCGGATGTATTCATATCCAGGCGATTGACGAAACGGATCTTGTAATTTTCACCTTCCTCGAGCATCTTTTGCATCAGACCGTTAGCGATGGTGTGGCAGGGTTTGCCCTTGGTCGGGTGAACGACCACGCCGGGCTGCTTGTTGATGACCAGAAGGTCGGCATCCTCATAAACCACCGCGATCGGAATATCCTCCGGCGGGAAATCGCTCTTTTCCTCGGGAAGTTCAACAGTGATGATATCGCCTGCCTCCGGCGTGATCCACCACTGCATGGCCTCGCCGTTCAGCTTGACCAGGTGCTTTTGTTTCAGCTTGGTCATCAGACGGGAGGAAAAGGTGAAATTGGTGCGCACCAGCTCTTTGACGGAACGTTCGGCTTCTCGATCTTCTTTGGTTACGATGTATTGAAATTGCGACATGGAGTGTTTCTCTTTCTCTAAAATTTTCCCGGGGTGGATGGATGCAGATGCGGATGAGGTCTGCGGGCAGCCTACAAAAACTTGGACTTTGCTTTTTCCCAAAAGTTCGTGTACTCAAAGCGCACGAGATTGATTTTTTTGCGGGAAAGTGAAAGCTCAACACGACGGATGTCCTCATAGTTTTCAGCGAAGCCGTCTGCCACGATGCTCAGATGGCGGTGGTCATCGTCGCAGGGAATGATGGAGAGCTTGTCGTTTGCAGGCAGCAGGATGCTGGAAGTAAACGAACGGTAGGCAACGGTGTTGATCGGTGCGATCGGCGCGACCTGCATCAGATTCAGACGCGGATCGACAATCGCGCCGCCCAGCGAATAGTTGTAGGCGGTGCTGCCTGCAGGGGTGGAGACACAGATGCCGTCACCGCTGAAACGCTCGATAAAGGAATCGTTGATGGAGATATTCAGCTGTACCGGATAGTTCGGCACGCCCTTGATGGCAATTTCGTTGAGCGCGATTTGGCGCATCGTGCCGGATGAGGTTTCCACGCGGGATTTGACGGTGCTGTAGGAATGCACAGTGAAATTTCCCTGCTGATATTGGAAGATAAAATCATCGATCTTGTCCGGCATCAGCTCCTGGAAAAATCCCAGATGTCCGGTGTTGATACCGACGACCGGAATCGTCGGAAAATCACAGCTTCTGAGGCAGCGCAGCAGGGTACCGTCTCCGCCGATACAAATGATCAATGCGGTATCGGCTTCCAGCTGCTCGTAGACGCGCAGACCGGATTTTACCAGTTTTTTGCGGAGTAGTTTTTCAATTTTCGCGGACATTTCCGTATCGTTGGCATAGATAAATACTTTTTTACTTTCCATCACATATCCTCAACTATTCTATATCCATTCGGCATCACCCATGACAGCTTCTCGTTTCAGCAGCTCGTTTTGCAGCGCTTGCAAACCTAGATGATCGGTGCAAGCACATAGTCCCCGCAAGCGCCGTCCGCACATGGTGCGCGGGCGGCGGCAGGGTTCCTTGCGTGCAGTATTAGGCCTGCATCAGCTGTTCGAGTTCTTCGACCAGTCCTTTGAAGGTTTCCATCGCCATGCGGATCGGCTCCGGAGAGGACATATCCACGCCGGCGATTTTGAGCAGCTCCACAGGATCATTGGAGGAACCGCTCTTGAGGAACTCGATATAGTTTTTGCGGGCGGCTTCGCCCTCCGCGAGAATTTTTGCAGAAATTGCCGTTGCCGCGGAGTAGCCGGTCGCGTATTGATAGACGTAGAATGCCCGATAAAAATGCGGGATGCGCGCCCATTCGTATTGGATATAGTCGTCAGGGGCGAGCGCAGGACCGAAATATTGATGATTCAGATCATTGTAGAGCTTGCACATCCATTCCGCCGTCAGCACACCGCCGTTTTCGACTTCCTTGTGCGTCAGCATTTCAAATTCCGCGAACATCGTCTGGCGGAACAGGGTCGTGCGGAATTCCTCGATATAGTAGTTGATGAGGTATCTGCGCATGGTTTCGTTCGTTTCCTTGTCGAGCAGATGGTGCATCAGCAGTGATTCGTTGACGGTCGATGCCACTTCAGCGGTAAAAATCGAGTGGTCGCCGTAGGTGAATGGCTGCGTCCTGCGCGTATAGTAGGAGTGCATGGAGTGACCCATCTCGTGTACAATCGTAAATACATCTTTGAGCGTATCGGTATAGTTGAGCAGGATATACGGCTTGCTGTCGTAGGAACCGAAGCTATAGGCACCGCTGGTCTTGCCCTGATTCTCGTAGACATCGATCCAGCCGTCTTTCGTGCCGCGGTCTACCTGCGCGAGATACTCGTCACCCAGCGGCGCGAGACCTTCCTGCATCATGCGGAGCGCCTCCTGATACGGGATATCCTTTTTTGGCAGCTCCACCAGCGGAACGTACACGTCGTACATTTTGAGTTCCTCCACACCGAGCACTTTTTTGCGCAGCGCGATATAGCGGTGCAGGATCGGCAGATATTCGTGCACGACCGCGATGAGGTTATCATAGACCTCCTCCGGAATATTGCCCGTGGAAAGGGCGGCTTGCCGGGCGGAATCATACTTGCGGATACGCGCGGAAACGACGTCGTTTTTGACGTTATAGTTGTAGGTGGTCGCAATCGTGTTGATATGCGCTTTGTAAGCCTCGTACATATTGGTAAACGCGGCCTTGCGTAGGTCGCGGTTATGGCTTTCCATGAAGGTGATATAGTTTCCATGCGTAAGGTTTACCGTATCTCCATCTTCGTCAACTACTGTGCCGAAGGTCAGGTCGGCATTGTTGAGCATTTTGAAGATGTCGTTGGTCGCGCCTGTCACTTCGCTGAGTTGGGCGAGAATATTCTCCTCAGCGGCGCTGAGTACATGTTTCTTTTCGCGGAGCGCATCTTCGAGCGCGTAGCGGTACTGTGCCAGCTCCGGTTTGGCATCAAGATAGCCGCGGATGGTTTCCTCCGGCGCTGCGAGCAGCTCAGGGGCGAAGAACGACATAGCAGCCGCGGCCTTTGCCACAGCGCTGCCGCATTGATCGTCCATGGACTGGTATTTGCTGACGCGGTTGTCCTCATCTTTGCGCATCGCGGCATAGACAAAGGCGTGCTCCAGCCTGCGCCAGATGGCGTCCTTTTCGGTGAGGGCCTCGTACAGGGTATCCGCGGAGTCCGTCAGATGACCGCTGTATCTGGTGAATGCTTCGGCGGCTTTGACCGCTTCTGTCAGATCCTTTTCCCACTGTGCTTCCTCCGGATACATCGCTTCGATATCCCACTTGTAGGCAGCGTCGATCTGCGCGCGCTGCTGTAAATTTTTATCGGACATTTTTTCCTCCTGTATAGATAAATTTGCTTTTTTGTGGTAGTATAATATGCATCTAATGATAAAATATAGTATAGCATAATTTTGAAAGGAATATAACCCCTAATGGACAACAGACCGATTGGTTTTTTTGATTCGGGTCTTGGCGGATTGACCTGTATTCCGAACCTCTTCAGACAGCTGCCGGAGGAACGGATCATCTATTTCGGCGACACCGCCAGAACCCCATACGGCTCCAAGGCAGTTTCGACGATCCGGCATTATGCCGCGCAGATTGCGGATTTTCTCGCCGCGCAGAACGTCAAAATGATGGTGATTGCCTGCAATACCATTACAGCGACCTGTCTGGATGAATTACGCGCGAGATATCCCTCGATCCCGATCATCGGCATCATCAGCCCGGCAGCCAAGACCATCGCGCGTACCTGCGATGAAACGAACCGCATCGGCGTGATCGCGACCAAGGCGACCATCGCCAGCGATGATTATCCGCGGAAGATTCTCGAAAAAAATCCGGCGCTCCATGTTTTCAGTAAGGCGACGCCCGCGTTTGTACCGCTGATCGAGGAGGGCATCATCGACAATCAGATCATGGACCTGACGATCCACTATTATCTGGACGATTTCCTCGCGGAGAATCAAATCGACACCCTGGTGCTGGGCTGCACGCATTACCCGATCATCCGCAGCAATATCAAACGCTTATATCCGGCGCTCAAGATCATCAATCCGTCCTACGAGATCATGCGGCCAATCAATGACAGCCTGCGGGAGCACGATATGTACGCGGCGGCAAATGACCGGGAAAACATTTTTTACGCGAGCGACTTGTCGGAGAATTTTGTGAACATGATCCAGAAGGTACTGGAGGTCGAGGAGTCCGATCTGATCCTGAAGTTTAAGAATCTGGACTTATAACTAACAATCGGCAGGCGCAGGGAAAGCACAGGACGCCGCAGGCGGCGGGAACGAAGATTATGAAGATCATGGATATCATGGAGAAAAGAGTATGAACAGAGAGCAATTTTATGAACTTTTAGACATTGAAAGCGCGGAGGATTTTCAGTATTTTGAGAATCTGGCAGCGTTCTTTGAGTGCGAGGAGGAGCTGGACTACGAGGATATAGCTGCGCTTTTCGGCGCGGTGGATCAGGCGGTGCTCGCGGAGCTGATTGATGAATACTTCGAAGAGATCACGAATTTCGTGCCGGGCAGCGAGACCGAGGTGTTCAGCATTTTTGAAAACGTGCGGCGCGCGCTGGTCGGCCTTTGCAGAAACTGCGAAGAGGATGAAACGCTGCGCAGCAAACTGATGGAGGAACTGGAACGTTTTCGCAGGTGGTATTCCATCGACAGCCGCGCTTACTGTACGGATCCGGCGACGCTTACAGAAGAAGAAAAAACCATGCGCGACGCGCTGCTGCTCGCGCGGCTGGAAAAGCTGGATGGCAGCGGCTATCAGTACGATTTTTCGGAGTGCATGCACTATCCGCTGGACGAGTACATCGTATCGCTTGGCGATCTGGCAGCCGCAGAGGACGCGGAAGCAGAGGCTGCGCTGGTCGCGGAGGACGCGGCGGCAGAGGAAGAAGCCGCGCAGTTTGACTGGAGACCGTAACACGAAAACACAAAGACCTGCATAGGATGAAGTATCGATTTGAAATCTTACATCCTATGGAGGTTTTTTTATGGGGGAACAACGGGATTATCGCGGGCCGCAGAGCCCGAAGCAGTGCATGGAGTGCTGTGAGGCGGAGTGCAGGGAGCAGTGCAGACAAAAATGCTGCTGTCCGCCGCCGCAGGACTGCCCGCCACGGCCTTGTCAGAATGCCTGTAATGAGGGCGGAGGCAGCGGCATCTGGCTGATTTTGCTGCTGATCGTGCTGTACCTGATCTTTTGCAACGACAATAACGGACGAGGTGGTCTGTTTGGCGGGCTGTTCTGATCAGCGACCTGCCTGCGACGAAGAGAAGATCACAAAAATCGCATAACATAAATAGTAAGCCGCGGCATATAGTTTTACTGTTATGAAGAAGGTTTTTAATCATCGCACGAATAGTAAAAATTTGATTTTGGCCGCGGCTACTTTTTTCGCGGCCGCCATGGTCGTGTTCCCGAGCGTGACGGAATCCGGCTCCAAGTCGGCGATCATCATCTGGGCGAACGCGATCGTCCCGGTGCTGCTGCCGTTCTTTATCTTTGCGGATTTCATCAAACGGACCGGGAATCTGCAGCGGCTGCCGGTACAGCTTTATCCGCTTTTGATTGCGGTGCTTTCGGGCTATCCGATGGGCGCCAAGATTGTCGGCGACCTGGTGGGTGACGGCACGCTGTCACGCGCGCGCGGCAGGGAAGTTCTAAGCTACAGTCTGGTGACCGGACCGGCTTTTTTGATGGGTACGATTGGCGCCTTTCTCGGTAGTACGCGGGCGGCGCTGATCATCATGCTGGCACACTATCTGGGCGCGCTTCTGAACGGCTGTTTCTTTCATGGCGGCAAGCGGGACATGAAACTGCGAGCAAGGAGCGGGACGCGGCGCAGGGGCGTGGAAGAGATGCCTCTTGCCGCAGGGAGCTTTGCAGACTCCGCTGCACAGTTCCATGCGGGGGTTGCTGTTTCGGCAGCGAATCCGTCAAGGCATTCCGCTGCGTCCCCCGTTTTAGAAAATTTTACGATTGCGATCACATCCGGCTTCAAGGCTATGGCGGTGATCTTAGCATATCTGATGATCTTTATGATCGGCATTGATCTTGCTGAGGCAGCCGGGATTTGGGAGCATCTCGGCAGTGAGCTGACGGTTTCTTTCCTGAAGGGTATACTGGAAATGACCGTCGGCGCGAACATGATCAGCCTTTGCAACGCGAGCCTCGCGTTCAAAACCGTTCTGATCGCGACCATCGTCTCCTTCGGCGGACTCTCTGTCATCGGACAATCCGTATCGATGGCAGCAGGAAGCGGGATCCGACTTGCCGATATCCTGCAGATTAAGCTCATGCATGGGATTTTTTCCGGTATTCTTGCAATGCTTCTGACACGCGTCATGCTTTGATTGAATAGTTGAAACTATTGGACTTTGGAACCTTTTTGCGATATAATGGTCTTATCACATTTGACTTTAAGGACAGTATGCTTGGAAGAAAGGACAAAAACAATTGAAAATCGTAGTAAAAGTCGGAACTTCTACCCTGGCGCATGCCACGGGAAGATTAAATATTTTGAGAATCGAAGAATTATGTAAGGTCCTCAGCGACCTTAAAAACGCGGGACATGAAATCATACTGGTCTCATCGGGCGCGATCGGGATGGGCGTCGGTAAGCTTAATCTTGCCGGAAGACCGGAGGATATGCCGACGAAGCAAGCCGCGGCGGCGGTGGGACAATGTGAACTGATGTATACCTATGACAAGATGTTCACCGCATACAGCCATACAGTAGCGCAGCTATTGATCACAGCGCCGGACATCAAGGAGCCGGAGAAAAAAATAAATTTCCATAACACCTTGGAACGCTTGCTGGAACTCCATGTGCTGCCAATCATCAATGAAAACGACACCGTCTCCACAGAAGAAATCGTGATCGGCGATAATGACACTTTATCAGCGGAGGTGGCGGCAAGCATTCAGGCGGATCTGTTGATTCTTTTATCCGATATCGACGGCCTGTATAACGCGGATCCGAGGGTTGACCGTAACGCCGAATTGATCCGCGAAGTTCCGGAACTAAACGAAAGCATTCTGAAGCTAGCAGGCGAAAAAGGCTCCGCCCTGGGAACCGGCGGCATGATCACGAAGCTACAGGCAGCGAAAATCGCGACTTCGCATGGATGCGACATGGTGATCGCCAATGGTCAGAAGCCAAAGATCTTATACCAGATTGTAGACGGCGAAAAGGTGGGAACCAGATTCCGAAAGCAGGAAACCCGAAAATAGAAAAAGAAACAGCAATCAAAGAAAGATGGGTAAGACGATGAGCACATTTGAAATGATAAAAAAGACAAAAGCCGCATGGCCGCATGTGCGGGATATCGGAGAAGCAAAAAAAAATAAATTACTGCGCGCGATGGCGGAGGAGCTGGAGGCAGAGACGGAAACAATTCTCTCCTGCAACAGAGAGGATATCGCCGACGCGAAACCGAAAATGTCCGCGGTCATGCTGGACAGGCTGATGCTGAACGCGGAAAGAATTCACCAGATGGCGGAAGGCATTCGCGCCATCGCGGAGTTAGAGGATCATACCGGCAGGATTCTTGACCGGACAGAAAGACCAAACGGCATGATCATCACAAAGAAACAGGTCCCGCTCGGTCTTGTCGCGATCATTTACGAAAGCAGACCGAATGTGACCTCAGACGCGGCAGCGCTGACGCTGAAAAGCGGCAACGTCTGCATTCTGCGCGGCGGCAAGGAAGCCTTCCGCAGCGCGAACGCGATTGTAAACGCCTTAAAAAAAGGAATTGAAAAAGCAGGAGGCTGTCCTGAGATCATCAATCTGCTGCAGGACACCACAAGGGAAAGTGCCAACGAGCTGATGCGCGCGTCCGGCCTCGTGGATCTTCTGATCCCGCGGGGAGGTGCCGGGCTGATACAAGCCTGCGTCCAAAACGCCACCGTTCCATGCATTCAAACGGGAACCGGAATCTGCCATGTTTACGTGGATGACGCGGCCGACCTGCAAAAGGCGCTGCGGATCATCATCAATGCCAAAACCAGCAGACCGTCTGTATGCAACGCGGAGGAGGTTTGTCTGCTTCACAAAGATATCGCTTCCACATTCCTGCCGATGCTGAAGCAGGCGTTGGTAGACGACAGACAAAAGGAGGGTCTTGTTCCTGTCGAACTCAGACTGGATCAGCAGGCAGCCGGCATCATCGAAGGAACACCGGCAGGCGCGCATGATTTTGACACAGAGTTTTTAGACTATATTCTGGCCGTCGGTGTCGTAGACGACGTCCACGCGGCTGTTGCGCATATTTTAAAGCATTCCACCGGACACAGCGAAGCAATCATCACAGAGAACCGGGAGCATGCGGAGATCTTTACCATGCAGACAGACAGTGCGGCAGTCTATGTGAACGTATCCACCCGATTTACGGACGGCGGCGAATTCGGCTTGGGGTGCGAAATGGGAATTTCCACCCAAAAACTTCATACCAGAGGACCGATGGGGTTGGACGCGCTCAGCACGTACAAATATATCATCACCGGCGACGGGCAGATTCGTTGATCGAGCGGGAAGCTTGAAAGGAGGTCGTCTCATGCGGGCAGTCGGAATCATCGCGGAATATAATCCATTTCACAACGGACATTTATATCACCTCAGACAATCTCTGGAGCTGACGGGCGCGGAGGTGAGCGTGGCGGTCATCAGCGGCAGCTTCACCCAGCGCGGCAGCTTCGCCATTCTCGACAAATGGACGCGCGCGGAGATGGCAGTCAGAAACGGCGTGAATCTCGTCGTGGAGATGCCGACGCTCTTTGCCTCCGGCAATGCCGGATATTTTGCCAAAGGCGGGGTAGAGATTTTGGAAAACCTCGGCGTCTCGTACATCTCCTTTGGCAGTGAAGCGGGAAATATGACGAAGTTATTACGGATTTCCCGGGAAATGCAGGCGCATAAACAGGAAATCAACGAAGCGGTGCGCGCCGCGGTCAAAGAGGGACAAGCCTATCCAAGAGCCAGAGCCGCGGCGCTGCGCGGCATTCTCGGCGAGGAGGTCTCGGAGACCATCAACAGCCCGAATAATCTGCTTGCCTTGGAATATCTGCGTTTCATCGAAAACGCGCAGCCTGTGACGGTACGAAGGCAGGGGACGGGCTATTATGATTTGGAGCCGAAAGGCACGATGGCATCGGCGACCGGTATCCGCAAGACCTTGGCGGAGGGCGGAGATATTTCCCGGCTGGTGCCGGATATGACCCGGGAAATCCTGCTCGCGCACCGGGCGGAGATCATGAGTGAGGAAGATTTATACCTTTTACTTGTGCAAAAGATACTGACAACACCTACCGCGGAACTCAACGAAATCTTCGGCGCGGAGGAGGGGCTCGGCAACAAAATGAAAGCCAGGGTCCGTTATTGGAAAAGCTATGAGGAAATCGTCGAGGGTCTCAAATCCAAACGCTATACCAGAACCCGCATCGGCAGACTGCTGGCGATGACGCTTTTAGGCGCGCGGCGCAGCGATGTGAAGAACGCTCAAAACTATATCCGCGTGTTAGCCTTTGACGAAACCGGAAGCAGCTATCTCAAAGAAGTCAAAAAGTCCGAACGCTGCAAACTGCCGATCCTGACGAATATCAACCGCGAGGAAAAATTTTCTCGGGAAATCCAGGATACGCTTGCCAAGGACATTCTGGCGAGTGACCTGTATAATTTCGCCTGCGGGCGCGATCTCTACGAATACTCGGACTATGTGAAAAAGCCGTTCCGCCGGGAAGCGGATACGCAGCAGAAAATAGCAGGAAAGGGATGGGGAAAAGTATGAAAAACGAAAACGAAGCAATCATCAGAGACGAGGAGCTGCGGTGGCTGCTCAACGCAATTCAAGAAGTTGCCAAAACCGGAATTCGACCGGACGGTCTGTATTGGAGAGCGTCCTACACACCGGAGGATGCGGCGGCGGTTGCGCTGCTGAAAAGCTATATGGAGCAAGCTGGCATGCGCGTCTTTTTTGACGCGGTCGGCAATCTGCATGGCGTGCTGCAGGGTAAGAGCGAGCAGGTCATCATGGCGGGATCTCACCGGGATACGGTGCGCAGCGGCGGGAAATATGACGGTATGCTGGGGATTCTCTCGGCGATCTGCTCCGCGGGCAGACTGTATCAGCGTCTGGGGCAGCCGGAAAAGACACTGGAGGTCGTAGCGATCGTGGAAGAGGAAAGCAGTCGTTTCATCGCGTCAAACTATATCGGCAGCTGTAATCTCGCAGGAACGATGCCGGCTTCCGCTTTCGCGATTACGGACGCGGACGGCATTTCGATACAGGACGCAGCGGTCTCCGCGGGCTATCAGGGAATGCCGCCGGATCGCGCCAGAGAGGATATCCAACATTTTGTGGAGCTGCACATCGAGCAAGGCGGCGTTTTAGAGGCAGAGAAAAAACAAATCGGTATCGTGACCTCTATCGTGGGACAGTGGGGTGGTTCGGTTGTCCTGCGCGGTAAGCAGAATCACGCGGGTACCACGCCGATGAAGCTGCGGCAGGATCCGGTTCCGGTCATGGCGTCTTTTATCCACGATATGTTCAGCAGGGTAAAGCCTTATGAGGACGAAATGGTCTTGACTGTCGGCAAAATTGAGCTTTTCCCGGGAAGCGTCAATGTGATTCCGGACCGAGCATCATTTACCTTTGATATCCGCTCCGCAAGTCAGGAGCTTGGCAGCAGAGCAATGCGTATGCTGGAAGAACTGCGTGATAAATACAGTAAAAAAATCGAAATCGAGATTATTCCTGCCTGGGAGGACGCGCCTGTTCTTTTGGACAGCACCGGCGTGCGGGACATTGAGGAGCTTTGCCGCAAGCTCGGTCTTTCCTACCGGATTATGACCAGCGGCGCGGGACACGATTCACAGAATATGGCGCAGGTTTATCCGACCAATGTCATCTTCGTCCCAAGCGAGGACGGCGTGAGCCACGATGAGCGGGAGTTCACGAAGCCGGAGGATCTGCAGGCCGGGCTTACAATCCTGAGCGCGTACCTGAAGAAGCTGTGCTGGGAGTAAAAGCAAAAGAGAAAAAGATAAAATAACGCAAAGCAAAAATGCCGCGCGGTCGATCAAGAAGTCGACTTGCGCGGTTTTTATTATCATATACAAAAGCACCTTATGAAGCGGCGCCCATGAATGAACGCTGTATGCGCATAAAAATTTGTATTTCGTTATGTGCGCTTTTCTCCTAACGCTTTGTTCTCTCAATCACGCCTGCGGCTAGGGTAGCACCACATAAAGGATGCGCGTGATTTATAATGCCTAATGTACCATGATTGGTACGCGTTTTATTTGATTTTCAAAAAAATATCTGTTATGATAATTATGTACTTCAGAGAAAGCGAGGTGACAGCAGATAGATGTCAGACCCTACATCAACTCTAAAGCGATTGCTGAACATTTCTATGCGGAATTTGATGAAACGAAAGATCCGCAGGCGCCCTTAAAATACGCGTGGCTGATCTGGGAATCCAGAAACACATCCATCGCTGAGAAGCATAGCGCGTGGAAGGAAATCATGCGCACCATGCCGGATCATCCGGTCAAAACTCGCAGGTTCGCGCGCGGACAAAGAAGTTTACATGCGTTTCTGCAGCAATATATGAAGATTGAAGATCATCTAAAGACAGTTTTTTACGAAAAAAACGAAGGCTGCGTGTATCAATATCTGACAAAGGACACGAAACCCTACGCCCATTTTGAGGCGGTTTATTCGGATTTTCAAAGCTGTCAAAACGCGCTAACAAAAGACCTCAACGAGAACACCAAAATTGCTTGTATCCGCAAGCTTTGGATCGGAGAGGCAGATAAAAAAATCGATTTCTATTTTTTCCCCGGTGGACTGCATGAAAAGAAGATCATTCCATACGGAATACTGCCGGAAAGCGAAGCGGAAATCTACCAAAGCTTTGAAGACATGTGGTTCGCCTTCCCTACGCCGTTCCAACACGGCGACCTTCTGCAGTTTGAAACAGAATACGGAACAAAAGGTCCTTTTCTGCTCGACTATCTTTGCACACAGAGTGCACATTTCAAGAATTATGAAGACAAAATCCAAAATTGGGATACGACCGACATGACCGCGTACGGATATCTGGATATTGGAAACGGAACCTATATCTACGATGTGTATGACGGCTATTTAAACCTTGAATTTTGTGATTGCGCATATAACAGAAAAAAGCATGGAGGTGATTGATTCATGTATCACGTTACATCAACAAATCTGCTGCCGCTGTGTATTCTGATGATTTTGCAGGAACACAGCGATAAAAACCATCCGTTAAGGCAGGCGGAAATCGCGGCGTATCTGGACATGGAATACAATCTGACAGCAGAACGAAAAGCCATCGGCAGAGCGATTAAGCATCTGCGGGAACAACTGGATATTCAGATTGTGAGTGACCGGGAAGGGAGCTGGTACGATGACAGACTGTTTGAGGAATCCGAACTCAGACTTTTGATCGACGCGGTCATGTCCAGCCGCTATATCAAGCCAAACTATACGAAGGACTTGATAAAAAAGTTAGGCAGTCTGGGCGGATCAAGCTTCAACAAACATATAAAAAACATCTATGTCATCAACGAGGCAGTGAAGAGTGAAAACGCGGAGCTTTTTGATAATATCGGCAAAATCGATGAAGCAATCACAGCCAGATTAAAAATCTCATTTCAATATTGCGAATATGACATCAACAAAAAACTGCAGCCATACACGTCAGTTCAATTAAGTCCATATCGTATCCTTTTGCACGAAGGCATTTACTACTTGATCGGCTACTGCGAAGATGAATTCAACAAGGGGCTTCGAAGCTACAAAATCGACCATTTAAAGAATGTCGATATCCTTAGTGATAGAAGACAATCGTTTGCCAAGGTGAATGAGGGAATCAGCGAAGATGAATTTGTAAAACAGATTCTGGAAGATCCAATCATGGGGCTTGAAAAACCGAAGATGTTTCGATTCTACGCGAAAAATTTCATTCTGGATGATATCATTGAAACTTTCGGCCGGAATATCAAGATAAAAGAGGTAAAACAAGCTCCGGAATGGATGTTCGGGTTCGACAATTCTCTCCTGATTGAGGTAAAAACCAGTTTTTACGCGATGCGGAAGTTCGCACTGGAAAATATCCATACAGTACAAATCATTGAGCCGGTTAAACTGGAAGCGGAGCTTCGCGCGATGTTTTTGGATGCCGGCAGAAGATATGGAACGCAGCAGAGGAGAGTCTATGTGACAGACGAAGATTATGACGCTGTTGAAGATTTACCGCTTCATACAAAAGCGGCATTCGGAATTCCAATCCTCTTTGGCGATTATCCTTTTAAAGCGGACGGTGACAGACGTATGATTGAATGGACGCCGCTCCGATTTGAAGAGGGCAGAGTGCTCCTGATTACGCGGTGCTGCATCGATGTGCTTATCTTTGATGAACGAAAAGACAATATCACCTGGCGGGACAGTTACCTCCGTAAGTGGATGAATGAGGTGTTTTATGAGGAAGCATTTTCTTCGGAAGAAAAAGAACAGATACTTACAACTACGCTAAAAAATCCGGACGATGAATATTCACAGGAAATATTCATTCCGGCAACGGCATTTCATCCGAAAGAACCGCCTCGATTGGAAAACTACGAAACAAAGGACAAGGTTTTTGCGTTGTCAACGATGGAAGCATTTTGGAATTTTTCAAGTGATGAAGAAAGAATGACGCTGTCTACTGATTATGTTCGCGCAAAATGCGAGAAGGAAGGGTGGACGAGGCAGAACAGCTGGTGGCTGAGAACGCCGAGCTGGATTCCGAACAAAGCTGCAGCTGTGTATTCCTTCGGCAGCATTACCGGTATCGGTGAAATTGTCGATGATGACATGGTGGCGGTTCGCCCGGCAATTTGGGTAAAGAGATAGAAACGAGGTGTGAATTTATGAAAGACAATTTTGAAAAACAGTATCGTTATTATGCCGATCAAATTCCCGATATCGAAGGGCTTTCACGACCGTTTATAAACACTTCCGATGTTTTGCTCGCCTATTTCGTTATCGCGGACTATTTTACCAATCCGTTAAATGGGGAACCGGAAAAGATGCTGATCGGCGTGAGAGATCTGAATCTGCTTGGATCCGCGATCGGGCGTCAAGTTGTAGGCTTTGACGGAAAAAGAAAATATCGGGACAAAATTGACATCTGCGCCACCTTGTTTTATGGCCTCGTTAAAAATCATTTTTTCAGTGACGGAAATAAAAGAACCGCCCTTTTGATCTTGCTTTACCAACTCGACCGGTATGGATATATGCCGAACGCCCCGCAAAAAGACTTTGAAAAGTTGGTGATTTGTATTGCAGCAAACAAAATCCCAGAGCGTTATCCGTTTGCCTATAAAAAATGCCGAAAAGATGAAGAACCCATCATTAAAACAACCTCAAAAATTTTGCGAAAGAAGATAAAGAAAAAGGACAACACTTATCATGTTCGTCGGATAGAAGGCTGCCGACTTGAAGACTATGCAGAAACTGTACCCGGTAAGAAAACTATGTATCAGCTTGTTGACGATTTCAAGAGTGTATTTAGACGGTTAAAAGATGAATAGAAAAGAAAGGGGAACGAAGAACATGAAAACAAACGCATTTGAAAAGATTATCGGTTATAGCTCGATCAAAAAGGAACTCCTGCAGCTCTGTGATATGGTGAAGAACCGCGACGTTTACGAAAAACTCGGCGCGAAGCTGCCACAGGGCATCCTGCTGTATGGGGACCCGGGACTTGGCAAAACACTGATGGCGAAGTGCTTTATTGAAGAAAGCGGGCTTGAAGCCTATGTCGTGCGCAGAAACAAGGGAAATGATGATTTCATCGCGGACATTACAGAAACCTTCCAAAGTGCGAAAGCGCACGCGCCGTCAATTGTTTTTTTGGACGACATGGATAAATTTGCCAACGAAGACAGAAACCATTGTGACGCGGAAGAATATGTCGCCGTTCAGTCCGGCATTGATGAGGTGAAACACTGTGATGTGTTTGTCCTCGCGACGGTAAATAATCTTTGGAAGCTGCCAAAATCCTTAAAGCGTTCCGGACGCTTTGACAGAAAGATAGAAGTTAAGACGCCGAACGAGCGGGACGCGAAAGAGATCATCGCGTATTATCTCAGCGACAAAGCCGTTTCCGATGATGTCAACATGGATGACCTTGTAAGAATGATCAGCTACAGCTCCTGCGCCGAACTGGAAACCATTCTCAATGAAGCAGCCATTCGTGCGGCATATGAGCGAAAAGCAGTGATTGAAATGTCGGATCTTGTCAAGGCGGTTTTGCGAATGGAATATAATGCGCCGGATACCGACGCCTTATCTTCCGCTGAAAGCCGCAGAAAAAAGGCACTGCATGAGGCCGGACATCTAGTTGTCAGCGAAATCCTATGCGCAGGTAGCGTAGGGCTTGCATCGATACGCGATTCCGAGGAAAGCGACGCGGGCGGATTCATTCATCGCTGCAAGCGTCTTGGCGGCAGAGTGGAATACGCACAGGCATCTTTGGCGGGAAAAGCAGCAGTGGAACTCTATTACGCGGATCCATGTACCTGCGGTTGTGCCGATGATATCAACCGCGCATTCACAATTATAAGGGATGGCATGGCTGAAGAAGGAACACTCGGTTTCGGCATGATCGATGTTGCGACAGAGCGTTTCAACCAAACCTCCGAGAGTTTGAACGCGCGCGGTGAAGCTGTCACGCAGGCGGAACTGGAACGTTATATGCTTCAGACCCGAAACATTCTGTTGAATAACCGCAAGTTCCTAGAACGCGCGACGGAAGCTCTGCTCGAAAAAGAAACATTACTTTTCTCAGATATTCAAAAGCTTCGTTCCGCCTGCCTCGCGCAGGAAGGCGGAAACGCGCCGCTGAGCGCGTAAGATTCAGAAGCCGTAGCAAATGTTAAATAGAAAGGCAGGTAGATATTATGATCATCAAACCGGAAGCATGGATTTCAAAACCGGACCATGACGGAAACGGACTATTGCAGGCGTGGGTAACGGAAGGTGAAGCCGAATTCCCTATCCCGATTGAAACGCATCAGGTATCTCTTGATGATGTTAAAATGGACGAAGAACAAAATTTTGAATTGATCCTGGAATGCGCGAAAACGCCGAGCGTTTACAAAGACCTTGACGCTTATCACAAGGACCATGAGAGAGGCTCCATGGCTCCGGAATCCGTTATTCCTGTGGGGCTGTTCTCGGTTTCGGATGACGCGGACTTCGTGCAGACACCTCAGATTCTCTTAAGCGGAAAGGTCGTTGTAACTTATGACGATCCTACGCGGCTTGGATTTGAACCTTCTGATGTTCTTTTTTCACTTTGCTGCCTGGGGAATGAGTACGATGCTGTGATGCATTCCGAATTCTCAGACGATACGGAAATCGAAGAAGGCAACATCATCTCCTGTGTTTACTGGGTGCAGGGCTGGCCGAGCGAAGGCAAAGCAGAATGATCGCCGGTAAACGGCGGGGCTATGTCACAAATGATGTTCCCCGAGGATGCGAAAATCCTTGGGGACAGCGCGCTCTGATAGAAAATTCGATAGTGTAAAATAGTTGTGGAGTTTTTAGAGAAAAGAAAATAGAGATTAGCTCC
>ERZ857998.1377-NODE-1377-length-27945-cov-3.682682_pt1 | contig 27945 bp, 32 predicted proteins | sample MGYA00519954_ERZ857998 | MGnify/ENA primary metagenome ERZ857998 (study PRJEB31778, sample SAMEA3449424) | human gut metagenome | biome: human gut; feature: human-associated habitat; material: faeces | place: United Kingdom | collected 2010/2012 ...
TATTGTGATGAATCATATTGACGCAAAAGGCAAGGCCTGCCCCATGCCCGTAATGATGGCCAAAAAAGAGATGGATACCGGCTGCGAGGCGCTTTCCATCACGGTGGATAATGCCATAGCCGTACAGAATCTGAGCCGCCTGGCAGAGAGCCAGGGCTTTGCCGCCGAGACCGCCGAGGAGACCGCCGAGCAGCCGGAAGAAGCTCCGGTGGAGCAGTAAGCGCGGCGCCGGCATCCTGACGCAGCAGGAGCAGGGCATGAAAAAATCCCCGCAAGGCTTAGAGAGCGGGCAGCAGGAGCTGCCCGCTCTTTTTTTGGGCAAAAGGGTTTGGGAAACGTCTCTTGCATCTGCCTTTCCCCCTTTTGCGCAGCCGCCACTGCTTTGTGGCTTTGCCTGCACAGGCCCTGGGGCTGACTTGCCTCTGACACCGGGCCACGGCAGGGAATTTTGATGGCTGCCCCTGCGGCGCCGGCCGCAGGAGGCATTTTGTTTGGGCAGGGCCCTTCAGTCTGCCTTCTCACGGCGAAATGTCAATCCCGGGCGGATGCTGCCGAAGACCGGAGCAAAAAGCACTATTTTACAGGTATTTTGATGAAAAAAGAGAGCGTTTGACACGTCTTTGCCCCTGGCAACATAGGATAAAGCCGGGGGTGAGGGCATGCAGGTGCGTCGTCGCAGAGGGTTGCAGAAGGGTCGGGGGAGAAGGCTGTCCCCGGCGGTTTTTCTTTTGCTGGTGCTGCTGGGTGCCTGTCTGCTGCTGGTGTTTCTCAACGGCAGGGTCAGGCCGGTGCTTGAAACGGTGGGCACTTCGCGCGCCAAGGCCATCGCCAACGCCTCTATCATGAGGGCCATTGACGCCGAGCTCAAGGAAAACGCGCAGGACTATACCGAGCTTGTCACCCTGCAGAAGGGGGAGGACGGGGAAATTTCGGTTGTGACCAGCAACATTGTCAAAATCAACCAGCTCAAGGCCCGCATCAGCGAGCGCGTGCAGGAAAACCTCACGCTCGACCTCATCCGGGTCTCGATTCCCCTTGGCAACCTGATTGGCGGAGACATCTTTTCGGGGCGCGGCCCCTCCATCAGCTTCAAGCTGCTGCCCTACGGCAGCGTGGTGGTCGACGTTGCCAACGAATTCACCTCGGCCGGCATCAACCAGACGCTGCACCGCATTGTCCTGACCGTGTCTGCGGGGCTGAGCATCGTGCTGCCGCTCTCCTCGGTTAACGCCACGGTGCAGTCGGGCGTGGTGGTGGCCGAGACCATTATCGTGGGGGGCGTGCCCGAGCGGTATGCCACCTACGGGGCTGGGGGGACGCTTGCCCAGACCGACGCGCTGCTCATGATGGAGGAAGACTAAAAAAACTCCTTTGAAAATAAACACTGCCTCTTGGATAAGTTTGGCGGATATGATACAATACTTTGATATAGGGCGTAACGTTAAAATTGAAATGCCCGTTGGGAGGATCACAGCTGCATGGCAAGCGACGTCAAGCGACACATGGAGGCCCTGCGCACAACGCTCAACCACTATGCCTATCAATACTATGTGCTCGACGACCCCGAGGTCAGCGACTACCGGTATGACGAGCTGCTGCGGGAGCTCGAGACGCTGGAGGCGCAGCATCCCGAATATGTCACGCCCGACTCGCCCACACAGAGGGTGGGGGGCAAACTGCTGGAGGGCTTTGCCCAGGTGCGGCACGAGGTTCCCATGGAGAGCCTGCAGGACGTGTTTGCGGTGGAGGAGCTGTTTGACTTTGACGAGAGGGTGCGCGCTGCCGGCGTGCAGCCGGTCTATGTGGTGGAATATAAAATTGACGGGCTTTCGGTTTCGCTGGAATACGAAAACGGCCTGTTTGTGAGAGGTTCCACGAGAGGCGACGGCCGCGTGGGGGAGGACATCACGGCAAACCTGCGCACCATCCGGGCCGTGCCCCTGAGGCTGACCCGCAACATCCCCTATCTGGAGGTACGCGGCGAGGTCTACCTGCCGGCAAAGGCTTTTTTACAGCTCAATGAGCGCCGGCAGCAGGAGGGACAACCCCTCTTTGCCAATCCCCGCAATGCGGCGGCGGGCTCGCTGCGGCAGCTCGACCCCGCCGTGACGGCGACAAGGCCTTTGAGCATTTTTGTTTTCAACATTCAGAGAATGGAAGGGGAGCGGGCCGACGGACATGCGGCCTCCCTGGAGCTGCTGCGGGAGCTGGGGTTTCGGGTCATTCCCGACTACCGGAGGTTCGAAGGCATGCAGAGCTGCGTCGAGCGCGTTAAGCAAATCGGGGAGATGAGAGGGAAGCTGCCCTTTGAAATTGACGGGGCCGTCATCAAGCTTGACGACTTTGCCGCGAGGGAGCGGCTTGGCTCCACGGCAAAGTTTCCGCGCTGGGCGGTGGCCTACAAATACCCCCCCGAAATCAAATCCACCCGCCTGCTGGACATCGTGGTCAACGTGGGCCGCACCGGCGTGCTGACGCCGACGGCCGTGCTCGAGCCGGTGCAGCTCTCGGGCAGCACGGTGCGCGCCGCCACGGTGCACAACAAGGATTTTATCGCGCAAAAGGACATCCGCATCGGGGACATTGTGCGCGTGCGCAAGGCAGGTGAAATCATCCCCGAAATCGTGGAGGTGGATTTTTCCAAGCGCGACGGCAGCGAGCGGGAGTTTTCCTTTCCGACCGTGTGCCCCTCCTGCGGCGAGCCGGTGCTTGACGACGGGCAGGAGGCGGCCGTGCGCTGCACCAATCCGGACTGTCCGGCGCAGCTTGTCAGAAGCATCACCCACTTCTGTTCGCGCGGCGCCATGGATATTGAGGGCATGGGGGAGCAGTCGTCCGAGCAGTTTGTCCGTGCGGGGCTCATCACCTCGATTGCCGATTTGTATGACCTTTCGGCCCCGCAGATTGCGGCGCTTGAGCGCAAGGGCGAGAAGTCGGCGGCCAAGCTGGTGGCGGCCATTGAGCAAAGCAAGGGGAGAGGGCTTGCACGCCTGCTCTACGGCTTTGGCATCCGCCACATCGGCGAGCGCAGCGCAAGGCAGCTTGCCGAGACCTTCGGCAGCATGGACAAGCTGCGCCGGGCCACCTTCGAGGAGCTGACCGCCGTGCCCGACGTGGGGGAGGAAATGGCGCAAAGCGTGCTGGCCTTTTTTTCCCACAGGCAGACGCAAAGTCAACTCGCGCGGCTTGCGGCCGCTGGTGTCGACATGACGCAGGAGCAAACCGTGAAGGAAGCGGCGCTGCTTGGAAAGACCTTTGTGCTGACCGGCACCCTGCCCACGCTCACGCGGGAGCAGGCAAAGGCCCTCATCGAGCAAAAGGGCGGCAAGGTGACAGGCAGCGTTTCCAAAAAGACAAGCTATGTCGTGGTCGGCGAGGACGCCGGCTCGAAACTGGTTCGGGCGCAGGAGCTTCAAATTCCCCTGCTGGACGAAGCGGCGCTCATGAATTTACTGGGAGGGACTCGGAAATGAAAATCACGCATGACGAAATCCGGCATGTTGCCCGTCTGGCCCGCATTGAGATACCGGAAGAGCAGTTTGACAAGCTGGCGCAGGATATGGAGAGCATCGTGGACATGGTGGCCCAGCTCCAGCAGGTGGACCTGTCGGGGCTTTCGGTCAACCTGGCAGAGCAAAGCAACATCTTTCGGGAAGACGTGCCCACCCCCTCGATGCCGAGGGAGGCGGTGCTGCAGAATGCGCCCGCGAGGGAGGCCGGCTGCGTGCTGGTGCCCCGCGTGATGGAAGAATAGGGGGAGCGGCCATGGAATTGTATGAAAAGATGGGACATGAGCTGCATGAGCTCATTGTCAAAAAAGAGGTGTCGGCGCGCGAAGTGACCGACAGCTTCCTCTCCCGCATCGACGCGGTGGAGGACAAGGTCAAGAGTTTTCTGACCCTTTTGCCCGACTCGGCACGGGCGCAGGCCGACGAGGTCGACGCCCTGGTGGCCAGGGGCGAGCAGCTGCCGCCCCTGGCGGGCCTTCCCATTGCCATCAAGGACAACATCTGCACCGAAGGGGTGCTCACCACCTGCGCGTCCAAGATGCTCTATAATTTTGTTCCGCCTTACGACGCCACGGTCATCACCCGCATGAAGCAAAGCCACATGCCCATTTTGGGAAAGACCAATCTCGACGAATTTGCCATGGGCTCCTCCTGTGAGAATTCGGCCTTTCAAAAGACCAGAAACCCCTACGACCTGAATCGCGTCCCGGGCGGCTCTTCGGGCGGCTCGGCGGCGGCGGTGGCGGCGGCGCAGGCCCCCTTTGCTGTGGGAAGCGACACCGGCGGCTCCATCCGTCAGCCCGCCTGCATCACGGGCATTGTGGGCCTCAAGCCGTCCTACGGCGCCGTCTCGCGCTACGGGCTGGTGGCCTTCGGCTCCTCGCTCGACCAGATTGGGCCCATGACGCGCTGCGTCAGGGACAATGCCATGCTCTTTGACCTTCTGGCCGGGCCCGACGAGATGGATTCCACCAGCGCCCGCATTTCGAGAAAGCCCATCGCCCCCGACCTCAGGGTGGACGTCAAGGGGCTGCGCATCGGGCTTCCCAAGGAGTTTTTCGGCGAGGGCATCGACCCTGGCGTGCGCGCCTGCATCATGGAGGCCGCGCAGCAGTATCAGCGCATGGGGGCGCAGCTTGTGGAAGTGGAGCTACCCTTTGCGCAGTATGCCCTGCCGACTTACTACATCGTGTCGTCGGCCGAGGCCTCTTCCAATCTGGCGCGCTTTGACGGCGTGAAATACGGCTACCGCTCCGAGCACTACGACGGGCTGGTCGACCTGTATTTCAAGAGCCGCAGCGAGGGCTTTGGCCCCGAGGTGCGCCGCCGCATCATGCTGGGCACCTATGTGCTGGCCTCGGGCTATTACGACGCCTACTACAAGCGTGCGCAGCTCATGCGCGTCAAGCTCAAGCAGGTCTATGACGAGGCCTTTGAGCGCTGCGACGTGCTGCTGACCCCCGCCTCGCCCACCGTGGCCTTCCGTCTCGGGGAGAAGGAGAGCGACCCGCTTGCCATGTATCTGTCGGACATCTGCACCGTGAGCATCAACATGGTTGAGCTGCCCGCGCTGGTGCTGCCCTGCGGCACCGTGGAGGGGCTTCCCATGGGCATGCAGCTCATCGGCAGGAAGTTTTCCGAAGAGCTGCTTTACAACGTGGCCTATTCCTTTGAGCAGGCCACCGGCCTGGGCTGGACATGCCCCAAACTGTGAGGAGGGGAACCATGAAATACGAAGCAGTGATCGGCATTGAAATGCACGCCGAGCTCAATACAAAGACCAAGATTTTCTGCGGCTGCAAGACCGACTACGGCGCACAGGTCAACACCCAGTGCTGCCCCATCTGCATCGGCCTGCCCGGCACGCTGCCCACCTTAAACAAAAAGGTGGTGGAATACGCCGTGCGCATGGGCCTTGCCTGCGGCTGTACCATCAACAGGGAGACCAAGCACGACCGCAAGAACTACTTTTATCCCGACCTGCCCAAGGCCTATCAAATCAGCCAGTATGACATCCCCCTGTGCGAAAACGGAGAGATTTCCTTTTATGTGGGGGAGGACAAAAAGACGGTGCGCATCCGCCGCATCCACATCGAAGAGGACGCCGGAAAGCTGCTGCACGACAACCGCTTCTCCGGCACCCTGGTCGACTTCAACCGATGCGGCATCCCGCTCATCGAAATTGTCAGCCAGCCCGACATGCACTCCCCCGAAGAGGCAAGGGCCTATCTGGAGGCTCTCAAAGCGGTGCTGGAATGCCTTGGCATCTGCAACTGCCGCATGCAGGAGGGCAACATCCGCTGCGATGTCAACGTCTCCATCCGTCCGGCGGGCAGCGACCAGCTCGGCAACCGCGTGGAGATGAAAAACGTCAACACCTTCTCGGGTGCGGTGCGCGGTATCGAGTATGAGATTAAGCGCCAGATTGAGGTGGTGGAGGCCGGGGGCCACATCGAGCAGGAGACCCGCCGGTGGGACGACGACCGGGGCGAGAGCCTGTCCATGCGCTCCAAGGAGGATGCGCAGGACTACCGCTACTTCCCCGAGCCCGACCTTGTGCCCATCCGTCTCGATGAGGCGTATGTGCAGTCGATTCGCGAGAGCCTGCCGGAGCTGCCGCTCTCCAAGTATGAGCGCTACTGGAAAGAAAACGGGCTGACGCCCTACGAGGCCTCGATGCTGTCCACCGACAAGGACAAGGCCGCCTTTTTTGAGGCCTGCCTGGAGAAGGACGCCTCCCTTGCCAAGCAAATCTGCAACTGGATTTTGGGAGACATCGCCAAGCTGCAAAACGAGAGGGGCTGCACCGTTGCGTCGCTGGGCATCGACCCGGCCGCCCTGTGCGAGCTCATTGTGCTGACCCAAAAGGGCACGCTTTCCTCCACCTCGGCCAAGACGGTGTTTGACGAAATGCTGTCCACCGGAAAGGCGCCCGGCGTCATCGTCGAGGAGAAGGGGCTTGCCCAGGTCAACGACGAGCAGGCGCTTTTGGGCATTGTCGAAGAGGTGCTGGCGGCAAACGCCGGCCCCGTGCAGGACTACTACGGCGGCAAGACCAATGTGCTGGGCTTTTTGGTGGGCCAGTGCATGAAGCGCAGCAAGGGCAAGGGAAATCCGCAGCTTTTCAACAAGCTGCTGGCACAAAAATTAAACGGATAGCAAAATGCTCGGGAAAGCCGGGCGCAGGGGAGTCTCCCCCTGCGCCCGGCTTTTTTGCCCTTTTCCCGGTGCGCAAAAGGGGGAGCGGCGCGCATGAAGAGCCCCGTTTTCTCCGGGGCGCCTGTTTGTCCCAAAAAGTGCGGTTCTATGGTGGGACAAACAGGCATAAGAATTAGCAAACAAGCGGCAAGGAACAAACGTAAGGACTGGGGGAAAGGCCGATGGACCAACAGATGAGCGCCATTTTGGAGCTTGTGCCGGCGCGTGTCCGGCACGCCGTGCAGGCGCTCCCGTCCGGGCAGTGCGCCGGGATAACGGAGCTGCGGCTGCGCGTGGACCGGCCCTGTACGCTCACCCTGGAGGGAAAGACCTTCTTCCTGTCGTCCCAGGGCGGCGCGTCGGAGGTGTGCGACCGGCCGGTTTCACTGAGCAAAGACGAGCTGGAGCAGGTCTATCTGAAGCTGTGCCGCAGCTCGGTCTATGCGCGCGCACAGGAAATCCGGCAGGGCTTTGTCACCTATTGCGGCTGCCGCGCGGGGCTGTGCGGCGAGGCGGTGACGGAAAACGGGGAAGTGGTGGGCTTTCGCAACCTCAGTGCCATCAACCTGCGCATTGCGCGCGAGCAGCGCGGTGCGGCCCGGGAGCTTTTGGAGGTGGTCTTGCAAAAGGGCCGGGTGCTGCCCACGCTGCTTGTGGCGCCGCCCGGCTGCGGAAAGACCACCATGCTGCGCGACCTGTGCCGGCTTGGCGCTGCGCCGCCTGAGGGTTGCTGTTATCGACGAGCGCGCCGAGATTGCCGGGGAACCGGGACATCCCTTTGACCTGGGCGCCGTGACGGAGGTGCTGTCCGGCCTTCCCAAAGCGCAGGGCATGGAGCTTGCGCTGCGTACGCTCTCCCCGCAGGTCATGGTGGTGGATGAGCTGGGCAGCGAGGAGGAGGTGCGCGCCATGCTGGGGGTGCTCAATGCGGGGGTGCCGGTGGTGGCAAGCTGCCACGCGGCCTCCTTTGAGCAGCTTGTCAGACGGCCGCAGTTTCAAATGCTGCGGCAGGCCCGCGCCGTCAGCAGGGTGGTGGTGTTAGAGCAGGACAGTTTGGGAAAAATCGGGGAGATTGTCAATCTCCAGGAGGAATGCGATGCGGTGGATTTTCACAAGCGTGATACTCTTCTCCTTCACGGGACTGGGTCTGTATAGGGCACAGGCCAGTGAGCTGCGCTTTCGGACGCTGGAGAAGCTGTGCCTTTTCATGCGGACCTTTTTGCAGGTGCTTGAGAGCACGCGCGGCGACCTGGACGACGTGCTCCGGCAGACGCGGCGGCGCTGTGGGCTGCCGGAGCTGTCCGGGGAGAGCGACCCCTTCGGCAGAGGCCTCGAGGGGGAGGAAAAGGAGCTGTCTGAGCGCTTTTTTGCGGGGCTTGGAAGCTCGCTCATGGCGCAGCAGAGGGCCCACTGCCTTGCCTGCATCGAGGAGGGGGAGCGGCTGCTTGAGCGCCGCCGCACCGCGCTTGGGGAAAAGCGCAGGCTGACAATCAGCCTCTCGGTGCTGGGCGGACTGTTTGTGGCTATTTTATTTCAGTAGGAGTTTCTGGAGGGGAGGGGATTTCCCATGAGTGTTGACATGGTCTTCAAGATTGCCGCCATCGGCATCATTGTGGCGGTGCTCAATCAGGTGCTCATCCGTGCAGGGCGGGAGGAGCAGGCCATGATGACGGCGCTTGCCGGGCTGATTGTTGTGTTGCTGATGATGATTCAGGAAATCAGCGGGCTGTTTGACGCCGTCAAGACCACCTTTGGGATATAGCGATGAACATGTTACAGATTGCAGGCCTGGCCTTGAGCGCCGTGGCGCTGGCCGTGCTGCTGCGGCAGTATCGGGCCGAATACGCCATGGCGCTGGGGCTGGTGGTGTCGGCGGCCATCCTGCTGGCGCTGATGCCGGTGCTCCGGGAGACCATCGGGCTGCTGACGGACATCGCGTCCAAGTCCGGGGTTTCCCAGACCTTGGGCATCATTGTCAAGTCGCTAGGCATTGCCTTTGTGGCGGGCATTGCGGCCGACATCTGCCGCGACGCAGGGGAGAGTGCCATGGCGTCAAAGGTGGAGCTGGCGGGCAAGGTGGCGATTTTGTCGCTGGCCATGCCCATGGCCATGCAGCTCATGGAGCTCTTTGAGCGGATTTTGCAGTAAACGCCGTAGGAAAGGGTGCTTGGGACGTGAAAAAGCTGACCGTTTGTCTTGTCGCGGCGGTGCTGACCCTCGGCTGCTGCCTGGGCGCACGGGCGCAGGAGGAGGATTTGGGGCTGCTGTACGAGGGCCTTTTCGAGAGCTTCGGAGGGCAGGAATTGCAGGAAGTCATCCCGCAGGAGGCGCAGGAGCTGCTGCCGGAGGACGCGGCCACCTCGCCCTCCGGCCTGATGGAGGCGCTCTCCCTGAGAAATATTGTCAATGTGGCCTCGGGCGGCCTGTATCAAATTATCCGCTCCTGCCTGCAGGATTTTTCCAGGCTCATTTTGGTTGTGCTGCTGGTGGTGCTGGCCGGCGCCCTGTCCGACGCCTTTCACGCCGAATTTGCAGCGCCCGCCATTCGCATCTGCGCCATGCTGGGGGTTGCCGTGGCGACCTACAGCATCCTCTCCGACAGCCTGACGCGCTGTGAAGGGGCCATCGAGAACGCGACCACGCTGCTCGAGGTGGTCATCCCGGTGCTGACGGCGGCGGGACTGGCCGCCGGACGGACGCTCAGCTCCCTGCTGCTGCCTGTTTCGGTCTCGACCGGCATCACGGTGTTTGCCTCCTTCAACAGCAGGGTCTTCCTGCCCCTCATGCAGATTTACTTTGCCCTGGCGCTGGCCGCTTCGGTCAGTGGGGCCGCAAGCCTCAAATCCCTGTGCAAGGTTTTTCACAAAACGGTGGTCTTTGCCATGGGGTTTGCCACCACGCTGATGGCCGGCCTGCTCTCGCTGCAAAAGATTGTCGGCGCCTCGGCAGACAACATCGCAACCGACGCCGCAAAGTTTGCACTGGGCAGCGTCATCCCCGTGGTGGGCTCCATTCTCACCGATGCGCTGGGCACGGTGCTCGGCTGCATCAAGGCGCTGCGCGGTTCTGTGGGGGTGGTGGGCATTTTCGTGCTGCTCACCCTCATGCTGCCGGTGGCCGTGCGGGTGCTGCTGCAGACGCAGCTCTGCCGGCTGGCGGGCGCCCTGTCGGAGCTCTTTGGGGAAAGCAGCGTCACCGAATTTCTCGAGTCGGTGGCGGCCGTCTGGAGCATGCTGGCGGCGCTCACCGTCTGCCAGGGGGTTTATTTTATCGCGGCAACGGCCCTGATGGCGACTTGAGGAAAGGACGGGTGCATACAATGACAGTGATCAGACAGTGGGTGCTGATGCTGGGAGGCGCAGGGCTGCTGTGCGGCGTGGCACAGTGCCTGATGCCGTCCAAGGCAATGGAAAAGCAGCTTCGCCTGGTGCTTTCGCTGGTGCTGCTGTACCTGTTTTTTGGCATCTTTGGCGGGGTTTCGATAAAACAGATGGAGCTTTTGCCGCAAGAGGAGCTGCTGCTGTCTCAGGAGCAGCAGCAGATTACCGAGCAGGGAGTGCTTCTTTTGACCAGGCTGGAGCTTGCAGAGCGCGTGGAGCAGACGCTGCTTGAACAGACCGGCAGCCGCTTTACGGTGACTGCCGTGGTGCTCAGGGAGAGGGCAGGGGAGGTTTCGGTCAGCGAGGTCACGCTGCAGTCGCTTCTGGGCAGGGACCCGCAGGAGCTTTCAGGGATATTAAACAGACAGCTTGGCCTGTCTGCAACAGTCAGTGAGGTGAACGGACAATGAAGTTTCCATTTCCCGAAAAGATACCCATAACGCTGTGCATTTTGGCGGCGGCGGCCGTGGCGCTGCTGCTTTTGCTGCCGGGCACGGCGGGCGACTCAGGCATCCAGACGGCCGTGACAAGGCTGGAAAGCGAGGATACGCAGGAATATGTGGAAAACCTGGAAAACAGGCTGAGCGCACTGCTTTGCAGCATCGACGGCGTCAGCGAGCTTTCGGTCATGGTGACGCTGGAGTCGGGCGTGGAATACGTCTATGCCACCGAGCAAAAGAGCAACGTCAACCTGCTCAGCGACACGCTGAGCGGCACCGAAAAGCGGGTGGAGAACCAAAACGACACCGAGGCCTCCTACATCATCCTCAAGGACGCCTCGGGCGGGGAGTCCGCCGTGCTGGTCAAGCGGCTTGAGCCGGTAGTGCAGGGCGTGGCGATTGTGTGCAGGGGCGCGCAGGACAACGTGATTTGCCAAAAGCTGCTGGAAACGGCGGCCACTGCGCTGGGGGTGCCCACCTCAAGGGTCAGTGTTGTTGCAAAATAAAGCGAATGCTTTTTTGAATAAAACCCCTTTTTAAGAACAAATCAGGCAGGAGGAGAAAGGTGATTATGCTCATGAAAAAGAAGAAGATTATTTTTATGTCGCTTGCGGTGATTTTGGTGCTGGCCTTTTTCATCAACGGACTGATGGAGCAGCAGAGGGCCGAACTCATCGAACAGGTCTCATCGTCCACCGTCAACGAGACCAAAATCCTGGGAGAGGCCACCCTGGTGGATGCCGACGGCGCCCAGCCGGAGGTCTCGGTGACGGTGGGCTCGGTGTCGTCGGGATATTTTGCCGATGCGCGCATCAACCGTCAAAAGGCGCGCGACGAGGCGGTCGAGCTGCTGCAGTCGGTCGTGTCCGACAGTGCGGCCGATGACGAGAGCAAGCGGGAAGCCGCCGAGGAGCTGGGCGTGATTGCGGCCATCATCGCCAAGGAGAGCAATATGGAGAGCCTCATCAAGGCAAAGGGCTTTTCGGACGCCGTTGTGGTCGTGGGCGAGAGCGACGTTACGGTGGTGGTGCAAAGCGACGGCCTGAGCGGGGCGGACGTGAGCAAAATCAAGGAAATCGTCATGAGTGAGGCCTCGGTGGGAGCCGAGAACATCGTCATCATTGAAGTCAAGTAAAACGAAATGCAGGTCGAGGGGAAAAATCGGGGAGGTTCTTGCCTGAAACGGTTTGGCGTGATATACTGACATAGAATCCCGTGTGGGATGGAAAAACCGCGACAACGCAGGCTTGACCTGCTTTTCGGAGGGATGACTATGGAAGGCAAATATGTGGAAGGCATGGGCAACGTGCGCATTTCGGAAGAGGTCATCAGCACCATTGTGGCTGTGGCTGCGCTGGAGGTCAAGGGCGTGGTTGCGCTGATGCCGCGTCCGGCTTCCGATATCAAGGGCCTGCTGCCGGGCAAGAAGACGCCGTCCAAGAACGTGCGTGTCGACGAGCAGAACGGCCAGGTCGTCATCGAGCTGGGCGTCACCATCGAATTTGGCCACAAGCTGCAGGAGGTTTCCCTGAACCTGCAGACCGAGGTCAAGAAGGCCGTCGAGTCCATGACGGGGCTGACGGTGTCCGCCGTCAACGTCTTTGTGCAGGGCGTCAAGCTGCCCGAGCCAAAGGAGGAGGACGAGGCCCGGCAGGAGCAGGACGACGTGCCCGAGGCGGCCGAGCAGGCCCCTGAGGACGACGCTGCCGTGCAGGAAAACTAAAGCCGGCACAAGGGCAGGCGGGGAACATCCCCCGTCTGCCTTTGCGCGGTATTTTGGGGACAAGCTGTATCGCACCTTGACACCGGAATGCATAACGGGGGGGAACCATGACCAGAAAAGACGCAAGGGCTGCCGCCGTGCAGCTGCTTTACGAATTTGAATTTCACAGGGACGAAAATCCCGTTTCCTTTTTTGACTTTTCCCAGCAGCAGTTCGAGGCGGAGTTTGACGCATACACCGCCCGCCTGTTTTTCGGCGTTTTGGAGCATGGCCGGGAAATCGACGAGATTATCGCCGCCCACAGCCAGAACTGGCGGCTTGACAGAATCAACAAAATCAGCCGCGCAATTTTGCGGCTGGCGGTGTTTGAAATGCTCTTTGACAGCGAGGTGGAAACCCCCATTGCCATCAACGAGGCGGTGGAGCTTTCCAAGCAGTTTGAGCTCGGGGAGTCCGCCGCCTTTATCAACGGGGTGCTGGGCGGCATCGCCCGGGGGTCGCAGCAATGAGCGCGTGGTGCCTGGGGATTGACACCAGCAACTACACCACCTCGGTGGCAGGCTGCGACACGTCGGCCGCCGTCCGCTCGCGCCGGCAGCCCTTTGACGTGGCGCCCGGAAAGAGGGGCGTGCGTCAAAGCGACGCCGTGTTTTTGCACACCAAGGCGCTGCCGGGGCTCATCGAGCAGCTCATGGAGGACTACGGCTGCCCCCCTGCGGCCGTCTGTGTCTCGGAGACGCCCAGGGACGCCGAGGGCTCCTACATGCCCTGTTTTTTGACGGGGGTGCTTGCGGCGCGCGGCATTGCGGCGGCGCTGCAGGTACCCCTTTTTCGCATTTCCCATCAAAGGGGGCATATCCTGGCCGCCCTTTTGGGCTGTGCCGGACAAAGGGACCTGCCCTTTTTCCTGCCGGAGCAGCCCCACTTTGCCTATCATGTTTCTGGAGGGACAACCGAGCTGCTCTATGCGCCCATCGGGCCGAAGGGGGATGGCCCCATCACCTGCGTGGGGGCGGGGGCCGACCTGCATGCGGGGCAGCTCATCGACCGGTGCGGCGTGCGCCTGGGGCTCAAATTCCCCTGTGGGCCGGCGCTGGAAGAGCTGGCGCAGCGGGGAAGCCCGATACTGCCGCCCATGCGCTTTTCCCCGACGACGCAGCTTCACCTTTCGGGGCTGGAAAACAAGTTTGAAGCCCTGCTGCGCCAAAGCCGGCCGGCCGACGCGGCGCTGTGGCTGCTTGAAAGCCTGGCGGCGGGGCTGGTGGCGCTGGCCCGGGCCGGCATGCAGGGAAAAGAGGAGCTGACCCTGGTGCTTGCGGGGGGCGTGTGCTCCAACAGGCTGATTTGCGAGAGGCTTGCCCGGCACTTTGACGTGCGCAGCACAAGCCATGAATTTGCGGCGGACAACGCCTGCGGCACGGCGCTTTACGGGGCGCTTGCACTCAGAGGGGAGGAGTTTCAAGCATGAACCGGCAACCGGGACGGGAGGGCGACGTTCTCACCGTCTCCCAGCTCAATGCCATTGTCAAGGCCCTGCTGGACAACGAGCCCCTGCTGTCGCACGTCATGGTGCGCGGCGAGCTCTCCAACTTCAAATACCACACCCAGAGCGGCCACCTCTATATGACGCTCAAGGACGAAAAAAGCGCGGTGCGCGCCGTGATGTTTGCCTCCAGCGCCAAAAAGCTGCTTTTCCGGCCCGAAAACGGCATGAAGGTCATTGTGGAGGGCCGGGTGGCCGTCTTTGAGCGCGACGGGCAGTATCAGCTCTATCTCACCGGCATGCAGCCCGACGGGCTGGGGGCGCTGCATCTGGCCTATGAGCAGCTCAAAGCCAAGCTGGCCGCCGAGGGGCTGTTTGCCCCCGAGCGCAAAAAGCCCCTGCCCAAAACGCCCTTCCACATCGGCGTTGTCACCGCCTCCACCGGCGCTGCGGTGCGCGACATCATCCATGTGCTGGGCAGGCGCTTCCCGGCGGCACAGGTGCTGCTCTATCCCGTGCTGGTGCAGGGGCCCGATGCGCCTCCCATGATTGTGGAGGCCATAAACTGGTTTAACGAGCGGCATGCCGCAGACGTGCTGATTGTGGGCAGAGGGGGCGGCTCCATCGAGGATTTGTGGGCCTTTAACGACGAGTCGGTGGCGCGCGCCATTGCGGCAAGCGCCATTCCCGTCATTTCGGCGGTGGGCCACGAGACCGACTTTACCATTGCCGACTTTGTGGCCGACCTGCGGGCACCCACCCCGTCGGCCGCAGCCGAGCTGGCGGTGCCCGATTCGCTCACGCTGCGCCAAAGGCTCTCCAACGTCAATGTCCGCATGGCGGATTTGCTGCTTCGCAAGACCTCGGCCGGACGGGCAAGGCTGGAGATGCTGTCTGCGCACTGGGCACTGCGGCAGCCCGAAAAGCTGCTCGACGAAAAAAGGCTGGTGCTCGACGGGCTGTCCCAAAGGGTGCTGCAGGCCCAGCAGACGCGCCTGGAGCGCGGCCGCCAGCGCCTGAGCCTGACGGCGGGAAAGCTGTCGGCGCTCAGCCCGCTCGGCGTGCTGGAGAGGGGATATTCCATCGTTTTGCACGGGGGAAGCCCCGTCAGGCGGGCCGACACGCTCGCGGTGGGCGATGAGCTCACGCTGCGCTTTGCAAAAGGAGAGGTGCAGGCCCGTGTCACAAAGACCGGGGAGCGGTGCTGAGCCTTTGCCGGCGGCAGGGCCAAAGCAGGAGGCCCTTTAAGCAAAGAGAAGGAGGAATGCCGTATGACGGAGAACACGCAGGACATGAAAGAGCAGGGGCAGCAGACGGAGCAGCCCATGGAATTTGAAAAGGCGCTGGCGCGGCTGGAGGAGATTGTGAGAAAGCTTGAAGCAAACGACACGCCGCTTGAGCAGTCGCTCAAGCTCTTTGAGGAGGGCGTCGCCCTGACGGCGCGCTGCAACGCGCTGCTTGAGAAGGCCGAGCAGCAGGTCAGCATGCTGGTGCGCGGGCAGGATGGCACCATGACGCCCGCCCCCATGCCAAAGTGAGGAGGTTTGTATGAACAGGGAACAGAGAGCCGCCCTGCTGGCGGAGGAGATGAAGGCATTTCAGGCCCTTTTTGAGCCCTATCTGGAAGGGCTGCTTCCAGGCGAAGGCCTCGAGCAGCAGACCGTTGCCGACGCCATGCGCTACAGCCTGCTGGCAGGCGGAAAGCGCATCCGCCCTTTTTTGCTTGTCTCCTGCCATAAGCTGTGCGGCGGGGAGCCAGGGCAGGTGCTGCCGCTTGCCGCGGCCCTTGAGATGATCCACACCTATTCCCTCATCCATGACGACCTGCCCTGCATGGACAACGACGACTACCGGCGCGGCCGCCCGACCAGCCACAAGGTCTTCGGTGAGGCCATGGCCGTGCTGGCGGGAGACGGGCTGCTGACGGCCGCCTTTGAAACGGCGCTGCAGGCCAGGGTGGAGCCTGCGCTGCTGTGCAAGGCCGTGCAGGAGCTGGGACGCGCCGCCGGGCTTTTCGGCATGCTGGGCGGCCAGTCCATCGACGTCGAGAGCGAAAAAAAGCGGCTGAGCCTTGATGAGGCGCAGATGCTGCGCATGTACGCCATGAAGACCGGCGCGCTGCTGACCGGCGCCTGCCGCATTGGGTTTGCAGCGGCCGGCGTATCCGGCGAGCGGCTCGAGATTGTGACCGAGTATGCCAGGGAGCTGGGGCTGACCTTTCAGATTGTGGACGACATGCTGGACAAGACGGGGGATTTTGCGCTTTTGGGCAAGCCCATCGGAAGCGACGAGAAAAATCAAAAGACCACCTTTGCCACCCTGTATTCGCTGGAGCAGTGTGAGGCGCTTGCCCGGCAGCACACCGAGGCCGCCGTCGGGGCGGCGCAGCGCCTGCCCGACAGCGACGTGCTGGTGGCGCTGGCGGAATATCTGCTGGAGCGCAAAAAGTGAGTGCTGCGGAAAAAGAAAGCCCTGCCGACGGGGGCGATGCCCCCTGGCGGCAGGGTTCTCTTTTGTGTGGGAGCGGGTCCCGGCCATGCATAATTACAAAAATATTCACTAAAACTATGCAAAAGACATTGCATCAGGATGGAAAGACTGATATAATGACAGCAAAGCAAGCAAAAAGGGTAGCCTGCGGGCTGCCTTTTTTGGTCATTATATTGTGAAAACCCCGCGCTTCATGGGCCCACAGCCCATGGCCGGGCTTATAGACGGAAGGAAATCACATGTCTGATTCCATTTTGGAAACGATACACACGTCGCTTGACGTCAAGCGTTTGACGCTTGCGCAGCAGCAAGAGCTATGCTCCGAGCTGCGCGGGCGCATTTTGTCGACCGTCTCCCGAAACGGGGGGCATCTGGCCTCAAACCTGGGCGCCGTGGAGCTCACGGTGGCGCTGCACGCCTGCTTTGAGCCGCCCATCGACCGCCTGGTTTTCGATGTGGGGCATCAGTGCTACGCCCACAAGCTGCTCACAGGGAGGCAAAAGGCCTTTGACACGCTGCGGCAGTTTGGCGGGCTGTCGGGTTTTCCGCGTCCGCAGGAGAGCCCCTGCGACGCCTTTCATTCAGGGCACAGCAGCACGGCCATTTCGGCCGCGACGGGGATTGCCACAGGCCTTCGGCTGAGCGGCAGCCCCGGCTATACGGTGGCCGTGGTGGGCGACGGGGCCATGACGGGCGGCCTTTCCTTTGAAGGGCTCAACAACGCCGCCCAGGCCGGACGCCTCATCGTGGTGCTCAACGACAACGACATCTCCATCTCCAAAAACGTGGGTTCGCTGGCGCGCTATCTCTCAGCCATGACCTCCAACCCCCTGTACTTTAAGCTCAAGGACAACACCCGCCGCATTGTGCAGGAGGTTCCGGTGGTGGGCCAGCCGGTCTACCGGATGGTCAGTGCCGGGAAGCGCATGGCAAAGGACGCCCTGACGGCCAGCAACCTCTTCGAGAGCTTTGGTTTTGACTACTACGGCCCCATCGACGGGCACGACATCAAAACCATGACCGACGTGTTTTGGCGTGCCCGCTCGCTGGGACGTCCCGCGCTGGTGCATGTCAAGACCGTCAAGGGGAAGGGGGTGCCCTATGCGCAGCAAAACCCCAGCCTCTACCACGGGGTTTCCCCCTTTGACGCTAAAACGGGAGAAATTCCCGCCCACGCCCCTTCGTTTTGCGGCGTCTTTGGGAAAAAGATGCTTGAGCTTGCGGCAAAGGACGATAAAATTGCAGCCATCACCGCAGCCATGACAGACGGGGTGGGCCTTTCGGACTTTTCAAAGGCATATCCCGACCGCTTTTTTGACGTGGGCATTGCCGAGCAGCATGCCGTCACTTTTGCCGCAGGGCTGGCGACCACGGGCTGCCGCCCGGTGGTGGCGGTCTACTCCACTTTTTTGCAGAGGGCCTACGACCAGATTGTGCACGATGTGGCACTCCCGGGGCTGCCCGTGGTGCTGGCGGTCGACCGCGCCGGCATCGTTGGGGAGGACGGGGCCACCCATCAGGGGCTTTTCGATGCGGCTTTTCTGAGTTCGGTTCCCAATATGACGGTCTATTCCCCGGCCGACTACGAGGGGCTGGAGCGCTGTCTTGAGCGGGCGCTTTCGGCGGATACGCCGCAGGCGGTGCGCTACCCCAGGGGAGAGCAGCCGATTTTGCCGGAGGGCAGGCGTTTGCCCGACATGACGGTGTATGACGGCTCCCAGGAAGACGCCGGGGGGCAGGGGCAGGCGCCGCAGCTTTCCATCGTGACCTACGGCCGTATCACGGCCGCCTGCCTGCAAGCTGCCCGGGCGCTTGGGGAGCGGGGCGTGCGCGTGCGCGTTGTCAGCCTTGAGCGCATCTGTCCCATTGACTATGACGAGCTGATTCCCGAAATTTCCGGGCGTGTGCTGTTTGTGGAAGAGGGGATTGAGGCGGGCGGCATCGGGCAGCAGTGCCTGTTTTCGCTGTTTCAGAGGGGCGCCTGTGAGAGGGCGGAGCTTGCGGCGGTAAAAGGGCGCTTTGTGCCGCACGGGACAACGCAGCAGATGCTGTCGCTGTGCGGGCTGGATGCAGCGGGCATCGAGGCACGGGCGCAGGAACTGCTGCAGCAGGGAGAAGAGCATGAGTGAAAAAGTGCGCCTTGACGCGCTGCTGGTGCAGCGCGGCCTGGTGGAAAGCAGAGACAAGGCAAAGGCCGTGATAATGGGCGGCCATGTTATTTTGGAGGGGGACCGCGAGGACAAGCCGGGACGCATGGTGTCTCCCGACGCCCGGGTGGAGCTTCGCGGTTACGAGAAAAAATACGTCAGCCGGGGCGGCTACAAGCTGGAAAAGGCGCTGCTCGAGTTTGGCATTGACCTGCAGGGCGCCCTGTGCATCGACGCAGGGGCCTCGACTGGCGGCTTTACCGACTGCATGCTGCAAAACGGCGCCAAAAAGGTCTATGCCGTCGACGTGGGCTACGGCCAGCTCGCCTGGTCGCTGCGCACCGACGAGCGGGTGGTGTGCATGGAGCGCACCAACGTGCGCTATCTGGACGCGCAGCAAATCAGCGAGCAGGTCGACTTTGTCTCCATCGACGTCTCGTTCATCTCTCTTTCCCTGGTTGTGCCGCCGCTTGCGGCGCTGCTGCGGGAGGGCGGCCAGATGGTTGCCCTCGTCAAGCCGCAGTTTGAGGCGGGAAGGGAAAAGGTGGGCAAAAAGGGCGTGGTGAGAGACCCCGCCGTCCACCGCGAGGTTCTGGAGAAGGCCTGCGCCCTTGCACAGGAGGCGGGACTTTGCGTCAGAGGGCTGACCTATTCCCCCATCAAGGGGCCCGAGGGCAACATCGAATTTCTCTGCTGGCTGCAAAAAGGTGTCCCCGCAGGGCCGCAGCCCGATATTGCGGGGCTGGTGCAGTCGGCGCACGCCGCGCTTGATGCGGCAAAGTAAAGGAGCCCGATATGAAAGTGACCATCAACACGAGCCCCGTCAAGGATGCGGGGCTGGCCCTCTCGCGTGAGATTGCCTCCCTGCTTCTCGAGTGGGGAGCGAGTGTTTGGGTGGATGAGCAGGCGGCAGACTTTTACCGGGGGCTTTCGGTGATTTGCGCCGAGCAGCGCCTGTGCTTCCGGGAGGCCAATTTTGCCATTTCGGTGGGCGGCGACGGCACCTTCTTGAAAACGGCCCACCTTGCCACGCCCCACGGCGTCCCGGTGCTGGGCGTCAACAAGGGGACGGTGGGCTTTCTCACCGAAGTGGAGCCCGGAGAGCTGCACGAGCTGCGCCGCCTGATGACCGGCGACTTCAAGCTCGAGCGGCGCATGATGCTGCAGGCCAAGGTGCGGCGCGGACGCAAAACGCCCTATGTCGGCGCGGCCATCAACGACATCTCGGTGCACCGGGGCACCTCAACCCGCCTGCTGCAGGTGCGCGTCGATTCGGACGGCAGCTTCATTCACGGCTACCGGGGAGACGGCATCATCGTCTCCACACCGACCGGCTCCACCGCCTATGCGCTTTCGGCCGGCGGCCCCATCATCGACCCGCGCAGCAACTGCATTGAGGTGGTGCCGGTGGCAGCGCATACGCTGGGCATCCGCCCCACCATTTTCCGCAGCAGCGCGCATATTACCGTCACGCCCATTCTGGAGGAGGGGCGCGACGCCTTGCTTCTGGCCGACGGGACGGCCGGCTTCCTGCTTGCCCCGGGCGATGTGGTTCACATCCGCAAGGACTCGGCACAGGTGCTTGTCGTCCGCATGAAGCCCGACAGCTTTTACGAAACCGTCAGGGACAAATTACAGGAGGGGGAGAGCCAATGAAACTCAAGCGACACGAAAAAATCCTCGAAATCATCAATGAAAAACCCATTACCACGCAGGAGGAACTGGTGGAAGAGCTCAACCGTGTCGGCTTTAAGGTGACACAGGCCACCGTTTCCCGCGACATCAAGGAGCTGCGCCTGGTGAAGGTGCAGTCGGACTCCACCTATAAATACGCCTCAGGGATTGCGCAGAACTCGCGCGGCCATCTGATTCCCAAATATTCGGCCATCATCAAGGAGACCATTGTCAGCATGGATTCGGTACAGTTTTTGGTGGTGGTGCACTGCCACTCGGGAATGGCCAATGCGGCGGCCGAGGCCATTGATGTCTCGGAGATGCCGGGCGTGGTGGGCACCATCTCGGGCGACAACACCTTTCTTGTCATCATGCGCACGCCGGAGGACTCTCTGGTCTTCATGGAGGAGCTCAAGAACATCATCAATTCCTAAGGCGAACCCCCATTTTGGGTTTGGGTGGTGATAGACAATGCTCAAAAGTCTTTATATTGAAAATATCGCCGTGATTGAAAGGGCCTCGATTGACTTTGAAGAGGGGATGACAGTGCTCACGGGAGAGACGGGCGCCGGAAAATCCATCATCATCGACTCCATCAATCTCGTGCTGGGAGAGCGCACCAGCAGGGATCTCATCCGCACGGGGGCAAAGTCGGCGTCGGTCAGCGCCCTGTTTGAAATCGGGCAGCACAGCAAGGCCGCCGCCATGCTGGAGCAGGAGGGCATCTCCTGGCAGGAGGGGGTGCTTTTCGAGCGCAGCGTGACGGTGGAAGGGCGCTCAACGGCAAAAATCAACGGCAAGCCGGTGCTGGCCTCGTTTTTGCGGGAGGTGGGGGCCGTGCTGCTCAACATCCACGGACAGCACGACAGCCAGCATCTGCTGCAAAGCGAGCGCCATGTGGAATTTCTCGACGCGCTGGCGGGCGTGCAGCCGCTGCTGACGCAGTATCGGGAGTGCTATGGGCAGGCGGTGGAGCTCAAGCAAAAGCTCTCCCGCATGCGCATGGACGAGCGGGAAAAGGAGCGGCGCATCGAGCTGCTCTCCTTCCAGGTGTCGGAAATTGACGAGGCTGCCCTGCAGCCGGGGGAGGAGGAGGCCCTTGCCCAAAAGCGCCTGCTCATGAAGTCGGCGCAAAAGGTGTCCGAGAGCCTTGCGGGCGCTCTTGCGGCGCTCTCCCCGGGGGAGGGACAGGGCGCGCTCACGCTGCTCGGGCAGGTCATGCACGAGCTTTCGGCGCACGAAAGCCTGACGCCCCAGCTTGCGGCGCTGTCGGAAAGCGCCGCCGATTTGTATTACCGTGCCGAGGATTTGACGGGCGAGCTGCGGGCCGCCGCAGAAAACCTCTCCTTTGACGCGCAGGAAATGGAGCAGGTGGAGCAGCGCAGCGACCTGCTGCACAGGCTCAAGAGCAAGTATGGGGACACGATAGAGGAAGTGCTTGCTTACCGCGAAAAAGCGGCCGGTGAGCTGTCTTCCATAGAAATTCTCGATGATACGAAAAAAAAGCTTGCTCAAGAGCTGCAAAACGTTTATAATAAACTACAATTATTGGCAGGCGAGCTCTCGGAGCGGCGAAGGGCCGCGGCAAAGGACATTGAATCCACGGTGGAAGCAGAGCTCGCCTATTTGAATTTGGACAAGACGGTATTTGAAATTTCCATTGTCCCCATGCAGCCCGGCGTTTTTGATGAAAACGGGTCGGACGAAGTGGAGTTTCTCATTTCGACCAATCCGGGGGAGCAGCCAAGGCCGCTTTCCAAAATTGTCTCGGGCGGCGAGCTGTCGCGCATCATGCTGGCGCTCAAGGCCATTCTCGGCACGAAGGACGGCATTGAAACCGTGATATTCGACGAGATTGACGCAGGTGTGTCGGGCTCTTCGGCCGAAAAAATCGGCCGTAAGCTCAAGGAGCTCTCCAAGGGCAGGCAGGTGCTGTGCATCACCCACCTGGCACAGATTGCCTGTCTTGCAGATAAGCACCTGCTGATTGAAAAGTCGGTGCAGGGGGAGAGAACGCTGACCACCGTGAGGCAGCTTGGGACGCAGGAGCGCGTCAGGGAGCTGGCAAGGCTGCTGAGCGGCGAGACCGTGAGCCGGGCCGCGCTGGAGCACGCCGCGCAGATGCTGCTTGGCAAAGAATAATTTGACATCTTCTGTGCGCAGGGAAACTGTGTGCAGTTTGATGATAAAAGGATTCCGAAATGTAGAAAGAAGGAGGAAAACACAATGGGCGTCTATGAAGAACTGGTCGCACGTGGGCTGGTGGCACAGGTCACCAACGAAGAGAAAATCAGAGATCTAATCAACAATGGTGAGGCCGTGTATTACATCGGCTACGACGCAACGGCAGATAGTCTTCATGTTGGCCACTATCTCCAGCTTTCTACTATGGCAAGACTCCAGAAAGCTGGCAACCGCCCCATCGTTTTGATTGGCGGAGGAACCACCATGGTCGGCGACCCCTCCGGGCGTGACGACATGAGAAAAATCATGACCCGCGAGACCATCAATCACAATGCGGAGTGCTTCCGCAAGCAGATGAGCAAATTCCTCGACTTCGGCGAGGGCGGCGCCATCATGGTCGACAATGCCGACTGGCTGCTTGATCTCAATTATATTGAATTTCTGCGCGAAGTCGGCATCCACTTCTCGGTCAATCAGATGCTGGCCGCCAAGTGCTATGAGACCCGTCTGGAGAAGGGCCTGTCCTTCTTTGAGCTCAACTATATGATTATGCAGAGCTACGACTTTTTGGTGCTGCATGACAAATACGGCTGCAACATGCAGTGCGGCGGCGACGACCAGTGGAGCAATATTCTGGGCGGCAAGGAACTTGTCCGCAGAAAAGAGGGCGAAGAGGTCTACGGCATGACCTTCTCGCTGCTCACCACCTCCGAGGGCAAGAAGATGGGCAAGACCCAGGCCGGCGCCGTGTGGCTTGACCCCGAGAAGACCTCGCCCTACGAGTTCTTCCAGTACTGGCGCAATGTGGAGGATGCCGACGTTATCCGCTGCATGAAGCTGCTCACCTTTATCCCCCTGGAGGAGATTGTCAGCGAGTATGAGCCTCTGGAGGGCAAGGAGCTCAATCGCGCCAAGGAGCGCCTGGCCTTTGAGCTGACCAAGACGGTGCATGGCGAAGAGGAGGCCCAAAAGGCCCTGGAAGTCTCCAAGAGCGTCTTTGAGAGCGCCGGCGTCCATGGCGACATGCCCACCAAGCAGCTCTCCAAGGCCGACCTTGAGCAGGACAGCATCGGCATTCTCGACCTGCTGGTCAAGACCGGCATCGCTCCCTCCAAGTCCGAGGCCAGACGCCTCGTGCAGCAGGGCGGCATCCTGGTCAACGACAAAAAGGTGGAGACCATCGAGGAGACCCTTGGCAAAGACGATTTCGCGCAGGGGTTTGTCATCGTGAAAAAGGGCAAGAAAAACTTTTTCAAGGTGGAGCTTGTCTGAGGATGCCTCTTGCGGCACACGCTGCCGCTCCCCACTGTTTCAGTCCAAAACTGCCGCAGGGATTGCCCCTGCGGCAGTTTTTTTGTTTTTTTGCCCTGCCCGCGCCCTTTCGGAAGAGATGGTGTTTGCATGAATGCAAAAGCAAAAATTCCCCCTTGTTTTCGGCGTCTTTCACAAAAAGAAAAAGACAAAGGGCTTTTTTGAAAAAGCGCTTTACAAAGAGGGAAAAGTGTGCTACATTATTGATAACGAAAATCATTAACGTTAAGGGAGGGGCCTATGCCTGCGCAGAGATTCAGCAAAAAAAGGGAAGCGATTTTGCAGGTGCTCAGGAGTACGGTCTGCCACCCCTCTGCCAAATGGGTCTTTGAACAGATACAAAAGCAGTATCCCGACATCAGTCTTGCCACGGTTTACCGCAATCTGGCGCTGTTCAAGGAAGAAGGACAGGTCATCAGCGTTGCGGTTGTCGACGGGGAGGAGCGGTTTGATGCCGACGTCACGCCGCACGGACACTTTATTTGCGAGAGCTGCGGCCTTGTAGAGGATCTGCATTTTGAGCATTTTGCCGAGTGGGAGAGGGAAGTGGAGCTGCAGACCCATGCCCGGGTGGAGTATTATTCCATTCTCTTTTATGGGCTGTGCCCCGTCTGCCGTCGGGGAATGCGCTCCTGACATGAGATAGCAACACCAATGAAGATAAAAACAACACTGAAAAGCCTGAATTTTGATGAGGAGGAAAAAGACATGAAAAAGTTTGTTTGCACGGTCTGCGGTTACGTTCACGAGGGAGATACCCCGCCTGAGTTCTGTCCGCAGTGCAAGGTTCCCGGCGACAAGTTCAAGGAAGTTGTGGATGGTGGAACGAGTTTTGCCTGTGAGCATGAAGTCGGCGTTGCCAAGAACTGCGAGCAGGACGTGATTGACGGTCTGAAGGCCAACTTTATGGGCGAGTGCACCGAGGTTGGCATGTATCTGGCCATGGCGCGCGTTGCGCACAGAGAGGGCTATCCCGAGATTGGCCTGTACTGGGAGAAGGCCGCCTATGAGGAGGCGGAGCATGCCGCCAAGTTTGCCGAGCTTCTGGGCGAGGTTGTCACGCCTTCGACCAAGAAGAACCTGGAGATGCGTGTGGAGGCCGAGGCCGGCGCCTGCGAGGGCAAGTACATGTTGGCCAAGCGTGCCAAGGAGCTGGGATACGATGCCATTCATGACACCGTACATGAGATGGCGCGCGACGAGGCCCGCCATGGCAGAGGCTTTGAGGGGCTGCTCAAGCGTTATTTCTGAAGGGATGAAACGGTGCCGGAGGCTCCTTCCTCAGGGAAGGATGACAAGCAGGCAAAGCCTGCGGCGGAAATTGACGGCGCCGCCATGAGCCGCATCGGATACGGACTGTATGTCCTGACCGCCCGTGAGGGCGACAAGGACAACGGCTGCATCATCAACACGCTCTCTCAGCTCACTTCGACGCCAAACCGCATCTCTGTCACCGTCAACAAGAGCAACTATACCCATGGGATGATTGTCAGAACGGGGCTGTTCAACGTCTCGCTCCTGACACAGGAGACTCCCATGCGGGTGTTTGAGCACTTCGGCTTCCAAAGCGGTGCAAACTGCAACAAGTTTGAGACCTGCGAGCAGGAAAACCGTTCGCAAAACGGGCTGCTCTATATTCCGAAGTTCACAAACGCATGGATGAGCGGACGTGTGCTCTCGACCATCGACCTTGGCACGCATACCCTCTTTATAGCCGAGGTGTCGCAGGCGCGTGTTCTCTCGGACGTGCCCTCCCTGACCTATGACTATTACCAGCAGCACATCAAGCCAAAGCCTGCGCCCTCCAACGGAAAAAAGGGCTTTCGCTGCAAGGTGTGCGGGTATGTCTACGAGGGGGAAACGCTGCCGGAGGATTTTGTCTGTCCCATCTGCAAGCATGGCGCACAGGATTTTGAGCCGATTGGCTGAGCGGCTTTTCGGACAAAAGGCTTGTGTGGAAAACAAGTGCTTTCCTTTGCACCGGGAGGCCCCTTTAGGGCCTCCCGGTGCTTTTTCTTTCGGGTGAAAAAGGCCCCTGAAATGCGGCAGGGCATTTCAGGGGCCTTTTTGTTTTTTTAAAAAGAGATGTTCAGGGAAATTCTCAAAATTAGAGGTCTTTTGCCGAAAAGGCACAGGGCAGCAGCTCCTTTAAGGAGTGGACAGTGTGGCTTCCGTCGCGGGAGCCGCACAAAACGCGAAGGTCTGGCGAAAACTCATAGAGCATCTGCCGGCAGATGCCGCAGGGGGTGCAGAAATCCTCCGTATTGGCGGTGACGGCCAGCGTGTCAAACCTGCGCTTCCCCTCGCTGACGGCTTTGCACAAGGCCGTTCTCTCGGCGCAAATGGCATTGCCGTAAGAGGCGCCCTCCACGTTGCAGCCCGTGTAAACGCTTCCGTCTTCACACAGCAGGGCGGCGCCCACGGGGAAATTGGAGTAGGGGACGTAGGCATTTTTCATGGCGTCATGCGCCATGCGCAGTAAGGTCATGTCATCCATGTCAATTCTTCCTTTCCTGAAAAAAAGGTGCGGCGGCAGGAGGGGCCGCCGGGGTCTCCAAGGCCGGTCAGGCCAAAGGGAGTGCCCGGAGGTAGCGCAGCTCTGTCAGGGGCACGCCCTCAATGACAAGCTGGCCGCGCTCTCCCTCAAAGGAGAAGCCGTGGCGTTCGTAAAAGCGGCGGGCATGCTGATTTTGCTCCAATACCCATAAGAACACGTTTTCCACGCCGATGCGCTGCATTTTCAGCAGCGCATATTCCAGCAAAAGGTGTCCCGTGCCCTGGCCCATGTGGGAGGGGAGCACATAAATGGAACAGATTTCCCCCCAGTCTTCCAGTGCCTCTTCTCGCGAGGGGCCGTAAATAACCCCGCCGCACAGGGTGTTTTGCTGTTCGGCCACCGTGATGGTATAAATCCCCTGTTCCAGACGCTGTGAAAAAGAGGGGACCCAAAAATCCTCCGGCAGGCGATCGAGGTAGGCCTGGGGCATCATGCCCCGGTAGGCGTGTTTCCAACTGGCGGCATAAATTCTGCTGAGCTCCGGCAGGTCGTCGGGCTGTGCAAGGCGCAGATGCATGAAGGTTTCTCCTTTCGGGGTGAAGTGGGGGGAGAGCGCCATGCAGGCTGGGGAACGGCCGGCAGGCAGAGTGCTGCAGGAGAGGCCGGCATTTTCGTACACATGGCGCCCGGAGCGTGCGGCAAAAGCAATCTCCCCCGGGACATGGTTTTATTATACCGCCACGGCGGGCAAAGCACAAGGACAGGGGAAATGGGAAAGGGGCAAAAAATGCGCCCCGGAAGCGCAAAAAGAAAGAGGACAGAAAGCTGGCTGCCTGGCACAAGGCCCGCGCAGGGGAGGGGTGGGCAAAGCCTGCCGGCTTTGCAGGAAAGTTTAGAAAAAAACGGAGCAAGCGAAAGCTCGCTTGCTCCGTTGGTGCGGATAAGAGGACTTGAACCTCCACCGAGTTGCCCCGACTAGAACCTGAATCTAGCGCGTCTGCCAATTCCGCCATATCCGCATTTTTGGCTACTCCCTTATTATACGCATTTTTACGGAAAAGTCAAGGCGTTTTTTTCTTTTTTTGACGGCATGACGCAAAAATTAAAAAGAAGTCATTTCGGCGTCCTCTGCCGTGGGGATTGTGCGGGTGTAATCAAACCAGTCATACATGGTGGAAAAGAAGCGAAGCATCAGGGGGATCAGGGTGGCGACAAATCCAAACAGGGCGGCAATGCGCACGGGGCGGCGGTGTCTGCTTTTTACACAGGTGCCCAGCATCAGGCCCAGACACATGAGACATACTTTGAGGGCACCAAACTCCAGAATGGAGAGTGTGGAAATGTATTCCTGCACAAAGGCGAACAGGCGTTTCATAGGGCAGCCTCCTTTTGTTGTTTATGACAGCATTATATCACAGGCGGTTCAAAAAGTAAAGTTGTGCTGCGAGGATGGCAGGGTCTTTTGAAAAAATTTGAGAAATCAAAGGGGAGACTTTGTCAAACATGTCAGGATTTTTTGGGAAAGGAGACCAAAGGCCTGCAGATTTCCTAAAACCCTTGCGCGACATGTTTCAAAACGGCAAGGCCGCAAAAAAAGAGAGGGGGGCATACCAAAGCGGTATGCCCCCCTCTCTTTTAGGAGATGCGTGTCAGCAAAAGAGTCTGTACTTACCCGTTGCAGCAGTTGGAAAAAGCGCGGCCACTGATGCTGTCGGTGCGGATCTCAATGCTCAGTCTGCCGGTGTCGCTGTCGCCGCCCACACCGTTGCCGGGGCAGTAGCAGCACACGCAGCCGTTGGGATAGCGGCAGCAGTAGCAAGAAACGCAGTTGCAGCCGTTGTTGCAGCCGTTGTTGCAGCCGTTGTTCCAGCCGTTGCAGCCGTTACAGCCGCAGCCGTTGTTCCAGCCG
>ERZ857998.1379-NODE-1379-length-27922-cov-315.961855_pt1 | contig 27922 bp, 29 predicted proteins | sample MGYA00519954_ERZ857998 | MGnify/ENA primary metagenome ERZ857998 (study PRJEB31778, sample SAMEA3449424) | human gut metagenome | biome: human gut; feature: human-associated habitat; material: faeces | place: United Kingdom | collected 2010/2012 ...
AATATAGACTAAGAATTAGGCTAGATTGGACATGAAAATACCTTGGATTTTCATGAAAGGTAAATAAATAGTTAGTATTGATTTAAGATAATAAATATTATATAATACTAAGTAGTTAAAGAGGTAATAGTATGAAGTTTAAAAGAATATATATAGAAATAACTAATATTTGTAATTTAAAGTGTTCTTTTTGTAGTAATAGTAAAAGAAATAAAAAAGAAATGAGTATAGATGAATTTGAATTAGTTATGAGTAAGATTACTATGTATACTGATTATATTTATTTACATGTTAAGGGAGAACCTCTTAGTCATCATTATTTAGATGATATACTAAGTATATGTAAGAAATATAATAAAAAAGTATGTATTACTACTAATGGGGTATTTCTTAAAGATAGATTAGATATACTAAGTAAGTATGATAATATATATCAAATAAATATATCACTACATAGTGAGAATAATAAAGATAATTATTTAGAAGATATATTTGAAGTAGTAGATAATTTAGAATATCCTTATATTAGTTATAGATTTTGGACATTAGATAAGAGTTTAGATACTTTAAATAATAAATATTTAGATATGATTAGACTTAAATATAAAGTAAATGAATTATATGATAAGATGAAGTTAGATAATAAAGTTTATTTAAGTTTAGATAGTAAGTTTGATTGGCCTAGTACTAGTAGTAGTTATTATAAAGAAGAAGGAACTTGTTTAGGTGGTAAAAGTCAATTAGCTATATTATCAAATGGAGTAGTTAGTATCTGCTGCTTAGATAGTGAAGGAGAAAGTAATTTAGGTAATATCTTTACTGATAGTATGGAAGATATTATAAGTAGTGATAAGTTTAAAAATACTATTAGGGGATTTAACGATAATAAAGTATATTTAGATATATGTAAACATTGTTCTTATAAAGAAAGATTTAATAAGAAGAATATATAAAAAAATAACATTAAGCCTCTTGAAAAGTTAGAATAAATATGATATAGTTTTTATGCTTAAAAAAGTGTAAAAAAATCAAATTTTTTTGGGAGGTATTAACTATGGAAAAAACAAAATTACAAACAATAACCAATTTATTTGAAAATAATGAAATAAGAAGTATTTGGAATAGTGAAGAAGAAGAATACTATTATAGTGTTGTAGATGTAATCGCAGCATTAACAAATAGTGATTATCAAAAATCAAGAAATTATTGGAAATGGTTAAAAGGTAAATTACATAATGAAGGAAGTGAGTTGGTTAGTATTACTAACCAACTGAAAATGAAATCAAAAGATGGTAAATATTATAATACAGATACATTAGATACCAAAGGGATATTTAGACTTATTGAGTCAGTTCCCAGTCCTAAAGCAGAACCATTTAAACTATGGCTTGCTAATTTAGGAAGTGAAAGAATAGATGAAATATTTGATCCAGAGATAGCAATTAATAGAGCAGTAAATTATTATCGTAAAAGAGGATATTCAGACAAATGGATAGAAGAAAGATTAAAAGGAATACTAAGTAGAAATAAATTAACAGATATCTGGAAAGAAAGTGGTATAACCAAGGACTACGAATATGGAATCCTTACTAATGAAATATATCAAGAAATATCTGGTATGAAAGCAAGTGAATATAAAGTATATAAAAATATTAGAAAAGAATCACTAAGAGATAATATGACCGATATAGAAGTAGCACTTACCAATCTTGGAGAAGTAGCCACTCGTGAATTAACTAAAGAGTATAAACCATATGGATTAGAACAAAATAAAAAAATAGCTAAAATGGGTGGACATACTACTAAAGTGGCAAGAGATGATTTGGAAAAAAATTTAGGTAAAACAGTAATCACATCCCAAAATAACTTAAATTATCAATATATAAATGAAATAGAAACTAAATAGTTAAAAGATTTTGTAAAGAAAGAGTAAATAATAAGTAAAAATATTTTTACTTTTTTTCTTTTGTGGTATACTAAGTATAAGCGAGGTATTTATATGTGTGGAATTAATGGAATTATAAGTAAAGATAAAAATAAAGATAAATTAATTAAAAGTATGAATGAAAAGATACTTCATAGGGGACCTGATGCTGAAGGTATATTTGTAGAGGGTGATGTTGCTTTAGGACAAAGAAGATTATCTATTATAGATTTAGCAGGAGGTAATCAACCTATATATAATGAAGATAAAAGTATTCTTATTATGTATAATGGTGAAGTATATAATTATAAAGAATTAAAAGAAGAACTTACTGAGTATAAGTTTGAAACTGAATCTGATACTGAAGTAGTATTACATGGTTATGAGAAATGGGGACATGATTTACCTAAGAAATTAAGAGGTATGTTTGCTTATGCTATTTATGATAAGAATAAGGGAGAGATATTTATATCAAGAGATCAGTTTGGTATTAAACCTTTATATTATTATCATGATGGTGATACGATATTATTTGGTTCAGAGATTAAGAGTTTTCTTGCTTATCCTAAATTTAAGAAAGTACTTAATAAAGAATTATTAGGAGCTTATTTAACATTTAGTTTTACTCCTACTGATGAGACTTTCTTTAAAGGGGTATATAGACTTCCTAGTGGACACTCTATGACAATAGATGTAAAGAAGAGAAAGATTAAAATAGATAGATATTTTAAAGTAGAATTTGGTAATACTGATAAGAGTTTTGATGAAGTAGTAAAAGATATTAGTGCTGCTATGAAAGATTCTACCGAGCATCACTTAATTAGCGATGTTGAAGTTGGTTCTTTTTTATCTAGTGGTGTTGATTCTTCTTATTTAGTTAGTCTTGCTAAACCGGATAAGACTTATACTATTGGTTTTGATTTGGCTAAGTATAGTGAAATTGATTATGCTAAAGATTTAACTGATAAACTTAATATTAAGAATATTAGTGAAAAGATTAGTAAAGAAGAATATATGAATGCTTTAAGTGAAGTATATTACCATATGGATGAACCTACTGCGGATGGATGTGCTATTGCTGTATACTTTTTATCTAGACTTGCAAGCAAGGATGTAAAGGTTGTTTTATCGGGTGAAGGTGCTGACGAATTCTTTGGGGGATATAATAGTTATGATGATAATTTTTATACTAAACTTCCTTTCTTTATTAGAAAGAGTATGGCTAGTATTTGTAAGATTCTTCCTAAGAATAAGATTACTAGATATATTATAAGAAGGGGATTACCTTTAGAGGAATCTTATGTTAGTATTAATAGAACTTTTTATGATGATGAACTTAAAGATGTATTAAAGATAGATAATTATATTAAGAATAAGGATATTATTAAAGATGTTTATGATGAATATAAAGAATATAATAAACTAGATAAGATGCTAGCAGTTGATATTAGATATTGGCTTAGTAATAATATTCTTACAATAGTAGATAAGATGACTATGGCTCATTCTATTGAATCTAGAGTACCATTTACTGATATGAAAGTATTTGATGTTGCTAGAATGTTACCTAAGAATTATAAGATAAGTGATGGTACTACGAAAGTGGCTCTTAGAAATGCCGCTAGAAAGGTAATACCTAATGATGCTTGGAAAAAGAAGAAACTTGGTTTTCCTGTTCCTATTAGAGAATGGATAAGAGAAGAAGACTTCTATGAAGAGATTAAAAATACTTTTAATACTGATATTTCTAAAGAATTATTTAATAATGATTATTTAATTAAAATATTAGATGAACATAAGAATAGAGAGAAGGATAATTATAGAAAGATATGGGCAGTATATAGTTTTCTTAAGTGGTATGATGAGTATTTTGTTAAGAGATAGAAAAATAGTGAATATTTGAGAAAAATTAAAAAAACACTTGCAAAAAAAAGTTAAATATGTGTATAATATTAGTGACAGGAGAGCTGTTACCACTAGTGGTCGGTGGTAATCCACGCTGGTGGACGTTAATATCCAGTATTGTGACGCAGGCTGTCGTCATATACAGTCCAGACCAATTTTTGTAAGTAGAAGTCTCTTAGTGAGACTTTTTAATTTATATGTAAGGGGGCTTTTATGTATTATGATTTATTAAAGATAGATAAAGAAATGGATATGACTAAATATTCCTTAAAGGATTTAGCATTATACTTTGAAAAAATTTGATGGTTATATTTGTGAAATAAAAACAGATAATAGAATTTTGAAGTTTATGTTTGATATTAATTCGTTTCCTCATTTGATAGGATTACATCACGCTTTTAAAGGTAAGAAAAATAGAAATGAATATAAGGGCGCAGTGGGATTTGAAAAAATTAAAAATGGTGAAATAACTTATAATGATATAATGAAAGGTATAAAAAATGGTCGCTCAAATATTTCTTGGGTAAATATTAAAAATAGGATTAAATATTTACCTATGTTTTTGAATAGGATTTCTAAGGCTAAATTATTGATAAGAAAAGATGATTTGCTTTGTAGAAAAGTTTTTTTGAAGGGTAATTATTTTTTGTATAGAAGTTTATATCAAAATAATTATTCTATATTATCTTTAAAAGATATAGATGGTGGTAGAACAATTATTGAGACCTTTTTTGTTGATAATGATTTAACATTAATTGGTGCATTAAAAAGTGAAGAAATAGTTTCAATAAAATTAATTCCACCATTAAAAAGTACATCACCAATTACTATGAGTAAAGATACTATACCAGTTGGTTAGTATCTTTTTAGCACATAAATAATATGATAGTCACATATAAAAGGTAAAATAAGTAAAAAAATAGAAAAAACACATAAAATATAATAGTTACATATTTACAGTTATTCTATTTTGTAATATTATGTATATGTAATGAAATGCCTCTTGTATTAGAGGGAGAAAAGGGAATGTTGTTCCTTTTTTTCGTGTAATAGTTTGTTGTTAAATAATAATTTAAATATAAAAACTATAGAAAATAAATTTATTTTATGATAAAATACTATGGAAGAAAGAAGGAAGAAGTATGAAGGTAGGTATATGTTCATTAGGATGTAAAGTTAATATATATGAAAGTGAACTTGTTACTAATATATTAAAGAATAATAATTATGAGATAGTGGATTTTGAAGATAAGGCTGATATTTATATTATTAATACTTGTAGTGTTACTAATGAGAGTGATAAGAAATCTAGAAAGATGATAAATAGGGCTAAGAAGAATAATCCTTCTGCGATTATAGTGGTTATGGGCTGCTACAGTCAGGTTAATGCTGATGATATTGATGTTGATATTGTTCTTGGTAATAAAGATAAGTCAAGAATAGTAGAAATAATTGAAGATTATATTGAGACTAAAGAGAAGAAGAAGATTATTTATGATCTTAGTAAAGTGGATTTTGAGAAGATGGAGATTAGTAGTTTTGATAGTCATACTAGGGCTTTTGTTAAGATTCAAGATGGTTGTAATGCTTTTTGTTCTTACTGTATTATTCCTTATACTAGGGGTAGAGTTAGAAGTAAGAATAAAGATGATGTTATTAGGGAAGTTACTAAATTAGTTAATGAGGGATATAAAGAGATTGTTCTTACTGGTATTCATACTGGCAAGTATGGTATAGATATTAATAGTAGTTTGGAAGAATTACTTAATGAATTAGTGATGATTCCTAATATTTATAGAATTAGATTATCTTCAATTGAGATTAATGAGATTACTCCTGGTATTAGAAATTTACTAAAAAATAATAAAGTTATGGCTAAACATTTACATATACCTCTTCAATCTGGTAGTGATAAGATATTAAAATTAATGAATAGAAGATATAATACTAGTGAATTTTTAAGTATGGTAGATAGTCTTAGAGATATTGATGATATTTCTCTTACTACTGATTTAATAGTGGGCTTTCCTAAAGAGAGTGATGATGATTTTAATGATACTATGAATACTCTAAGAAAGATTGGTTTTACTAAGATACATACTTTTCCATATTCTAGAAGAAAAGGTACAGTAGCGGATAAAATGGATGGTCATATTGATGGTACTACTAAGAAAAGAAGAGTTCATGAAGTACTTGCTTTATCTAATGAATATGAGAATAAGTTTTATAATAGTAAGATTGGTAAGGCATATGATGGGGTAGTTGAAATACATGATAATGGTTTGGTAGTAGTGCATACTTCTAATTTTATACCAGTTATTATTAATGATAATGTAGAGAATAATAGTATAGTTAATGTTATGATTGAAAAAGTAGAGGGACTTAATGTTTATGGAAGAGTAGTATAACTATTCTTCTTTTGATTATGGGAAATTATGTTATGTAATTGACATTAAAATAGGGAAATGTTATAATTTATAGCGTAATATTTGTAAGAAATAACATAAAATATTAGATGGAGGTATGTATGTTAAAGTTATTAAAGAATTTAAATAAAAAGGATTGGTTATATGTATTTATATCTGCTATTTTGATTGTATTTCAGGTATGGTTAGAACTTAAGATGCCGGATTATATGTCCAATATTACTCAGCTTGTTCAAACTAAAGGGGCTGCTATGAGTGATATTTTAAGAGAAGGTGGATATATGCTACTGTGTGCTTTTGGTAGTTTGGTATCGGCTTTTATAGTGGGGTATTTTACTTCTAGTATATCTGCTTCTTTTTCTTATCGTACTAGAGGTAAGTTATTTAGAAAGGTTGAAGATATTAGTACTTATGAGATAAAGAAATTTTCTCCTAGTAGTTTGATTACTAGAACTACTAATGATATTACACAGATTGAATTTCTTATTGCAATGGGACTTACTTTAATGATTAAGGCTCCTATTACAGCGGTATGGGCTGTTACTAAAATTGTTAATAAGAGTATTGAATGGAGCATTTTAACGGGAGTAGCAGTGCTTGTACTTCTTATTACTATTGGTATTATTATGATTATTGTTATGCCTAAGTTTAAGATAGTACAAGAACTTCTTGATAAGGTTAATATGGTTACGAGAGAGAATTTAACTGGTATTAGAGTTGTTAGGGCATTTAATGCTGAAGAATATCAAGAAGATAAGTTTGAAGGTATTAATAATAAGCTTACTAAGCAGCAGATTTTTAATCAGACTGCATTTAATTATTTGAATCCTATTATGTATTTGGTTATGTATTTTTTAACGCTTGGTATTTATTTTATAGGGGCTATTCTTATTAATGATGCTGGTATGGGGGATAAGATTGTTTTGTTTGGTAATATGATTGTTTTTTCTTCTTATGCTATGCAGGTTATTATGTCTTTTTTAATGCTTGCTATGATATTTATGATGTTACCTAGAGCTAGTGTATCCGCTAATAGGATTAATGAGGTACTTGATACTCCTATTAGTGTTAAAGAAGGAACTGTTACTGAGAATAATAGTGATATTAAGGGTACTGTTGAATTTAAGAATGTTTCTTTTAAATATCCTGATGCTGATGAGTATGTTCTTGAAGATATATCGTTTAAGGTTAATAAGGGAGAAGTTATTGCTTTTATTGGTTCTACTGGTAGTGGTAAATCTACTTTAATTAATTTGATACCTAGATTTTATGATGCTACTAGTGGGGAAATACTAGTAGATGGTATTAATGTTAAAGATTATAATTTTGAGTATTTGAATAATATAGTAGGTTATGTACCACAGAAGGCTGTTATGTTTTCGGGAAGTGTTTTATCGAATATTACTTTTGGTAAAAATAGACATGGTAAACCTTCTAAAGAAAGAGTAAAGGCTGCTATTAGGGTATCACAAGCTGAAGAATTTGTATCTAAATTAGATGATAAAGAGAAAGCACATATTGCTCAAGGTGGTACTAATGTTAGTGGTGGTCAAAAGCAGAGATTATCAATAGCAAGAACGATTGCTAGGGATCCAGAAATATATATTTTTGATGATTCTTTTAGTGCACTTGATTATAAGACTGATAGTACTTTAAGAAGTGAACTTAAGAAATATACTAAAGATGCTACGGTTATGATAGTAGCTCAAAGAATTGGTACGATACTTAATGCTGATAAGATTGTTGTTTTAGATAATGGTAAATGTGTTGGTATTGGTACGCATAAGGAATTAATGAAGAAGTGTAAAGTATATAAAGAGATTGCTTTATCACAGGTATCAAAGGAGGAACTTGAAAATGTCTAGTAATGAAAAAGAGAGAAATAGTCATTCTAGAGGTCATGGACCGATGAGAGTAAGTGAAAAGCCAAAGGATTTTATGGGTTCTATTAAGAAACTTATGAAGAGTCTTAGTAGTTTTAAGGTACTTATATTTATTGCTCTTGTATTAGCGGCTTTATCTTCTATTCTTTCACTTATTGCTCCGAATAAGTTATCTGATTTGACTGATGAGATTACTAAGGGTATTACGATTAATACTTCTAATATGAAAGAGTTAGAAGAGGATCTTACTAAGAATATTAGTGATATTGGGAATATTTTAGGTATTAATTTAGATGAAAAGATGATATATAGGGTTAATTCTTCTGGTATTAGTAGTGAAGATAAGATTAAATTTAATGATATTTTAAAAAGTATTGGTAGTAACCAGAAATTGATACTTAAGTATTTTAGTGAGTTACCTGATAGTGTTCTTGATATTATTATTGGTGATAGTACTTATAATGATATTTATATTAGTAAAGAGGATAAGATCACGACGATTAGGGCTTTTAGTGATATCGATGTTGATAATAAGAAATTTAATGGTATTAGTAGTTTTCCTGATAGTATGAAGAAGGCTTTATTTCCTGATACTGTGATTGATGGAATAGAGATTAGTACTGATGATAAAGTAGAGTTTATTACTTTGATGGCTGGTAGTGATAGTTCTTCAGTTAATGAGATGTATAAGGTTATGGAGAATCTTCCTATTAGTGTGCAGAAGGTTATTGGACCTAAGATGGATATGGATAAGATTAAGAGTATTGCTATATTACTTGCTTGTTTATATATTATTAGTGCTATATTTAGTTATGTTGAAGGTTTATCTATGATTAAAGTAGCTAATGGATATGCTAAAAAGCTTAGAAGTAGTATATCTGAGAAGATAAATAAATTACCTCTTAAATTCTTTGATCATAATTTATCTGGTGATATTTTATCTAGAGTTACTAATGATGTTGATACGATAGCTCAATCTTTAAATAATAGTTTATCTACTTTAGTATCTTCGATTACTTTATTTATTGGTTCTATTATTATGATGTTTGTTACTAATTATATTATGGCTATTACTGCTATTGTGTCTAGTTTGATTGGATTTATACTTATGTTTATTATTCTTAATAAGTCACAGAGGTATTTTACTGCTAGACAGAGGGAACTTGGTAAATTAAATGGTTATATTGAAGAGATTTATAGTGGTCTTAATGTTGTTAGAAGTTGTAATGCTAAAGATGAGACTATTAATGAATTTGATAAGTTAAATGATAAGTTATATGATTGTAATAGAAAGAGTCAATTTTTATCTGGACTTATGCAACCGATAATGGGATTTATTGGTAACTTTAGTTATGTTGCTGTATGTATAGTAGGAGCTTTACTTGTTAGTAAGAGTGTGATATCTTTTGGTGTGATAGTGGCTTTTATTATGTATGTTAGATTATTTACTAATCCTTTATCACAAATTGCTCAAGCTATGACTTCAATGCAAAGTACTGCTGCTGCTAGTGAGAGGGTGTTTGGTTTACTTGAAGAAGTGGAAATGGATAGTGAAAATGATATTACTAAGAAATTAGATAAACATAAGGTTAAGGGTAATATTGAATTTAAGAATGTTAAGTTTGGTTATGATAAGGATAAGATTATTATTAATGATTTTACTGCTAAGGTTAAGGCGGGAGAAAAGATTGCTATTGTTGGTCCTACTGGGGCTGGTAAAACGACGATGGTTAATTTGCTTATGAAGTTTTATGATATTAATGATGGCGATATTTTGATAGATGGTACTTCTATTAAGGAACTTAAGAGAGATAATATTCATAGTTTATTTACGATGGTTCTTCAGGATACTTGGTTATTTAATGGTACTGTTAAAGAGAATATTATTTATAATCAGAAACATGTTAGTAATAAAAAAGTAGAAGAAGTATGTAAAGTAGTAGGAGTAGATCATTTTATTAAGACTTTACCTAATGGTTATGATAGTATTATATCTGATAATGATTCGGTATCTTCCGGTCAGAGACAACTTCTTACTATTGCTAGAGGTATGATTAGTGATAGTCCTTTCTTGATACTTGATGAGGCTACTAGTAATGTTGATACGAGAACTGAAGAGTTGGTTCAAAAGGCTATGGATAAACTTATGGAGAATAAGACTTCGTTTATTATTGCTCATAGGTTATCTACGATTAAGAATGCTGATTTGATACTTGTTATGAAAGATGGTAATATTATTGAACAGGGTAATCATAATGAATTAATGAAGAAGAATGGGTTTTATGCTAATTTATATAATTCTCAATTTGAAAAGACTAATAGTTAATATTAGTTTTTTTCTTTATCCTATGAAATCTAGGGTTTTCATAGGCATAACATAGCCTAGGTCTATGTTATGAATAATTTTTTTAGGGAATAAATACATAATTAAGAATCTAATAGGTTTAAATAATTATGCAATTAGTGTTAAAAAAATAAAGACTGTTCTTTTGTGAATTGTTTTATTGATTATAATCTTTTTTTGTCCAATTTTTCTGTATTTATTGATTTCTATTTATTGATATGATAAAATTATAGTGTGAGGTAGAATATGAGAAGATATAAATATTTACTATTTAGTATTATTAGTTTTATGTTGTTTAATATTAATATTGTTTTAGCTGATACTATGGATGCTTGTACTAATGTGGGTGTACTTAAAGTTATATATTTTATTAAGTTACTTCTTAATATTGCTTTTATAGCAGTTCCTATTGGTTTAATTGTATTTGGTCTTATCGATTTTTCTAAGTCAGTTGCTTCTGGTGATGAAAAAGATGGTAAGAAGAATTTGAATCTATTTATTAAGAGATTAATATATGGAGCATTAGTCTTTTGTGTACCATGGATTGTTAATGTAGTTATGCATTTACTGGGAGATCTTACTAAAGATGTTAATTGGACTGACTGCTACAACAATGCTAATAAAGAATATATTGATGCACATGAAGAATAGGGAATATTCTTCTTTTTTTTCTAAAAATAATTGACTTAGAAATGGTAAAATGATATACTTGATATAGTAGGAAAGTAGGTTACTATCTATGAAGAAAAAGAATAAAAAGAAGAATACTTATAAGTATGATAATAAAAGATTTATTTTAGTGTTTATAATGATGTTTTGTTTAGTTATATCTATGAGTACTTATTGGATGTATGCATATAAACATAAGTATGGAAAGAATTACTTTGATAATAAGATTATTAGTTATAAAGTAAGTGATTATGTTGATACTGATGGTAATTATGTATATTTAAAAAATATTGATAAGGAAATAATTAATACTTTTATTAATGAACAAAAAGAAGTGTTAAAAAATAATGTTATTGATATAAGTGTTACTAAGGGAATATATAAAGATATATTATCTATTAAGATTAGTTATGTATTATATGGAGAACTTAGTAATTATGAAGATGTTATTACTATTAATATTGATTTAAAGAATAATAAGGTACTTAGTAATGATGATATGATAGATATGGTTAATGGTAGTTATAAGGATATTGCTACTGATATATTTAATGAGTATATTAAAATAAATAATAATAGGGAAGTAGTAGATGCTATTACTGAAGAGAAATTAAGTAGTAGTGAATTTAATAATAATAGTGAAAAGTATATTATTAGAATTAGAGAGAAATTACCTGATATTATGAATATATATATTGAAAATAATGAAGTATATTATTTGGTTAGAAAATATGAAATTAATAAAGTATGTTATTATACTAATACTGATATAAATATGGGATATATAAATAAAAAAATAGGTAAGTTATAGAAGGAGGAATTTTTATGGAAAGTATTTTATCGGCAACAGCGATTGCTATAGGAGTTATGGTTGGACTAGCTTTTTTAGGACTAGGATTAGGAATAGGATTACTTGGAGGGAGAGTTGCTGAGGCAGTTGGTAGAAATCCTGAAACTAAGAATGATGTTGTTCATTCAATAATGACTATATTAATAATATTTGCAATATTTTTATTATTCTTATTTGCATTTTGTTTCTTATTATTATTCTTTAATCCATTAGTGGGATAATATGACATACTTTATTATCTCTTTTGTCATTATCATTCTTTTAGTAGTGGTAATGAGTTTAATACTTAAGAATGCTGTTAAACAGGTTGATGAAAAATCTAAGTCATATTTTGTTGATAAATTAAAAGAGTATGATTATTTAATAGATGAAAAAGAAAAGAAACTTTCTGAATTAGAAAGTGAACTTTTAAAAAGAAAGAATGGGTTAAATGATAATAGTTTAAGTGAATCAGGACCTAAGTATGATTTTGATACTAGTATTATTGATTTACTTACTGAGACTAATTATCTTGATAAGAATATATTTGAACTTAATAAGAAAATAGAACAAAAATTTATTATTAATTATGAAGATTTAATTAAAGATTTCTTGTCTAATATTAAGGGAGATAATAGATATGATTTCTGTGTTAAATTAAGAAATAAATTTACTCCGGATGAAATATATAATATTGAATTAATGTTACCGGAAGAAAGAAATGCATATTTAAAGAAGACACTTAGTGAGGAAGAATATAAGGTTTATGAAATATATTTAGCTAGTAATAAATTTAATATGGAAGATTTTATTGATTATTTAAATAGACTTATTGAACTTAATGATCCTACTGTAGTGGTTCTTGTACCTAATGATAAGGTTAATTATGATTATATTGATAAAAATATTAAGACTAAAGTAAGTGATGGTATTTATAAGGGGATTAAGATACTATATAGAAATAAGGTATATGACTTTAGCTTAAATGAAGGGAATGTGTGATATGGAACTTAAAAAGGTAGATAAAAAAGTTGAAGATATTAAAAGTAATAACAATATTTATTCTGTTGGTAAAGTTATAAAAGTTAATCCTTATACTGTTATTGTATCTGGTCTTAATGATATTACTTATTATGAAGAAGTTGATATTGCTGGTAAGGCTAAAGGATTTGTTTTTGCTGTAGGAAAGAATAATATTACGGTATCTTTAGTTGATGTTAATGATAAGATTAATCCTGGTGATGAAGTATATTCGTTGAAGAAACAATTTAAATGTTTATTTAGTATGGATTCTATGGGTAAAGTTATTGATATCTTTGGGAATGATTTAATAGCGGGTAAAAAATTTGGTAATTTGGTTGAAGTTCCTATTGAAAATGAACCTATTCCTATTATGGATAGAGGTCTTGTTACGAGAGAATTTTTAACTGGACTTACTAGTATTGATATGTTATATCCAATTGGTAGAGGACAGAGACAATTAATTATTGGAGATAAAAAGACTGGTAAAACGCAGATTGCTCTTGATGCTATTGTTAACCAAAAAGATAAGAATATGGTATGTATATATGTTGCTTTAGGTAAGACTAAGAAAGAAGTTAAAGATATTTATTATGATCTTACTAAGAGAGGGGCTGCATCATATACTATTATTATTGCATCATTTCATGATGAGCTTCCTAATAGAACATATTTAACTCCTTATGTTGCTTTATCAATAGCGGAGTCTATGATGATGGATTCTTATGATGTTCTTGTTGTTATAGATGATTTAAAGAAACATGCTGATGTATATAGACAAATATCTCTTGCTAGTAAGAAGACTCCTGGTAGAGATGCTTATCCATCGGATATCTTTTATGCACATAGTAAATTGCTAGAAAAAGGTTGTCAACATAAAAATGGTGGTTCTATTACAATACTTCCAATAGTAGAGACTAAGAGTTCAGATATTACTGATTATATATCTACTAATATTATTTCTATTTGTGATGGGCAGATAGTTTTATCTAGTAAGAACTTTGCTAAAGGAGAGAAACCGGCATTAGATTATGGATTATCTGTATCTAGATTAGGTGGAGCAGTACAGTCTCCAGAGGTTAAGAGGCTTGGTAGTTTAGTTAGAAGTAAATTACTTGAATATTTGGAAGTTAGAGATATATATGAACTTGCTAATATTGATGAAATGAGTGAAGAATTACAGCATAGGATGAAAGAAGGAAAAGTTATTCTTGATAAACTTAAACAGAATAAATTTTCTCCTAAAAGTAAGGAAGAAATGCTTGATTTATATAAGTTCTTAGAGGAAGGTGATAATAATGAAAATAGGTAAAATTATTACTATTAATGATATTTCTGTAGAAATTATATTATCAAGTAATGATATTAAAATAGGGGATATTTTGGAAGTAGAAGGTAATAATAAATATGTATTTGAAGTAGTTGAAATTAATAATATATCCGCTACTTGTATAAGTTTATATAGTACTAGAGGTTTACAAAAGGGTAGTATTGTTATTAAGAAGAATGATGGATTAGAAGTTGAATATTCTGATAAGATTTTAGGTAGAGTATTTGATTCTTATGGTGATGTTATTGATGGTCTTCCTTTTGAAAGTGAAAAGAAAGTTAAAGTAAGTCATAATACGGTATCATTAAAAGAAGTTAAAGTTGAAAATGATCCATTATGGACTGGTATTAAAGTAATTGACTTTTTTGCTCCTTTACAAAAAGGATTTAAAATGGGATTACTTGGTGGTGCTGGTGTTGGTAAGACAGTACTTATTAAAGAGTTAATTCATAATATTTATGCTAGTTCTAATTCTAATGCTGTTTTTGTAGGGGCAGGTGAAAGAAGTCGTGAAGGTAGAGAGTTATATGACGATATGAAGAGTTCTAACTTACTTGATAAAATGACTATGGTATATGGTCAAATGGGAGATAATCCGGTATCAAGAAGTAAGTCTGTTGCTACTGGACTTAGAATGGCTGAATATTTAAGAGATGAAAAGGGACAAGATGTACTTATATTCATTGATAATATATATAGATTTATTCAGGCTAAGGCAGAGATTTCTACTGATTTAAAAGAGTTATTAATTGAAAATGGATATCCTGCTAATATGGCTGGTGAAGTAAGTGATATTGAAGAGAGAATTAATTCTACTGATAAGGGTTCTATTACTTCATTTCAGGCTATATATATACCTGCTGATGATTTAACTGATGATGCTGTTCAAACTGTTATGAGTTATATGGATGGTCAAATTGTTCTTGATAGAAAAATTGCTGAATTAGGTTTATATCCTGCTATTAATGTATTTAAATCTACTTCTAAGTTAATAGACAAAGATAAGATTGGGGAAAGACATTTTAGTTTAGTAGAAAGAGTACTTGCTAATTTAACTAGATATGAAGAGTTAGAGGAAATAATAGCAGTACTTGGTATTGAAGAGTTATCAGAAGAAGATAAACTTGTCTTCTATAGATCAAGAAAACTTAGAAATTATTTTTCACAACCAATGTTTGTTGCTGAAGCTTTTACTAATATTAAAGGTGTATTTGTTGATATAGAAGATGTTCTTAATGATGTAGAAAATATATTAAATGGTAAATATGATAATATTGATGAGAGTAAGTTTAGATATATAGGTAAATGTGATGGACAAGAGTGGAATAAAGGTTAGAATCTTTGATATTGAAAATGGTTTAAGAGAATATAAAGATATTAAGATAATTAGAATTATTAGCAAAGATTATAACTTACTTATTATGAAAGATTATTTACCAATAATAGGAGAAATAGAAGGTAGTGTAGATATAAAGAATGATGAAGTAAATTTATCATTTAAAGATATTAAGGCTTTCTATATGAATAGTAATAATGAATTTAATTTGATGATAAAAGAGGGATAGTATGAATAATATATTTTATTTTGCATTTGTTGGTATAATTGTTGTTGTTTCTTTATATATTATTCTTAAAATATTAATTAAAAAATTTAATCCTGAAGAATCTAAAGTAAAATTATATGGTATACTTCAGGGTATGAGTAATAGAGAAATAATTAGTATATCGTGTTCAATAATTAGTTATGTATTTATGATATATTTGATGGCTTCTTTTATTGATTTAGATATTTATATTGCTATTATTGTATTGTTTTTAACGCTTGTTAGTGGTATTCTTATTAAGAATAAAAAAGTTATTATTGATTTAATACTTAGTGCTATATCTTTAGTAGGAATAAAAGTAGTATATTTAATTCATGATTATATTATTAATGAATATATGGATATGTGGATGTTACTATTATTAGTATTTGTAATGTTATTCTTATTCTTATATTTATCTTATACTTTACTTAAGAATATTAAAAATGTAGTAATAGCTAATAAATATATAAGAAAGGGTGGTAATCATGAGGATAAAGAACGTAGTTAAGGTCATGAACTTCCACTCTTTACTTAGAGTAGATGCTTCTAAAAGGGAGGCGGAGAGTTATCGTAATGTAGGTGATGAAATTACTAAGATTATTAAGACTATTGTATATAATAAGAATTTAGTGTTAGATAAAAAAGTAATAATGCCTAATCCTAATAATAATAAATTAAATATATATATAGCTAATGATTATGGTTTTTGTGGTAATTTTAATTCGCAGATAGCTAGACAAATAAGACAAGATAAAGATGATTATAAAATTATAATAGGTAAAAAAATAGTATATAATGATGATAAAGTAATACTTAAAATAAATAAAGATGATTTTAGTAAAGAACTTAAAAAAATAGAAAAAACTATAGATGAAGCTATTAGAAATTCTTCTTATAGTGAAATTAATTTATATTATAATCATTATAATTCTAGTACTTCGTTTGAATTTAAAAAACTTACTTTATTTCCTATTAATTTTGATGGAGAATATGATACTAAGAATGATTTTGTTATAGAAACTGATATTACTAGTATGTTATATAGTTTGCTTACTTTTTATATCATGTATGAACTTAAGATGTGTGAATGTATTAGTAGGGCTGCTGAAAATGTAATTAGAAATCAGATTACTAGGGAAGCATTAGATAAAATAGATGAGATAGAGATTGAACAAGCTAATGAACTTAGAAAAAATAAAAAAGAAAAATTGGTTAAGAAGACAGTAGAAAATTTTAAGAAAATATCTACAAGGGAGGAAGAAGATGAATAAGTATGATTATATTACTGCGACCACTCTTGAAGAGAAGGTAAGATTAGAGAAATTAATTAAATATATGGAAGATAATAATATTGAAGATAATTTACTTGAATATAAAGAGAGATATAATAATATTTGTAAATATTTAGTTGCTAAAGATAAATATCTTAATATAGAGAAAGATATTGATGATATTAAAATTAAATTAGATGAACTATATAAAAAGAAAGATGAATGTGAAGTTGATAATTTATTACTTGAAGAAACTTTAATTTCTAAATTTAATACTGATACTAATGGTAAATATAGAAATATATTATATGAAGATATTAAGTTAATTGATGATAAAGAAATAAGAGATATATTGTATATATTATTTGAAAAAGAAAGTGAATATTCTAAGTTACTTAGTAAGAGAAATAAGTTAAAAAATATTATAGATAAGGATAAATATCCTAATACTTATGATACTTTACTTAATCAGGATATATTAATTGAAAAACAAGATGAATTATTAGATAATATATTTTTATTAGAAAATAATATTAAAATAGAGAGGGAAAAGCAAAGAAAAATAGAAGATTCTGTTATGACTATACCTATATTAAAGATATTATATGAATTTTGGATAGTAGATAGTTATGATCCTAGTAAGGTAAATAGAAATAAATTATTTAAAGAGAATAAGAATTTAATTAATTATAAAAATAATATATTTGATACAGAAGAGAAGAACTCTATTAGTGAGAAGAAAAAAGAAGAAATTAAGAAAGATAAAGATATTATTGATTTAAATTTACCTGGTATTAATGATGATATATTTATTGATATAGATGGAAAAAAATATATTAAATAATGTAAAGACTATTGAATTTTGATTTTATTTTTGTTATACTTTTATTGTGTATGATAGGAGGAAGAAAAGCAATGAATGAAGAAGTAAAAAAATATAATGCACCTTTAATATATGCTATAGTTGGAGTTGTTCTTTTAGTTATAGCTGTATCTGGTAGTGCTTATGCCTACTATGTTGCTAGTGCTGCTGATAGTACAACAATTAAAGGTACTGCTGCTGGTGGTGGTGCAGAACTTACGGTATCTAAAATTAGTAATGCAAGTGGGGCATTAATACCAATAGATATGACTAATGCTATGCTTACTAATGCTGCTAAAGGATGGTCTGGTACTGCTATTGGTACTAGTTGGAATGCTAATAATGCTTGTAAAGATAAAAATGGTTATACTGTATGTCAAATATATAGTGTTACATTGAGAAATACAAGTAGTAACGTAGTTAATTATAATATTGGTGTAACATCACTTACTGGACCTACTAATATAGATGTTGTTAAAATGGCTAGTCAAATTAGTGTTACTGCTGCTACTTCTATAAAAGGAAGTACTACTGGTATTGCTGCTAATGTATCTGTACCTGCTAATAATAGTAGTACAATATTCTATATTATGGTATTACTAAAGAATACAAATAGTCCACAAACTGACTCTGGTTCGTTTGCTGGTACTGTTACTGCTACTAGTACCGCAGGTAATGAACTTAAAGCTACATTCTCATAATAAAAAATAAAATAGAAAGAAGGAAGAAAAATGGAAGAAAAAAGAAATGATAAATCATTCTTGTTTGCAATAATTGGAGTTGCTGTTTTAGTAGTAGCAATAATTGGATCAACTTATGCTTACTATGTTGCTAGTGCTTCTAATAGTAACGTAATTAAAGGTACTGCTGCTGGTGCAGGATTATCTTTATCAGTTACAAAAGAGAGTACTAGTGCTAGTGGTAATTTAATACCACTTACTAATACACCTGCTATGCTTACTACTGCTGCTAAAGGATATGGTGGTGGAAACTCTTTTGATGCTACTAAATCTTGTATAGATAAAAATGGATATTCAGTATGTCAAATCTATAAAATAATAGTTAAAAATGATAGTACTGCTTCTGTTACATTAAATGGTGGTATTACTAAACTAGAAGGAGCAGGTACACCAAATATTACTTGTGCAGTAATGACTAGTAATGTAAGTGTAACTGATGCTTCTACTTGTAGAACTGCTACTTCACTTGAAGCAAATACAACATTTACGGCTGGTCAATCAAAAACTTATTATATAATTGTTTATATTAATAATACAAATAATGAACAAACTGATAATGGTGCTTTCAATGGTACTGTAACATTTACTACTAATACTGGTAGACTTGAAGCTACATTTAGTTAATAAAAAAAAATAATTGAGTTGAAATTTCTCAATTATTTTTTTTTAAAACTTATCTTAAAACTATTGCATTTTAAATTATTATTTGATACAATTATTATTGTAAAGGAGGATTGAAATAAAATGGAAGAAAACAGAAAGGGACCTGGCATATTTTATGCTGTAGTAGGTGTTGCTACTTTAGTAGTTGCTATTATTGGAGCTACATTTGCATTCTTTAGTGCAAGTGCAAGTAATGGTACTGATATTCAAGGTACTACTGCTCAAGCCGGTGGTTTAAATTTAAAAGTAACTCCATTAACAGGAGGTGTTGATGGTGGTAAGACAGTAAATATGATACCTTTAAATATCAATGATACTGAGACTAAGAACGAGCAATTTGCTCAAGCAATTACAAATGGCTGTGTTGACAAAAATGGAAACAGAGTATGTCAAATTTATGCTATAAAAGTTGCTAACAAGAGTAACACTGCTAAAATCCAAGTAACTGGTGAGTTATCATTAAAGAGTGGTGCTAAAAATGTTATGTGGAAATTAATCGAATTGGGAAATGTTGGAACATATACATTTACACCTGATGGTGGAGCTGGTACTGAAGCTGATACAATTGAATTTACTAATGGTACTACTACTGGTACTGAAGTGGATGCTTATGCTGAAGACCATGTAGCTACTGCAGATGGAAAAACTACAGGAACAGGATTTATTACTGTTGAGGGAAATTCTAATAGTACAACTAGAACAAAAACTGGTACTGCTACTGCTGAATTTTCACAAGATTTAGGATTTACAGCTGCTGATTGTAGCCATGTATATTATGTATTAGTATGGCTTGAAGAAACTGGTGCTGAACAAGAAGATGACGATGCTAATAAATCTTATGAAGGAACAGTTACATTTAGTGCCGTTGATGCTAATGGTAATACTTCAGGTTTGACTGCATCATTCTAATATATATAAAAGAAGATTTTATATCTTCTTTTTTTCTTTAATATAAAAAAATCTATTGCAATTTTAATTAATATTTGATACAATTATTATTGTAAAGGAGGATTGAAATATATGATGGAAGAAAATAAGAAAGGGGCTAATACTTTATATGCGGTTATTGGTATTGCTACATTAGTAGTTGCTATTATCGGAGCAACATTTGCATACTTTAGTGCATCACAAACTAATAGTGATATCACTGGTACAACTGCTGAAGCTGGTGGATTAACTATTGAGGCAAAATTAATTACAGATAATACTAATAATAATATCATTCCTTTGAACTTAATTACTAATCAAACTTTAAAACCAGAAAGCACAGATCAATATGTTGATTCTGAAGATCAGTTTGATAATGCAATGACTAATAAATGTAAAGATAGTTTAGGAAACAATATTTGTGCTGTATATAGAGTAGTTGTAGCAAACCAAAGTAAAACTTCAACTATTCAAGTTAGAGGTAAACTTAATTTAAGTTCTACTACTGCTAATATGTATTGGACTTTAATTAATGCTACTACTACAGATGAACAAGTTACTACTCCAGGTGGGGATGGTCAAGAAGGAACTACTACTACTGTTTATAAATTAAATACCGCTACCGCAATAGAAAACTTTGTTAAAGTTAAACAAGGTTTAGATGGTAACATGACTTATAGTGCTACTGTAAATAAAGATACTCAACTTAATGAAGCTGAAAGTGTTAGTTTATATGGTACTGATAATAATTCAGTGAGTACTCCAAGTTCAGTTACTTACTACGTATTAGTATGGCTTGAAGAGACTGGTGCAGAGCAACAAGATCAAGATGCTTCTAAACCAGATTCTATAAAGACTTATACTGGTAATATTACTTTTGATGCTGTTGATGCTAATGGTAATAAATCAGGTGTTACTGCTACATTTACATCATAGTAGTGATTATAAAAATATAGTAACGATATTGTTACTATATTTTTTTGTATTGTTATTTTTGAGACTTCGGCTCAAAAATATTTGTGAAGACTTTGGCTTCACAAAGAAGGAGAAATATTACTTAGATAAAGATTATATACTTTAGTATAGTCTATGATATTAAAGATATCTTCTAAGTAATCTTTTCTTTTATTATTGTGTTTTAGATAATAAGAATGTTCCCATACATCTATTGTCATAATTGGAGTAAAGCCGTAGTAGTAGGGTGTATCTTGGTTAGAAGTATTTATTATTCTTAAGTTATTATTTTTATCTATTACTAAGAAGGTATAACCACTACCTTTTACTTGTAAGGCCATATCTATGAATTCTTTTTTGAAGTTATCATAGGAGGTAAAATATTTATTAATTAGATTTAACATAGGTGTAGGTATTTCTTTTTTGATATTGCTTAGGGTATAGAAATATAGGGTATGATTTAGATATCCTCCTAGATTATATAGTATTTCATCTCTGTCTTCCATAGGTAATATATCTATATGTTTAGCTAGATAGATAGGGTTATGATCATATTTATAATTATGTTTATTTAAATATTTATTTAGATTATCTGTATAATTTTTATAATGAACATTATAATGTAGATCTAGAGTTTTATTATCTATATATGGTTCTAGACTATTATAATCTAAATTTATTCTTTTATATTCCATAATATCACCAGTATAATTATATTTATATATCCCATAATTTACCACATTTATTTGATAATTTGTCCATTATATAATAATATAATTTAATCATGAAAGGAAGTGGTAGATGAATAAAAAATAGATAAAAAATATTAATTATATGTTATACTATATTTAGGAAGTGATTATTATGTACAATATAGCTTTAGTTGAGGATGAAAAAGATTTAAATGATCTTATTAAGACTTATCTAGAAAAAGAAGGATATAATGTTACCAGTTATTATAATGGTGATACTGCTATTAAAGATAGTGATAAGGTATATCATTTATGGATTCTTGATATTATGTTAGGGGATGATATAAGTGGTTATGACATCATTAAAAAGATAAGAGAGAATAATAGTGATGTTCCTGTTATATTTACTTCTGCTAGAGATAAGGATTTGGATAAGATAATTGGTTTAGAATTAGGAAGTGATGATTATATTACTAAGCCTTATTCTCCTAAAGAATTAGTACTTAGGGTTAATAATATAATTAGAAGGGTATATACTAAAGAAAGACAAAAGATTACTTATAAAGATTATATTATTGATTTAGATAAAAGAATGGCTTTTCAAGGTGATGAGGACTTAAATCTTACTACTTTAGAATTTGATTTGTTATATATGTTTGTTACCAATAAAGAGAAATCTTTCTCAAGAGATGATATATTAAATAATATATGGGGAGAGAATTATTTTGGTACTGATAGAGTAGTAGATGATCTTATAAGAAGACTAAGAAAGAAAATGCCTCTTTTAGATATAAATACAATATATGGATATGGGTATAGATTATTATGAAAAAACTAACTCTTACTGAACAATTCTTGTTTATATGTGTATCTATTATTGTTATTGTCATAATATCACTGGGAATGGTACTTCCTAAAACTCTTCTTCCTGTATATGAAGAGAATTTATATAACTATCTAAATCAATCTCTTAACTTATTAGAAAAACCTGAGAATAATAGGGTTGATAGTGAGGTTGCATATATTTATATTGATGGTGATAAGAATATATTAGTATCTAGTAATTTATCTGATGTTGTTAATATTAAAGATGTTAAAGTTATTATTAGTAAAACTAATGATGATGAAGGTAAATTTATGGTAGGTAAGAAAGTATATTATTACTATACTAATGAAAGTAATGGTATGAGAAAAATTGCTATTACGACGAATAGTTATATTAATTCGATGAAAAAGGAAATACTTAAAATAATTCTTATAGTAGTGGGTATTACATTTATTATTATATCTCTACTAGTACTTATATGGTCTAATAGTTTAGTTAATAGAATTAAGAAATTAAAAGATAAAGTCGATAACATAAATAATGATGATTATGATCATAAAATGATCTATGATTATGATGATGAATTATATACCTTAGAGGTAGCTATTGAGAATATGAGGGTATATTTGAAGGAACAAGAGGCTTATAAGAATCAAATGTATCAAAATATTTCTCATGATTTTAAAACTCCTATCACAGTTATGAAATCCTATATTGAAGCTATGGAAGATGGTATTGAATCACAAGAGAAAACTACTAAGATTGTTAAAGAACAATTAAATAAATTAGAGGTTAAAGTTCACTCCTTACTATACCTTAACAAACTAAATTATTTGAAAGAAGAAAAAGAAAAACTTAATGATAGTTGTGATGTTAGTAAAATAATGCTTGCATCCGTCGATAAGTTCAGTCCTTCGCGTAGTGATGTTGTTTTCTCATTAGATATTGATAAAAAGAATACTGTCTTTAGAGGTAGTGATGAAATGTGGGAAGCGATAATTGATAATATTCTTAATAATTTTATGCGATATGCTAAGAGTCAAATTAAAATTACTCTTAAGAATAATAAGATTATCTTATACAATGATGGTCCTAATATAGATAAAGATGTATTGAATAACATTTTCACTCCCTACGAAAAAGGTGTTCGAGGTGTCTTTGGTTTAGGATTATCTATAGTTAAAAAAACACTAGGTCTTTTAAACTATGATATTAATATAGAAAATGTAAAGAATGGTGTTAAATTTATAATCAGTTAAAAGAGTTCTTGGTTGAACTCTTTTTTGTTAATATTTAACTTTAAGTATGTTATTATTTTTATATGAGGTGGTATCAATAATGGAAAATGTTGATAATATAGAAGATTTAAAAAAGGCTTTACTTTCAGATGATGAGTAAGTTTTTTTGTATAAAAAAAGAAGACTATTTTTCTTCAATAGCTTCTGTTGGACATGATTCTTTTGCATTAGTGGCATCTTCAATATGTTCTTCTTTAACAGGAGTTTCTATTACTTCTGCTAATCCATCATCATTAAAATTAAAGACATCCTCACAAATGCTTACACATTGTCCACATCCTATACATTTATCTTGATTAACTTTTAAATTCATTTATATCAATCCTTTCTATTTAATTATATCAAATTAATAAAAAAAAGCAATAATATCTTTTATTTAAGTTAAAAATATGTTATTATATATATAGAGTAGAAGAGGTAATAAGATGGAAAGTAGAATGGAAAAATATTATAAAGAGAATCCGGAATATTATAAAAGAAGTAAAAGAAATGAAGCTTTATATAGAGATATAACTAGAGATATGAATGATTTGGATAATTTACCTATACCGGATAATTCTAATGAAATTGATATTGATGGTTTAAAGCAGATTATTTCTAGTAGAGATGAGTATCGTAAAGCTAAAGATATGGGAAGAACTGTTACTAGAGAAAGAGTAGTAGAGGAACCAAAGGAAGATAAAAGAAGAGTATATGATATTAATGTTCTACTGGAGACTGCTAAAAATGAAGTTAATAAGAATAATGAAGTAGAAGGAAAGAAACTTATTAATGCTAATTTCTTAACTGATTTAGATGATGCTAATGTACCCTCTAATGACTTAGTTGAAGTTAGTGAAGTTACTTCTGAAAATGAGAAAGAAAAAGAAGTATCTAATACTGATTCTTTACCACTTGATATATTAGTAGATTTAAAAGGTACTGATAATACTGTTGTTACTGATCCAATTGTTAAAGATGAAGTTACTATGATTGAGAAAATTAAAGATGGTGAAACTTTCTATAGTGGTTCATTTAATTTTACTAAAAAAGATTTTGCTGATGAAGAAGATGATGATAATTTCTTTGAGGAAAAGAGTCATACTGGACTTAAATTATTCTTTTTGATAATTGGTTTGGTTCTTTTGGCTGCTGTTATATATCTTGCTATTACTAAGTATGTATTATAAGAAATAGTTATTACTGTTTCTTTTTTTTGATGTTCTTTTTTTATATTATATTCATACCTTTTAGTAGGGTGATATCATTGTTTAGTAAGAATATACATAAAAGAATTAAAATAGTATTACTAATAGTAATAATAGTATTTATAATAATAATAGCTAAAGTATTTTATATAGAAGTAATAGATTATAAGAAACTTAATAAATTAGCAAATGGATTATGGAGTAGAAATTTACCAATAGAAGCCGATAGAGGTAAGATATATACTGTAGATGGTGAATTATTAGCAGGTAATGTTACTACTACTTCTTTAGTATTTATTCCTAATCAAATAAAAGATAAAAACTTAGTAGCAGAGCAAATAAGTAAAGTACTAGGAGTTTCTAAAGAAGATATCGAAAAACATATATATAAGAAGACAATGATGGAGAGAGTACATCCTGAAGGAAGAAGACTCTCCTACGAAATAGCTGATCAAATAAATAGTTTTCATTTTGATGGAGTATATCTTTTAAAGGAATCTAAAAGAGAATATACCCATAATGAAATGTTATCTCATGTTTTAGGTTATGTTGGCATAGATAATCAAGGCCTTAGTGGCTTAGAACTTCAGTATGATGATATCTTAACAGGAGAATATGGAGGAGTGCAATATTTTTCTGACGCTAAGGGTAATAATTTAGATAGAAATTCCGTATATGTAGAACCAGAAGATGGGTTAGATATATATTTAACAGTTAATTATGAATTACAATCATCTATTGAAAGAGAACTAGATAATATTGTAACTAAATATAATCCAGAAGGAGCATGGGCATTAGCTATGGATCCCAATACTGGAGAAATACTTGGTATGAGTTCTAGACCTAATTTTAATCCTAATAATTATAAAGATTATAGTACCGAAGTAATAAATAGAAATATGGCTATATGGGCAAGTTATGAACCAGGTAGTACTTTCAAAATATTAACAGTAAGTGCAGCAGTTAATGAAGGTAAGGTAGATTTACTTAAAGATACTTTTTATGATGGTGGTTCTGTTAATGTTGATAGAGCTAGGATTAAGTGCTGGAAGGCTGGTGGACATGGAGCCCAAACTTTTCTTGAAGTAGTACAAAATTCATGTAACCCTGGCTTTGTAGAATTAGGCCGAAGATTAGGAAAAGAAACATTATTTGATTATATAAATAAATTTGGATATGGTAAAAAAACAGGTATAGATTTAAATGGAGAAAGTTCAGGAATACTATTCAATTTAGATAAAGTAGGGCCAGTAGAACTAGCTACTACTGCCTTTGGTCAAGGAGTTAGTGTTACCGCTATTCAACAAGTAGCAGCAGTCTCCGCAGCAATTAATGGAGGTACATTATATAAGCCTTATATTGTTAAGAGAATTACTGAACATGAAACAGGCCAAATTATTAAAGAAATAGAACCTACTAAAGTAAGAGAAAATATTGTTACTAAAGAAACAAGTGAAAAAGTGAGAATGACACTTGAATCAGTAGTATCATTAGGTACTGGTAGGAATGCTTATATAGATGGCTATCGAGTAGGAGGAAAGACAGGTACTGCTCAAAAGGTTAATAATGGTGTTTATATGCATGGTAATTATATAGTATCCTTTATTGGCTTTATGCCTGCTAATGATCCCAAAGTAGTAGTATATCTAGCCATAGATAATCCTAAGGGTGTAACCCAGTATGGAGGTACAGTACACGCTCTCTTAAGTGAAAACTATAGATTTACCTTTATTTTATAAGGGATTACAAGCAATACTGAAACACTTTTAATATACAAAAATGAGTGTTGGAGGTAAAATGAAGAAATTAGAAGAATTAAGATTTGTTTTAACTGATGAGATGAATAAAATGTTTATTGAAGTACTAATTATCAAACAAAGATTAGAAGAAGATATCACACTAAAAGAACAGATGGCACTAGAAAAAGAGCTCAAGATTTTAACTAGTAAGTTCATTAAAGAGTTTAGAAAAAATAACGTTAAGCAAATCAAAGAGTACAAAGAACTTGTAAATCAGTAGAGAGCACTTGCTCTCTTTTTTGATACCAAACAAAAAGCGAACATCAAAACTCTTAAAAATGTGTTATAATATCTATCAATAATTTATAAATCTTGATAAGAATTAATTGCTCCGGAGTAAAAAATAAATTAAGGGTGGTGGTTAAATGTTAATATATGGTTATGTAGGAAAAAAGGCTTTGAAAACCAAAGACTTTTGGAATAACTTACAAACAAATAGAGCACTATATTGTTATAATTATGATTTAACAAAAGAAAATGCTACTTATGAAAAGGGAAACTTATTAGCAAGACACGTTTATAATTCTTATACTACATTATGTAAGTTTAATAATTCTTTGGTTAGTACTTATGAGGTAAACAACAATTATATAAAGAGTATTGAGTTTGTAAAAAAATATTTAGAAGAAAATCAAGATATAGAAAATAGCATAGATAGTAAATGTAGAAATATATACGACCATTTAAAAGTTTGGTATAAAAGACTTGTTAATAACCCTAATTCTTTAGATGATGTAAATGGTAAAATAAAATGTAGGAAATCGGTAAAAATAAATGTCGGTTTTCC
>ERZ857998.1380-NODE-1380-length-27902-cov-6.761913_pt1 | contig 27902 bp, 23 predicted proteins | sample MGYA00519954_ERZ857998 | MGnify/ENA primary metagenome ERZ857998 (study PRJEB31778, sample SAMEA3449424) | human gut metagenome | biome: human gut; feature: human-associated habitat; material: faeces | place: United Kingdom | collected 2010/2012 ...
ATCGGCGTACAGTTTGGCGATGAACTCAAGGCACTGGCGCATGTCGTCGGTGGTTGCGGTGAATTCAAGGCTGCCATCGTCCGTTACGCGAGTGGTATTGGCAATGCCGTAGGCCGCGTAGATGTTATCCATGCCCTTGAGCATCAAATTGCTGCTGGACGTCTGTCCGGCGGCTGCCAGCGGAATCTTGTCCGGATAGGCTTCCTGAATCTTATACAGAATTTCCGTCCATTGATCCAGCGTTAAATCCTCAGGAACCTCGATGCCTGCGGCATCCAGCAGAGGCTTATTGTACATCCATACGACGGTAGTATCACTCTGCCCGCCCGGATAAAAGATGGCAAAGGTTTCACCAAAAGTGCATTCCTTGGTCAGGGCGAGGGTATCTTCGGCAAAACCAGCGTCATCAATATAGGGGGCCATGTCCAACAGCAACCCTTCGGTATTGTAGTCCAGCAGCGTCTGGAAGTCGCCATAAAAGACCACGTCCACTTCCTGAGCCGCCATCATTAGGTTTAACTTGCCACGGGAATCCTCGACAGGAAGCAGAATCCACTCAACATCGATTCCGGTATTTTCTTCGATATAGCGAATGATATGGTTGTTGTTCTCATCCTCACCTTCGAGAAAGGCGTGTTGGTTTCCAGGATAGGCTACGCGCAGAGTAGGACGCTCCTCGGCGAAAGCAGCAGTTACCATACTTAGCACCAATGCCAACCCCAAAACAATTGCAAAGATACGCTTCATAGTTGTACTCCTCCTTAATCGCTTATGATGCGGGCAAAATTCTATGGAAACGAACCAAACTATACCTCCTCTTCCATTATATGATACCCATACTTATCCCTTCACGGCACCCAACGTCATGCCTTTGACATAGTACCTCTGAAGGAATGGATACACAATTACGATGGGCAGCGCGCTGGCTACCACGCAAGCGCACTGAATGCACTCGGCAGGCAAGCCCAGCAATGCGCTATCGCCCAATGTGCTCATTTCGGTCGTTTTAATGCTCATCAGAATCTCACGCAGATAGACTTGAAGCATTACTTTATCACGGCTCGTCAAATAAATGATGGCGCTATAGTAGCAGTTCCACGCATCTACCGCGCAGAATAGCAAAATCGTGGCCAGCGAAGGCACCGACAGTGGTGCAACAATGCTAATTAGAAAACGCAATTGGCTTGCACCATCGATTTCCGCGGCTTCTTCCAATTCTTGCGGGAGCCCAGCAATAAAATTTCGCATCAACACCAAATAGTAAGTGTTCACCAAGCTGGGCGTTATAATCGCCCAGAAAGAATCATACAATCCAATCTGCTGAATGGCCAAATAAGTGGGGATTAAGCCTCCGTTGAACATCATGGTGAAAATGTATGCCAGCATGATGAACTTACCGCCAGGGAAATCGCCACGCGACAAGGCAAAGGCCATGACGAGCGTCAGCAAAAGTTGTAGCGAAGTGGATGCCACCGTAACGAACAGCGTATTCTTCAGTGCTGTAATAAAGCGAGAACTATTGAGCACAAAAGCAAAGGAATCTAGCGTAGGGTTCACAGGCCAAATGCCATTGACCAATCCGGTGGCGACAGCATCCTTGTGAGAAAATGCTTTGGCCACCACATTCAGCACCGGATATAGGCACGCGATAGCCAACAACGTCAGGCATGCCATGCAAATAAATCCGTACACTTTATCGCCGAAGCCCTGGCGCATGGCGATAGATTTTCTGGCTGCCACTACCAAAGCCCCCTTTCGCCCATCATGTGCGCAATTTTGTTGGTGAGCAGAATCAGCACCATCCCAATGACAGACTGTACAAAACCCGCAGCAGAGGTAAGAGAAAATTTCATTTTAGTTACGCCCATGCGATAGACATAGGTACCGATTACGTCACCCACTTCGTACACTGAAGGGCTATAGAACATCAGGATTTGGGTTACGTCATTTTGCATGATGGAACCGAGCTTCAAAATAAACAACACTACAATGGTAGAACGAATACCCGGTAGCGTTACATGCCAAACCATGCGCACTCGATTCGCACCATCAATTACCGCTGCTTCGTATAGCGTCGGATCGATAGCCGTAATACCTGCCAGAATTACAATGGTGTTCCAACCAGTGTTTTTCCAAATGTCACTGATCACCAATATAGAACGGAAATGCGCCTTGGAGGACAAGAAGATAACCTGCTCCAACCCAAGAAAATCGAAAATTTTGTTCACTATACCGGTGTTCAATGCCAACATATTGTTAAACAGCGCGTATACAATAACCCAAGAGAGAAAGTGTGGCAAATACGTCACAGTCTGTATTGTTCGCTTAAAGAACAAATTGCGACACTCATTGAGCATCACGCCGAAGATCACCGAAGTTGGAAACGCAAAGATCAGCGAATACGCATTCAAAATCAACGTATTCCAGAATGCTTGCATAAATGTCTTATTTCCAAATAGGGTTTTGAAGTGTTCAAGTCCCACCCATTCGCTGCCGTTGATACCCTTGAGTATTTTATAATCCTTAAATGCAATCTGCACACCATACATAGGATAATATTTAAAATATGCAAGAATTAGCAACGATGGAACGATCAGCAGCCAAATCTGCCAATATTTTTTCATTCGCATGCCAAGTGACGACCTTCTGCCTACCAACCTTTTGTCGCTGATCTGCATCTTTTTGCCCCCTCGCTATTTGCATGCCTCCAGCAATACGCGTTGAAGTTCCAATTCATATTGCCAGGAGATGGGATTCTTCATTTCGCCACGAACACAGGCTGCAAATTCCAACATCATGTCATCGTAACGGCCTGCAAGATAGCCGGGAAAAATGTTGCGGGCAGTATTCTCGCCGCGGTGATTGGCAGCCTCTTCCCGGGTAACTTCTGTCAAGAGAGTGGGGCATTCCAACGGTTGGATTTCCAGCGTTCCTTCAGTGCCGCACACGCGCAAGCGGCGGGTAGCATAGCCATTGACTTCAGTGGCATTGGTGCGCACCGTGCAAGCCCCGTGTGAATAGTCCAACACAGCAAAGGAAGAATCCATAGAGCCGTCATTCTCCCAATCGGAGCTGTGGTTGAAGGGCACAATGGCCTTCGGAGTCCCAAAGGGATTGTCTACTGTCTGCATCAATAGCATGATCATGTCGATCAAATGGCAACCAATGTAAAACATCATGCCACCGGGAAATTGCTTGAGCCACTTGCGTTTCTCAGATATATGGGTGATGCTAAAGGCACCATCAATGCCAGTAATGGTTCCCAGCTCCCCACTTTTTACTTTTTTCCAAACATACTGAAACGCCGGATTCCAACGATACATGTATCCCATTTGCAGCGTCAGCCCTTTTTCTTCGGCCGAGCGCAACAAACGCTCAAATGCCACAAGGTCAATTCCGCCAGGTTTGTCCAAGTGAACGTGCAACCCCCGGTCGATGCACTTCTGTGCGTCGGAAACACTGCGCAGCTCATGCCCTTCGCAAAACACCGCATCAATATCATCGCGGGAAAGAAGCTCTTCCTCCGTAATCCACGGAACCCCCACATAGGCAGGATCGCCGCCATACTCAGCGCGCATGGCCTCATCAGGCTCACAGATCCCGACAACCTCGTAAACGTCAGGATACTTTCGGGCGCATTCCATCGTCACCCCGCTATGATCGTGGGCAATGCCAAAATGTGCCACCTTTAGCTTTTTCATAATTGTCCTCCTCGTGATGGTCATGCCCGTTCCCATTCAAACAGCACGCCAAGGGGAAATTTCTTCTCTTCCAATAGCCGCCGGTATACCTCCGGCGCTTCAGCCGGCGCATGCACCTCGCCAATGATTTCGTGCGTATCCAACCGTCCCGCCGCCATCAAACGCAGTGCCGTGCGTAGGTCATCCGCCTCCGTCCAGTAGCAAGGATAAGATTCTCTTGTGGGCCGCGCAGCCGTATGCGCACCGATTAGCGTGATGCCTGGAAGATGGACATCGTGATAGAAGTCAACCTCTGTGGGCGTACGAGTGCAGCCCAATAAAGCCACTCGCCCAAATCGCGCTGTGCAACTCAGCGCCTGATTGAGCGCCGCACCATTGCCAGTTACCTCAATTACAGCATTGACTCCGCCGGTCAACTGCTTTACCCGTTCAGCAAAGTTTTCCATCCGAGGATCCAGTGCATAATCTGCCCCTAGCTTTAGGGCAAGAGCGCGTCGATCTTCATCAAAATCCACGGCGATCACAGGGTATGCGCCCGCCATTCGAGCATAAGAGACCGCGAATATGCCGAGAATGCCCAGCCCCATCACCATGCAGCTCTCTCCAAGCTCGATGCGCGCCTTACGCACCGCTGCCAGTGGAAAAGTTGAGATGAATGCCGTTGCCGCGTCCCGAAGCGAAACCGTGTCCGGAATCAATGCCGCATTTTCTTTCGGCAATGTGCAGTACTCGCTGTGGCTACACCAGCGTAGGGCTACGCGATCCCCCGGTTGGAAATCCGTTACATCTTCCCCCACTTGCGCCACGATGCCACTCCCACTGTAACCAAGATACTTTGGAAATACATTCACCGCTGTGCGCGGGCCTACTGGCGCACCAATGAGATTGGCTCGCTCTGTACCTGCACTAATTGCGGTATAGGCCGTGCGCCCCCGAATCTGTCCAGCCTCTGGCGCTGGGCATTCCGCATCCCACAGTTCTACTACGCGCTCTTGCGCAAATACAATCCGTTTCATTTTCATTCCCCATACCCATGGGCTTTTAGCCATGCATCCATGCGGTCGTTCTCTTCGAAATGCGCAAAGGGATATCCCTTATCCACAGCCTGCAATTCCAAACGAAGGCCTTCCTTCAAAGGCATGAAATCCTCTTGTTTGAGACCGGTAGCGGCCAAAATTTTTCTGTTGTCTATAACGCGCTGCGCCATCCGGTCGTAAAGAACCTGCGAGCGCACTCCTATACCAATGGGCGAATGCTCAGATTGCTCGCCTCTCCGGAAGCCCATGTAGGTATTTAAATCTGTGGTTACATATTTCATGCCACCGATTTCCGCGTAGTATTCTGCAATCTCGCCCCAGCTATGGTGCTCCGCAGTGGCCAAAGTATACGCCTCGCCATAGGCTTTTTCGTTGAGTACCAGCCGTGCCAACATCTTGGCTACGTCGCCCGCCCAGGTCATTGTGGCCTGAACAGGCAGCGCCTCCTTGGGCAAGACGACAGTTTTGCCATGGAGCATGCGGTACACATGAGTCATAGCTTCGAGGGAGACCAACTGATAGCGGTACTTGGAATAAACGATGGATGGGCGCACAATGGTCCAATTGCTCCGCCCGCAAGCCAAGAGCATGTTTTCCCCCCGTGCCTTGTGCAGGGAATAGTCATCGGTGGCGAGAAATTCCTCATCATCGCTGACATCCAACAGACGCGGCGCAGTTTCCGTTACCGGATGTTGTTCGTCGGCATAGACGCGGTAGGAGGACAGATAAATATAGTGTCTAACGCTTTCCAGCAAAAGCATATATCGTTCGCGGAATTCTGGCGTGTGATAGACCATGAAATCCACCATGGCGTCATAGTTATTCTGCAAAATTTCGGCCAAAAATCCCATGTCCTTGGCATTCGCTTGAATGTAGGTCAGATTTGGATGGTCGCTGACCCGCTCGTCTAGAGAAACGGCATCCACTTGATACCCCATGGAAACCAGCTCGGGCACGAGATACATGCCCATCGCGCCAGTTGCCCCCAATACCAGCACTTTTTTCATAATGCGTCTCCCCTACTTCACCGTCAACACAATCTTCCCCACATGCTTACCCGAACGCATCAGCGCGTGGGCTTCTTCTGCCTGCTGAATGGGCAATGCCGCGTAGATCGTGGGGCGGATTTCCCCGCTTTCCACCTTGGGCCACACGCGTTCCACCATCTCGGCGAGCAGGCGTGCCTTTTCCTGCGGCGTGCGGCTGCGCAGCGTTGTGCCGATGATGCGCGTGCCGCGCACGTACATGCTCTTAAAATCGATGGTACACAGGTCGCCCGCCAGCGTGGCGATGACCACCCAACGCCCGCCCCGGTTCATATAAGGCAGGCATCTACCCGGCGCGTCGCCGCCCAGGCAATCGATGGCGATATCCACGCCCTGCCCTGCTTCCAGTTCTTCGCGCAACACCTGCTGCAGGTCTTCCCGCGCCGTATTCACCACGCGATCGGCCTTGAGGTGCGCGATGGACTGGGCGATTTCTTCCGAAAGCACCGTCGTGATCACGTGCGCGCCAAAGGCCTTCGCCATGGGAATCACCACGCTCGCCAGTCCGCTCGCCCCCGCCTGCATGAGAACCGTATCGCCCGCGCGCATCTTCGCTTCCTCAAATAAGAAGAGATATGCCGCGCCGAACGCCTCCGGCAGGGCGGCCGCTTCCACCATGGATAATCCCTTTGGAACCGGCATCAACATGCCGCTGGGCACGGCCACATACTCCGCATATCCGCCGCCGCCGAGCAACGCGCAGACCGCGTCTCCCACATGCCATTTTCCTTCTGCACACACATCCTTTCCCATCGCACGTATGATCCCAGCCGCTTCCAACCCATACCATTCTGGCCAGCCTGGCGGCGGCGGGTATTGCCCATCGCGCTGCAAAAGATCGGCCCGGTTCAACGCGGCGGCATGCACTTCCAGCAAAACATCGCCATCGCCAATCACCGGATCTGGCGCTCCTGTCCAGTGAAGCTTTCCATCCGCCCCGGGCAAAATCACGTTCATCGTGCATCACCATCCATGTATAATTTGGCAGCAAGAAATCACGCGAAACCACATGGTTTCATCTTTATACAATAGTATTTTGTGATTTCTATGAGCAAATCTAGAAATTTGCTCGTGTATATTGCTTTTTGTTCACCCATATGATACAATACATGTTAATAGAAGTCCATGTATGATCCGGAACAAAACATGTACAATTCGGAAGGAGAAGCATTCCCATGGCCATCGGTTTCAATCTTGCGCAACCCCACCGGGTTGTTGCCGCCAATTCGCACTACTACAAAACTCCCACCGAAGTGCTGTATATCGACCGCGTGCTTCCTTACCACGATTTGATCTATCTGGTGGATGGCGGTTGGATGATTACAGAAAACGGCGTGGATTATCCGCTGGAAAAGGGCGATGTGCTTCTGCTCGCCGCCGGCCGGCACCACTACACGCGCCTGCCTTCCCGGCCAGAAACGCGGACCATTTGCATCCACATCACCTGCGAACCGGGCGACGACGAAAACGAGGCAGGGACGCTTACCCTTCCTTCCCTGTTGCATATGAAAGGCGCGCCGGAGGTCAAACGCTATTTTGAGGAAATCGTAACCACACTATGGGCGGAAAAACCCCATAAGCAGGAACGCATGTCCGCGCTCTTCACTCTGCTTGCGCTGGAACTCTACGAACGGCAGACCAAAATCGAAACGGATTGTCCCGCCATCGCCGACGAGGTCATGCGCATCATCAACGCCGCGCCCCACAAGCGCTATAAGCTGGCAGAAATCGCCGATATGCTCTACGTGAGCACCAAAACGCTGGAAAACGCCATGCGCAAGAGCGTGGGCATGTCCTTTTCCGCCTTCCAGAACCAGCGCAAGCTGGAAATGGTCGCGTTGCAACTGGAAATGGAGCCGGATGTGCGCCTAAAGGAAATCGCGCTGGTCTTTGGTTTTTGCGATGAATTCCACATGAGCAAAGCTTTTAAGCAGCAATATGGCGTGTCGCCCCAACAATACCGGCGCGAAAAACTGGGCAAAACCCAAAAATAGGATTGACGCCCGCGCCAAAGTATGGTATTCTGCCAAGTAAGGAGGAAATTGCCATGCGAAATTTTGAAAAGGACAATACCGTAGCCGCCGAAAACCAACTGCCACAGGGGCAGCGCCTGACCAGCGCTGAGGGTGGCGCCGCTTTCCGCGTGCTCTTTGTCGGAAACTCCATCACCCGGCACGGCCCCAAGCCCGATATTGGCTGGCCCTGGGACTGGGGCATGGCCGCTTCCAGCATCGAAAACGATTATGTACACCTGTTTATGCGCATGTTGAAATGCTTGATTCCCGGCGCGAGCCACCGCATTGCGCAGGCTGCGTCCTGGGAGCGCGCCTATTGGCAGGGAGCGGACGTTTTGCGCGAATTCGAAAGCGCGCTAACGCCCGGAAACGATTTGATCGTCGTGCGGATTGGCGAAAACATTCTCCCGGAGGACATGGAAAAATATCCGCTGGAACCGGCTTTTGAAGAAATGCTGCGCTTTTTCGGCAAAAACGGCGGACGCCTGTTGATGACCGGCCTATTTTGGCCCAACGAGCGGAAACAAGCGGCAATGGAAGCGGCGGCGCGCCAACTGAATGTGCCTTTCGTGCCCCTGAGCGATTTAGGCACGCGGGACGATATGAAAGCGCTGGGCCTGTTCGAACACGCCGGCGTGGCGGCGCATCCGGGAGACCTTGGTATGCGCGCCATCGCGGGCCGCGTCTTTGCGGCGGCGCTGCCCTATATCTTGCAGACGCTGGAAGCGTAGCTTTGCAAAAGATCGCGTAAAATCTCGTTTTCGTGGCAGGAATCCGCCCGGGCAAGGGCGAATGTTTGGCCCCGTGGATGCGCATGGAAAGGCAATCCCTCAGTCAGCTTCGCTGACAGCTTCCTTTGCACAAGGGAGCCTTATTCAGCAGGATACTTTATCAAGCTCCCGCTCGCAGTCGGGCATTTTCTTTACCTGCGGATTGCGGAAGAGCTTGCCGCGCATCGTCACCATGGACACATGGCGCAGCGCCTCGAGATCTTCGAGCGGATTTCCCGCCGTGACGATGAGATCGGCGCTCTTGCCGGGCGTAAGCGAGCCGGTGAGGCCGTCGATCCCGGCGATCTTCGCGTTGCCGAGCGTCGCGGTGTGCAGCGCGAAGGCGTTGGATACGCCGCAGAACGTGTGGAAATAGCGCACCTCGCGCCACATGTCGTAGTGCGTGATGTACGGGCAGCCCGTATCGGTGCCGAGACCGACGGGGATACCGGCCGCCAGACACGCCTTGGCGCACTCGATGATGCCCTCGAGCACGACCTCGCCGTTATACTGCTCCATTTCGGTCGCTTTGCTGACGCTGCGGTCAAAGCGGGCATACGGCACCGCGGCGGAGAGCGTTGCTACCTGTGCCGCGCCGCGCTCGCGGAAAAGGCGCAGAATTTCCTCGTCCGGCTTCGCGCCGTGCTCGATCGTATCCACGCCGTTTTCGAGCGCCACGCGCACGCCCTCGGGACTTTCGACATGCGCCGCAACGGGCAGGCCGAGCCTGTGCGCCTCGCCGCACGCCGCGCGGACGTACTCCGGCGGCATTTTCAGCTCGCCCGGCTCGCCCTTTTTCTTTGCATCCAGCACGCCGCCGGTGATCATGAGCTTGATGAGATCGGGTTTTCCCTGCGCGATCCTGCGCACGTCCTCCGCGGCCTGCGCGGCGCTCGTCGCCTCGTAAGCGAGCGAGCCCGCCATATGCCCGCCGGGGACGGAAACGGCCATGTCCGCGGCGAGAATGCGGGGCCCGTCGCACTTACCCGCGGCGATGCGGCCGCGCAGACGCGTATCGATGTCCGCGATGCCGCCGACGGTGCGGATCGTCGTAACGCCGCTCAAAAGCTGCGTTTTGGCGTAGCCCTCGCACATGGCGAGCGCAATGCGCCGCGTGAGCGCCATGGACGTCATGAATTTTACGAGCTTGCGGGGATTACCCTGCTTTTTGGGGCTGCCGCTCGCGGGCAGATGAACGTGCAGGTTGATGAGGCCCGGCATGAGATATCCGCCTTTCAAATCGACGATCTCAAAGCCGGTGAGATCCGTCCCCTCAGGGACGATATCGAGGATCTTCTCGCCGTCCGTGCGCAGCACCATGCCGCGCTGCGGCTGCATATCCGCGCTGCCGTCGAGCAGCACGCCGTTCGTGTAAGCGTATTTCATCGGTTCCACCTCGCTGTATTTATACGTTATTTATAATATCCCTTTTTCCGTGTTCTGCAAGAACAAAATCGCCGCGGCGTCCGGTCTCGGACGCCGCGGCGGGATCATTAAAGAACTTTCGAGAGGAATGTCTGCGTGCGGGGATTCTGCGGATGGTCGAAAAGCTCGGAGGGCGTGTTTTCCTCAAGGATCGCGCCGCCGTCCATGAAGATGACGCGGCTTGCCACCTCGCGGGCGAAGCCCATCTCGTGCGTCACGACCGCCATGGTCATGCCGTCGGCAGCGAGCTGGCGCATGAGATCGAGCACCTCGCCGACCATTTCGGGGTCGAGCGCGCTCGTCGGCTCGTCAAAGAGCATCACGTCCGGCTCCATGCACAGCGCGCGGACGATCGCAATGCGCTGCTTCTGCCCACCGGAGAGCATGTTCGGGTACTCGTTCGCCTTGTCCGCAAGGCCGATGCGCTCGAGAAGCTCCATGCCGTGCTTTTTCGCCTCGTCCTCGGTTTTGAGCTTGAGCGTGACGGGGGCGAGCGTGATGTTCTGCATCACGGTCTTGTGGGGGAAGAGATTGAAGTGCTGGAACACCATGCCCATTTTCCGCCGGTGGAGGTTGATGTCCACCTTTTTGTCGGTGATGTCCACGCCGCCAAAATAGATATGGCCGGAGGTCGGCGTTTCCAGCAGGTTCAGGCACCGGAGCAGCGTGGATTTGCCGCTGCCGGACGGGCCGATGATCGCCACGACCTCGCCGCGCGCTATGGTGAGCGAGCACTCGTTGAGCGCTGTGACGCCGCCCTTGAATTTCTTTGTTACGTTCTCAACGCGGATGAGTTCAGATCCTGTCGCCACGGCGCATTCTCCTTTCGATCGCTTCGATGGCCTTGCCAGCCGGGTAGTTGATGACGAAGTACACGAGCGCTGCGAGAACGTACGGCGAGAGCGTCTTGTACGTCGTCGTCGCAACGGTCTTGGCGCCCCAGATGAGCTCCGTCATGCCGAGCACCGAGCAGATGGACGATTCCTTCACCATCGTGACGAGCTCGTTGGCGAGCGCGGGGAGAATGTTCTTGATCGCCTGCGGCAGCACAACGAGCTTCATGCTCTGCCACGAGCTGAGACCGAGCGAGCGCGCCGCCTCGTTCTGTCCGCCGTCCACAGCGAGAATGCCCGCGCGGATGATCTCCGCGACATACGCCGAGGAGTTGAGCGCAAGCGCCACCACGCCGGGAATGAAGCGGGAGAGATCGATGAAGCCCAGGATCACGACCGAGGGGATCTTGATCACGCTGAAAAGGCCGTAGAAAATAATGTAGAGCTGCACCATCATCGGCGTCGAGCGGAACACGGCGATGTATGCGCCGGAGAGATTCCGCACGATCTTGTTGCGGCTCAGACGCATCAGCGCGAGCGCGAGCGCCGGGATGACCGCGAGACCTACCGATATGATCGAGAGCAGCAGCGTATACTCGAGTCCCTGCACGAAGAAGGAAAGATACTTTGGCAGGAAGGAGAAATTGAAGAAGTTCGCCGGGGACATGCCGGCAAACAGGTTGGACCACCACATAATACTATTCCTTGACCTTTTCTGTATTTGAAAGCGGGAGAGATCAACGGCACATATGCGCCCTGCCTGTTTTCACAGACAGGGCGCACACGCTTCAAAGAGAAGGATGTACGGTTTAGCCGATCGCCTGATCGCTGAGAGCTTCGGCGTCGGCGATGTACTGCTCGATCTTGCCGTCGGCAATGAGCTTGGCGATCGTGGCGTTGATGGAGGGCAGCAGGCCCTTCGGGTCGCCCTTCTGCACGGCGACGCAGTAGGGGAAGGCTTCGCCGAGGCTCACGTCCGCCACGACAAGATCGCTGTTGGACTTGGCATACTGCTGCGCAACGGCGCCGTCAACAACAATGGCGTCCACCTTGTCGTACACGAGCTGGTTGACAAGGTCGTTCACGCTCGTGAGACCCACGAGATTCGCGCCGGGCATATCGCTGGTGACAAGGTCAGCCTTGGTCGTGCCGGTCTGCGCGCCGACGCTCTTGCCGGAGAAGGACTCAATGCTGGTGTACTCGCCGGCCTTGTCGGCCTTGACGAGGATCATCGGAGGCAGATCGGTGTAGTAGGGATCGGAGAAATCGGCGGCCTCGAGACGCTCCTCGGTGACCTCGATGGCGGCGAGGACGATATCGGCGTCGCCCTTCTGCAGGCCGGCCATGAGGCTGTCAAAGTCCATGTTCACGACCTGGAGCTCCTTGCCCATATCCGCGGCGATCGCCTCGGAAACGGAGACGTCGATGCCGACGTACTGCTGCTCGTTCTTGTCGTTCAGAACGATGAACTCGTACGGGGGATAGTCGGCGGAGGTCGCCATGACGAGAGTTTTGCTTTCGGACGCAGCGCTGCCGCAGGCAGCGAGGCTCAGCACCATGAGCAGAGCCAGAACGATTGCTGTTACCTTTTTCATTTCTTTTCTTTCCTTTCCATTCAACGGGAATGAATTTGTTTCAGGTTGGGCATAGTATAATCGTATATTTATACAATGTCAATGGTTTTTAATTCGATTTCTTCCGTTTTTCTGCCTCTGTTTTTGGTGATATTGCTAAAAGCCGGAGGTTCCTATTGCATAAATGGCTTTTATGCAATATAATATGCATCGTTTCCGGGCGTTTCCTGCTGCATATGGCAGTTTGGATATGCACAAGAACGGTGAATATGTGAATAATTCAGAGGCGGTATTATGAATTATTATATGAATAGCTTGAATAATTCCTATTTGGCGGTGCATACGGACGCGCTGTGCGCGAACGTTGCCGCCATCGAAAAAACGCTCTCGCCCGGCGCGGAGATCATCCCGGTGCTCAAGTGCGACGCCTATGGACTTGGTCTTTCGCTCACCGCTCCGGCGCTCGCGGCGCTGCCGGGCATCCGCACATTCGCGCTCGCGCATGTGTCCGAGGGTTTGGTGCTGCGCGCGCTCGGCATTGAAAAGGACGCGCTTATTCTCGGAAACCCTCTGCCGCACGCCGTTCCCGACGCCGTGAACGCGCATCTCACGCTCACCGCCGGACGGCTCGGTCTGCTTCCCGCGCTTGCTGCGGCAGCGGAAGCGGCGCAGACGGAAGTGAAAATACAAATCAAGATCGACACCGGTCTCCACCGCGTCGGCGTGACACCGGGGGACGAGCTTGAGGCGCTTTTAAAAGAGCTCTCCGCCGCCGGAGAACGTATAAAGCTCGCGGGCGTCTACTCCCATTTTGCCGACACCGCAAAGCCGGAGCTTTGCCGCGCGCAGGCGGAGCTTCTGCTGCGCAGCGCCGAGCAGGTCGAGCGCGCGGGCTTTGCAGTGCCGATGCGCCACATCTGCGACAGCGCCGGGAGCGAGTATTACCCCGAATACCACTTTGACGCCGTGCGTCTCGGGCGGCGGCTCATCATGGACCACCCGACGCAGCCACGCGGGAATGTGCGCGAATGCGCCTCGTGGCGCAGCTGTATCATGGCTGTCCACCGCCGCCATGCGGGGGAAAAGCTCGGCTACGGCGGGGTGTATACGCTCGATCACGACGCGGATGTCGCCATCGTCGGCGTCGGCTACGGCGACGGGCTCTATCTCCCGCTCGTGGAGATGCACGGCGACATTCTCGTGCGCGGAGAGCGCCGGCCGATGCTCGCGTGCTGCATGGATCAGTGCATGGTGGACGTGACCGGCATGGAGGTTCAGATCGGAGAGGAAGTCACGCTCTTCGGCTTTGACCGCGAGGGTAACGCCCTCCTCTCGCAGGACGTTGCAAACTTCTGCGGCGCGAACGAGGGGTGCGCGCTCACGAGCGCTCTCTCGCCGCGCGTGGAGCGCATTATCGAAAACTAAAGAGCTGACCGCCCGACAGCGTATTGCCGTCGGGCGGATTTTTTGCTATGATGCAGTTAATTATAATTATAGTGTGGGGAGGGCGCGCATATGAAATACGCCGATCTCATTGCCAAGCTGACGCTGGAGGAAAAGGCGAGGCTCACGTCCGGACGGGATTTCTGGCACACGAAGGCCGTGGAGCGGCTCGGCATTCCGTCCGAGATGATGACGGACGGGCCGCACGGCCTGCGCAAGCAGGAGAGCGATTCGGACGCGCTGGGCCTTGGCCGCTCCGTTCCGGCGACGTGCTTTCCGACGGCGAGCGCGCTTGCGAACAGCTGGGACGAAACGCTGCTCTCTGCCGTTGGACGCGCACTCGGCGAGGAGGCCGTGGCGCAGGGCGTCGGCATGGTGCTCGGACCGGGCGTGAACATCAAGCGCAGCCCGCTCTGCGGGCGGAACTTTGAGTATTTCTCCGAGGACCCGCTGCTCTCCGGCAAGCTCGCCGCGGCGATGATCCGCGGCATACAGAGCACCGGCGTGAGCGCGTGTGTGAAGCACTTTGCCGCAAACTCGCAGGAGCTGCGCCGCATGGCGACCGATTCCGTCATGGACGAGCGGACGCTGCGCGAGATCTATCTTCCGGCGTTTGAGACCGCCGTAAAAGAGGGCGGTGTGCGCTCTCTTATGACGGCGTATAACCGGCTGAACGGTACTTACTGCAACGAAAATGAGTATCTGCTGCGCGATATCCTCCGCGGCGAGTGGGGCTTTGACGGGCTCGTCGTCTCCGACTGGGGCGGCAACAACGACCGCGTCGCCGCCGTGCGCGCCGGATCGTCGCTCGAAATGCCGGCCTCCAACGGCGAGACCGACCGGCACATCGTCGAGGCCGTACAGAACGGGACGCTCGACGAGGCCCTTCTGGACGAGCAGGTGGATCACGTGCTGGACTTTATTTTTACCGCGCAGAAAGCGCTCGCGTGCGGCGGCGTTTTCGACGGCACGGCGCACCATGCGCTCGCCGCGAAAGCCGCGGCGGAGTCTGCCGTGCTGCTGAAAAACGAAAAGGAATTTCTCCCGCTGCGGCAAGGCGAGCGCGTCGCCGTCATCGGCGATTTTGCCACCGTGCCGCGCTATCAGGGCGCGGGCAGCTCGCGTGTCAACCCCACGCAGGTGGACGCGCCGCTCGACGCGCTGCGCGCTGCCGGCGTGAACGTCACCGGATACGAAAAGGGCTTTTTCCGCAGCGGAGCCGCTGCGCCGCGGCTGCTGCGCCGGGCAAGGGCGCTCGCCGCGCGAAGCGATAAGGTGCTGCTCTTCCTCGGTCTGGATGAGGGCAGCGAAACGGAAGGATACGACCGCGAGCATATGCGCCTGCGCGAAAACCAGCTCGACCTTCTGCGCGAGATCGCGGAGGTCAATCCGAATGTCGGCGTCGTGCTGCAGTGCGGCAGTCCGGTGGAGATGACGTGGGATGTGTTCGCCCGCGCGGTGCTGCATCTCTATCTCGGCGGGCAGGCCGTCGGCAGCGCGTGCGCCGCGCTGCTCACGGGCGAGGCGAACCCCAGCGGCAAGCTGGCTGAGACGATGCCCGTCCGGCTCGAGGACACGCCCTGCGCGCCGTGGTATCCGGGCCGCGAGGCGACGAGCGAGTACCGCGAGGGGCTGTTCGTCGGCTACCGGTATTATGAAAGCGCGCATAAGCGCGTCAAATATCCGTTCGGCTACGGATTGAGCTATACGGAGTTTTCCTACGCGCCCGGCGAATTTTCGCCCGGCGGCGTGAGCTTCACGGTGAAGAATACCGGCAGCCGCGCCGGAGCGGAGGTCGCGCAGCTCTATGTCCGCCGCAAAACCCCCGGCATGCTGCGCCCTGCGCTCTCGCTTGCGGGCTTTGCGCGCGTGGAGCTGCTGCCCGGCGAGGAAAAGACGGTCTTTCTCCCGCTCGGCGAGCGGAGCTTCGCCGTTTGGAGCTGCGCGAAGAACCGCTGGGTCGTGGAAGAGGGCGAGTATGAGCTCTGCGTCGGCGCGTCCTGCCGCGATCTGCGGCTTGTACACACGGTGCATGTTGCCGGTGAAGCGCCCTTCGATGAATACGCCGCGCCGGAATTTGACGTCTACCGCCGCGCGGATGTGCAGTATGTGTCCGACGAGAGCTTTGCCGCACTGCTCGGGCACGATATCCCGCCCGCGCGCTGGGAAGAGCGCGGCGCGGTGGACTTCAACGACGCCATCTCCCGTGGGAAATATCTCCCCGGCGGTCTTGGCAAGGGGCTGTACAACGCGCTGGAAGCCGCGCGCCGCGTGATGAACCTTGTGGGCAGCAAGGAAAACGCCGGGAATCTCATGTACGTGCTCGATATGCCGTGGCGCAACGCCGCGCGCATGGCGAACGTCTTTTCCGACGATCAGATCAAGGCGCTGCTGAAGATCGTCAATAAGGAAAAAAACGGTTGGAAGCATTTTCTTGCCGAAACAAAAAAGAAACGGGCACATAAGCGCGCTTAAATATATAATATTATAAAGAAAAAGGCTCTCAGATCACAGATCTGAGAGCCTTTTTCAGCAAAACCCGTTACACTATAAAATAAAGAACGAGGGGAATGCAAAGTACATAGAGCACCGGGTGGACCTTTTTCGCATCGCCGGTCACGACCTTGATGAGCACGTCGGTCAGAACGCCGAGGCAGATCGACGCGGCGATATCGCCGGTGAAGGTGCCGAACATGATCATGACGAACGGGCCAAAGCAGCTTTTGAAGTCGGAGAAATCCAGCTTGGTAAACCCGGAGAGCATGGAGAATCCGACAAAGATCAGAGCAACGCCCGTGACGGAGGTGGGGATCATGAGGAAAAGGGGCGAGAGGAAAACGCAGACGAAGAACAGAATGCTCGTGACAACCGCCGTAAGACCGGTACGGCCGCCCGCCTCCACGCCGATGGTGGATTCAATGAACGTGGAGATCGTCGTGCAGCCGGTCGCCGAGCCGACGACCGTGCCGACGGCATCGACGAGGAACGGCTTTTCAATGTGGGGGAAGTTTCCTTCCTCGTCAAGCATATTCGTCTGCGCTCCCACGGCGATCAAAGCGCCGAAGGTGGCGAAGAAGTCGCTGGTGAACAGAATGAAGATCCAGACGAGAGCGCCGGGAATGTCTGCGAGAATGGATTTGAAATCATAGCACAGGAAGAGATTCCCGAGCTCGCTCACATCCGGCAGAGAGAAAACCGACGCCGGCAGCGTGGAAACGCCCATGGGAATGCTGATGACCGTGCCGACGACAATGCCGATGAGGATGGCGCCGCGGACCTTGTACGCCGTAAGAACGCCCATGACGACCATAGTGATCAGCGCAAGGAGGACCGTAGGCTGAGAGAAATCTCCGAGCGCCAGACCGTTTGAAAAAACAGCCAGACCGGTGTTCTTAAAGCCGAGGTACGCAATGAAGAAGCCGACCGCCGTCGGAATGGCGATCTTCAGATTCTTCGGCAGAAGATCGACAACCATTTTCCGAACGCCGAGCACCGTCACCAGAATAAACAGTATGCCCGAGCAGAGAAGAAGCGCCATGGCCCAGCCGAAGGAAAACGCGCCGCTGTTTACGAGACCGCCGAGAATGAAGTTGCTGCCCATCGCCGTGGAAAGGGCAAGCGGAAGATTTGCATAAAGCCCCATAAAGAGGGTGATCGCTCCGCTGACGAGCGCGCACATGACAAGCAGCGCAGATTTGCTGATGACAAGGCCGTTCACGTCCGTGAACACCGGATCGGGGCCGAAGCCGCAGATGGCCGCCGGCTGCACCGCCAGCACATAGGCCATGGTCATAAACGTCGTGATGCCCGCGAGCACCTCGCGCTTCGCCGTGGTGCCGTGTTCCTGAAGTCTGAAGAAGTCTTTTTTCATGTTTTCTCCCTTTTATTCGCTGGTTTTTTCTGTTTCTCTTATTCCACGACCTCGAGGATCGGATCAACGACCTGCTGCTTTACCACGTCGATAAAGCCGCAGTCGGTAATGGCGTATGCGGGAATCGCCGCAAGGCAGATGAAGCTCAGGAACATGAACGGAATAGCGATCTCTGTTCCCATTTCATGGGCAACGCGATTCAGCTCCTTTTTCTTATCCGCCAGCTCGTCGAGCGAAAGATCGCTCAGCAGGCCGCAGACGGGATACGCGACCTCCGCTGCGATCTCGCCGTTGCGGACGATGACCTGGCCGCCGCCGAGCTCAGCGCAGCGGTTTACCGCCAGGGCCATGTCCTCAAAGCTGTCGCCCAGGACGATGATGTTGTGGTTATCGTGGCCGACGGAGGAGGCCATTGCGCCGCCGCGGATGCGGAATCCGCCCATGAACGCCTTGCCGATGTTGCCGTTTTTTCCGTGGCGCTCGACCTGCGCAATATACAGCACATCCTGCTCCACGTCGCACTGCACCACGCCGTCCACGACCGGAAGTTCCACGTCGCGGCGGCTCGTAAAGGGGATGTAGGACAGCGTGTCCATTACAAGCGCCTTGACCTTCGTCGCCTTGGCCGACACGTGGGTCTTGAAGCTGTCAGCGGTGACCGGCTGGCTCAGATGAACGGTATTCAGCACGCAGGGCTCGTGCTGCGCGGTTTCATAATGCACGAGCAGCTTGCCGTTATCGGTGATCTGGCGGCCGCCGGCAAACGTGGTCAGCACGCGGAAATCTTCCGCTCCGGTGGTGATGTTGATATCCGCGCGGCGGCCGGGAGCGAGACCTCCGATCTCACGATCAAGATTGAACGCGCGGGCACAGTTGACCGTGACCATCTGAATGGCTTTTACGAAATCCAGCCCCATGCCGAGCGCCGTGCGGAGCGCGTCGTCCAGATGGCCGCGCTGCTGCAGATCAACGGTATGGAGGTCGTCGGTGACAATGCTGACCATGGCGGTGTCCAGATGATTTTCCATCACGGTCTTGAGAAGCACCGGCATGTTGCGGGCGGCGCTGCCCTCGCGCATCATGAGATGGCAGCCGTTGCGAAGACGCTCAAAAACGTCTTTCTCGCAGAACCCTTCATGGTCGGTGGAAACGCCGGCCGCCACGCATGCGCTCATGGCCGGGCCGTACATATCCGGAAGATGGCCCTGCAGCGTTTTTCCGGGCATGGAGAGCGTGTCGTCACACGATTCGAGCAGGTCGGGGAAGCCCGCCATAATATAGGGGCCGACACATTCCGACAGGCCGACGGCGTCCGGACGGCGAAGCGCGCGGCGGATGATCTCCGGATTGAAGCGGCCTCCGCTCGTTTCGAGATTGGGGGAAAACGGGACATGGGAAGGAACAACAAAATAGAGCTTGAGGTCGGTCGTTTCCGCTTCCTTCAGGATCGCTTCGATGCCTTCCAGACCGGAAACAACGCCTACCTCGTGGAGGTCGGTCATGATGCCTGTGGTGCCGTGAGAGAGAACCGCTTCCGCAAAGGACCGAATCGCCAGAGAGGAGCTTTCCGGATGGATATGTCCGTCCAGGAATCCCGGAGTCAGGTACTTTCCTTCCGCATCGACAACACGGGTGTTCTCGCCAACGCAGTAATCAACATCGCCGACGGCCGCGATCGTATCGCCGCAGACGGCCACGCCGCCCTCGTAGATCTCACCGGAGTAAACGTTAACGATCTTTCCGTTCCGAATGACGAGATCAGCCGGGGTTTCGCCTTTGGCGACAGACAGTAGTTTCAGATTCATGCTGTACCTCCAAATTTTTTTGTATTTTGTTGACCCGTTTTATTTCCGGCGGCACGGTATACCGCAGAAAACCAGTTTAGACTTTTACGACCGGAAAACGGTTCGGCAGAACGATGCCCGCACGCTTATAAATGGCCGCGGCCCGTTCACAAGCCTCTTTCAGAATTGCCTCCTCATCAAGCGTCAGGATTTTTCTTTCACGCATGAGCCACTTGCCGTCGCACATCGTGGATTCGATATTGGCCGAATGCATCGCCGTGACCAGCGCGGCAATTTTATCGTTGACCGGCATCATGGATGGGCCGTGCGGATCAATAACGATCAAATCGGCCTTTTTCCCGGCTTCCAGACTGCCATACAGATTTTCATCGAGAAGCGCACGCGCGCCCCACTTTGTCGCCATGCGCAGAATATCCTGTGACGGGACCACCGTCGGGTCGAGCCGCCACCCCTTATGAATGAGGCTGGTGAGCCACATTTCATCCACCATGTCCATGTGGTTGGAGGACGAAGCGCCGTCTGTGCCGATGGACGGCATCAGTCCCATCTGCAGCATTTTCGGAACGCGGGCAAAACCCAGCACCCGCATGGCCGACGCGGGATTGTGCGAGATCTTCACTTCCCGCTTCCGGAAGAGCTCCAGCTCTTCATCGGTCAGCCAGACCGTGTGTACCGCCAGGAGATTTTTATCCAGCACACCGAGCCGTTCGAGGTGCTTTACCGTCCCCTCGCCCCAGCGCGCGTAGGTGTATTCCTTTTCTTCCTTTGCTTCCGCCACGTGCATGTGAATGCCGACGCCGTATTTGTCGGCAAGCTCTTTTGTGCGGACGCAAAGCTCATCGGTGTTGTTGAATATCGTCCGCAGACCGAACCAGACCTGCACGCGCCCATCAGCGGTATTGTGATATTTTTCGATATCCGCGACCTGCTGCTCAAGCTCCTGCTCCATCGTGCGCTGCCAGATCGGCGGGAGGCCGTCACCGCAGTCCATTACCGACTTGGCGAGCTTTCCGCGCAGGCCGGACTGCTCCGTGGCCCGCGCCATGCCGGAGACGAACTGACCGCCCGGCTCGGCAAACGACGTTACGCCGGAGCGGATCAGCTCCAGGCTCGTCATGAGTGTGGAAACGTAGGAATCCTCCTCCGTCATATTGCTCTCAAAGGGCCACATTCTCTCGTGCAGCCAGCAGATAAAATCCACATCGTCGCCGACGCCGCGGGATATCTGCTGCGAGGTGTGGACGTGGGTATTCACAAATCCGGGCAGAACATATTTTCCGCGCAGGTCGATGACCTCCGCGTCGGGCGAGATCTTCGCCGGATCGACCCGGCCGACCGCCGTGATGCGGTCGTTTTCCACGAGCACCCCGCCGCCGTCAAACACGGTGTCGTTTTGATCCATGGAGACGATATAGCCGTTCTTCAAAAAAGTTTGCATGTTCTTCCTCCATTCACTTGATTCGATCGCAGAAAAATGATATGCTCACGCTACAACCTATAATGGTTTTAGGTTCAAGTCTTTTTTTCTGTTTCCGGAGCTTTTCTGATGTTCCTACAAAACCAATCGACAGTGCCGGAGAAAACTTGGGAGGTTTTATGAAAGAATTTTTGTCGATCGGCGAGCTTGCAAAAATTTTCGACATGGATGTGCAGCTCCTCCGCCACTATGACGCAAAAGGGCTTCTCGTCCCGCAGGTACGCAACAGCGAAAACAGCCGCCGGTTTTATCACTTTGACCAGGTCTATCCGCTCGCCACCATACGATATCTGCGCCGCCTTGGATACCCGCTCGCCCAGATACGGGATTTTCTCCATAACAACGCGCTGCGGGACAATCTTGAAATGCTCTCTGAGCAGGCGGAAAAACTTCGCCGCCAATGCGATGAGCTGAACGCCACCATTCAGATCATCCAGCAAAAAGTGGAATTTATCGACCGGGAGCAATCCTCCAGCCAGAGAGGAAAGTTTTCCGTCCGGACGTTTCCGCGCCGCGCCTTTCTGCACATTGGCGATGAGATCAATCTCTTCACGCATGAGCTTTTTTATTTTTATCCTACCGTCGGCTTTTACCGCGGTGAGCGCAAATGGTTCGGCGCTCTGCTTTACAAAGACACCCCCGTGCAGGAATACCATTTTCCCGAGCTGATGGCGGAGCAGGCTCTCTCCTATATTCCTGCGGGCGAGTATCTCTGCGGATATCATTACGGACCGTATCTCACGATTCAGGACTCCATTGATCGTCTTTTCGAGGAAGCGAACCGCCGGGAGCTGCGCGTGGATGACTGCGTGATCACGCCGAATATCGTCGATCAATGCTGTGAAGGCCATCCGGAAAACTACATTACCGGGCTAGAAGTCCGTATTTTGCCGGAGGAAGGCATAGCGGCGGAAGAGCATCTGATGCCCGGCCCTGTCGGATAAAAAGTAACCCCCAGTAAAACTGGGGGTTCGGGTATACAAAAATCCGGAAGTCCATGGACTTCCGGATTTTTTCCTGTTCGATTTTGTTTGTTTGCTGCATGCGTTCCGAAACGACCGCGAAGCCGAAGGGCGCAAATTCGGTGCCGGTCAGACCGTCGGCGAGCAGGATCGCGCCTTCCGGGGGGCAAGGGAGTCGGCAGGGCGCAGCGCTGAAGTTGCACCACACGGCGATCGATCTCCCCGCAAGGCTCCGGCGGTAAGCAAAAAGCTGCGGATCGTCCGGGACAAGCATCTGGAAACCGCCCCATTTGAGCACATCGCTCCCCGCGCGCAGGGCGATGAGACGGCGGTAAAAATGCAGAATGGAGTTCTCGTCCGCCTGCGCGCTCCGCACATTGATCTCTGCGGCGTTGGGGTTTACAGCGATCCAGGGGATTCCGGTTGTAAAGCCCGCATTCGCTGTGCCGTCCCATTGCATCGGCGTTCTGGCGTTGTCGCGGCCCTTGTTCCGGATGCCGTTCCAGGCCCATGCCGCCTGTTCGTCCGTTTTTGCCTCTTTCAAAAGATTCAGACTCTCGATATCGCGCAGCTGCGATGCGTCGGCAAACGGGTAATTCGTCATGCCGATCTCCTCGCCCTGATAGATGAAGGGCGTTCCGCGCTGCAGATACATGGCGGCGGCGAGCATCTTGGCGCTCCGCTGCCGGAGAGGTTCCGAGGCGGTGCAGCCCCAGCGCGACACGATGCGCGGCTGGTCGTGATTGCCCCAGAAGAGGGTGTTCCAGTCGAGCGTTTTCTGCCACGCGGCGGTCAGCGCCTTGAATTTTTTCAGGGAGAACGGGATCACGTTCCATTTGCCGTTCTCACCGTCGATATCCATGATGTCAAACTGAAAGAGGAGATCGAGCTCGTTTCCGTCCCCAACGACGCTGTTGGCGTTGTCGAGCGTAACGCAGGTCGTCTCGCCTACGCACATGCAGTTTCGTCCGGCAAAGCAGCGAGCGCGCATCTCGCGCAGATACGTGTGCAGTTTGGGCTGAAAGGCCGTGTACTCACCGGGAAAAACGTAGCCCTCTCCGCGCGCATCGGGCAGGCCGGGCGCTTTGGCGATCAGGCTGATAACGTCCATGCGAAAACCGTCCACGCCCTTGTCAAACCACCAGTTGATCATGGAATAGACCTCTTCGCGGAGCTTTGGATTCTCCCAGTTGAGATCGGGCTGCTTCTCTCCGAAAAGGTGCAGATACCATTGATCGGTTGCCGCGTCGTAGCTCCATGCCGACGGCGTGAAGAAGGAGCTCCAGTTGTTCGGCTCTTTTCCGCCGCGCCCGTCGCGCCAGATGTAATAGTCGCGGTAAGGGTTGTCCTTCGATTTTCTCGATTCGACGAACCATGTGTTTTCGTCCGAGGAATGGTTGACGACCAGATCCATCACCAGCTTGATGTCCCGCCGGTGCATTTCTTTGAGCAGCCGGTCAAAGTCCTCCATCGTGCCGAATTCGGACATGATCTTCCGATAGTCGCGGATGTCGTAGCCCATGTCGTCGTTGGGCGAATCGTAAACCGGGCAGAGCCACACCGCGCCGATGCCCAGCCATTGCAGATAATCCAGCCGGGAGATCAGACCGGGGATATCCCCGATACCGTCGCCGTTGGAATCCTGAAAGCTGCGGGGATAGATCTGATAGAATACACGTTCTTTCCACCAGTTATTTTTCATGGAGCCGTTCACTCCTTCACAACAAGATCGTCAATGACCGGGAGCACGCCGCGCGATGCCGCAAAGCAGGGCAGCGCCGCGCCCAGCAGCGCCAGCCAGGGAAAGCTGTACGGCAGCAGCAGAACGACCGCCGCCGTCAGCGCGAACGAAAGCAGCAGCCAGCCGAGCGCCAGCCGGGGAAAGCGAAAGGTCAGGGCAAACGCATTTTTCAGCAGCGCCGAAAACTTCAGTTTCACCCGCGCCAGCATCGAAAAGGCAAAAGAGCCGGCGCACCACAGCAGATAGCCGCAAATCAGACAAAAGCAGGATATCGCCACTGCGAACCCCGTTCCCTCCGAAAGCCGGAAGTAAAACCAGCAGCCGTAAAGAATTACCGCAGGACCGGCAAAGAAGATCACGCCGAGCGGGAGCGATGGGAGGAAATTGATACGGAAAGCACTCCAAAAGCGGCGGTACGGCTGCTTTTCGTCCAGCAGCAGCCCCTGACAGGCGCTGCACAGCGCCGTCCAACCGGCGCTTGCCGTCAAAACCGGAAAGCACGTCAGCAAAAACAGAAGATTCAGCACAACGAGCGGCAGCAGCTTTTCAAAGCACAGGCGCACAAAGCCCGCGGATCTATAGCCCTCCTGCATCGGTGCGCTTCCTCACTTCCTTGTAATACTCCGATGGGCTCATGCCCGTAATTTTGCGAAACAGCTTGGAGAAATAGTACCGATCATCGATCCCGACGAGATATGCGATCTCCTGAAACGGCAGATCCGTCGTTGCGATCAGCTGCTTTGCGTTATAAATGCGCAGCATGTTGAGATACGTGAAGATCGGCGCGTCGGTCAGCCGGGAAAAGACGCGGTTCATATAGTCGAAATTCATCTCAAAAACGTCCTCGATCTCGCGGCTCGAGAGCGGACGCGCGTAGTTCTCATTGAGATAATGGAGCAGACGTTCCGCCACGATCTCCGACTTTTTCACCTTTTTTCCCTGCGCGGAGCCGCAGGCGAGCAGATGCTCGTGCGCCACATCCAGAAAGAACGAATGCAGCAGCGCCGCAGCGCGGCGCTTATAGTGCTCCTCGCGGGCGTTGTAGCAGTCCAGCGCAGCGCGGAGCGTTGCGTGGGACTCGCTTCGCGGCAGGTGAAACTGCTTGGGGAGATATGTAATGGGGTCGGTGGGGTCCGCGTCGTCCAGATTGTAGCTCACAAGACTCAGCCGGCGCTTTTCCGCGAGCTGCGCCATGGCTGCGCTCTCGTCTTCCGCCCGCGCCATTTCCGGGTGGGTGAAATGCGCATAGTAATAGTTGCAGCTTGCGCGCTGGTAGCCCTCGTGGTGCAGTCCCGGTTCCAGCAGGAAAAAATCGCCTGCCTTGAGATGATAGAGAATTCCGTCCTCCCGCAGATACATGTTCCCGTCGCGGATGACATACAGGACATACTCGTTGATCGTCCGTGAAAAATGGATCCACGGCTCGGTATAGTTGATCCGTCCCAGCATCCGCACGCGCGGAAGCAGATCTGCGTTGTAAGACAGAAGCATCATCGATCCTCCAGTTGCACCCAAACCGCCGTCCAGTAACGCACGTCGGGCAGCTTTACGGTATAGATGCAGCCGGCCTCCGTCTGTTCTGCCGTATAGGGCAGGCTCTGCGCTGCCAGCGTTTCGTCATCCGGCGAGGCGCAGTATATGCCGCGCACCGGCCGATCGAGCCGGATGGCGGCGGAGATGCCCGCGGCCGGTACCGGCTCGCGTTTGCCTTCGTTCCACAGGGCATTGTTGCCGGTCAGATTGACGAGATGAAGCGTCAGCCGTTCACGCGATTCGCGGAGGATCGTCCAGACCGTATCCGCCTGCCCGTCCGTGGAGAAGGCGCACTTGTCGGAGAAAAACCGGACATCCTCGTTAATGCCACCGGAGGCCGTTTTGCTGATATCCATACCGGGATCATTATATAACAGATCCTTGTATCGTACAAGAAAATCGCAGCAGCGCTGCACCGTTGGAAGAAAGCTCTCCCGCAGGCGGGCATAGTTGACGTAGTAGCTGTCGCGCAGAAGGCTCCGGTCCTCGCCCAAAACGAGCTGCGTGCCGCCGGAGGCGGAGATCACCGCCCACGCAAGGCGGAACGAGCGCTCCGCGGCGGGCGTGTCTGCGGTCTGAAACGCCTTCAGATACGCGGCGAGGATGACGTTCCGGTGCGAGAGAAGCCGCGCCTCGCGGATCAGGCGATAGAGATCGAAATACGTGTCGTGCGGCGGCCAGACCTCGATATACACCGCGTCCTGCTCCGTCCCGGCAACCGTTTCCGTCGGCCAGTTGTTGACGGCGTTGAAGATCACGCCGCCGTCGGGCGCTTCCTCGCGGACGGCCTGCGCCGCAGCATGGATCAGGCGCGGGAATTCGTCCGCCAGCTCCACGGGTCGCCGCTGCGCGTCCCAGACGCGCTTGGGAAAACCGTAGGTATCCATATGAATGCCGGAAAACCCGAACTGAACGGCGCTGCGGAATTCCTCAACGATATGCTCCGCCCAGCCGCAGGAGGGCGCGATGTTCATATAGTAGAGCCACCCGGCAAACGTCATCGGCTGGGCGTCCATGGTGTACATGCCCCATTCCGGATGTGCCTCAAAAGTGTCCTTTGTCGCGGCATAGACCGCGCCGTAGGCCAGAGGCCGGATGCCGCAGGACTTGCAGGCTTCGATCTTCCTTGTGATGACGCGCAGATCCGTTGGGCGTCCCATCGGATCGTCGTACCGCTCACCCGGCGGCAGAAGCCGGTCGTGCCGGTACATCCAGTCGTAAAACTGCACCGCATTGAGATGCAGATCACGCATCCACTCCACGTCCGCCGTGTCCGTGTCGAGCGGGGAGAAGTCCGACAGAAATCCGTAGCGGATCTCCGTGCGGCGGTCGGAAACGACATCGAACGCGCCCTCCCAAACGCCTTCCGGGGTGCTGACGCGCACACCGTAGCCGCCGGGCGGCACATCCGTCAGGACCAGAGCATCGCCCTGCCGGACGGTATGGAGAAAAATCTCACGCTCCATGCGGAAGAACGTCACCGACGGCGATACGGAATTCTCCGGCAGGATCAAGCGTACCGGCTCGCCGGGGAGATACTGCGCTTTGTCAAAGTGACAGGTGATCTTTTGCATTCGTTTATCCTTTCACGGCCCCCTGCGTCAGCCCGCCGACGACCGTTTTCCGCTGAAAAATCACAAACAGAACGATCACGGGGATCAGCGCCAGGATCGACGCGGCAAAAACCCACTCCCACCGCGTCGCGTATTGCCCGTTCAGCCGCTGCAGCAGCAGCGGGAAGGTGATCATCTTTTCGTTTGCGCCGACAAGGACCTTCGCCGTAAAGTACTCCTCCCAGAAGCCCTGGAACGCAAAAATCGTCATGGTGCCGACGGCCGGAGCGGAGAGCGGCAGCATCACGCGGAAGAAAATGTCTTTGTGACCGCCGCCGTCGAGCAGCACCGATTCCGCGAGCGAATTCGGCAGGCTGCGGAAAAAGTTGCGCAGAAAGAAGGTATGTCCGCAGACGTTGGTCGCAACGTAGACCAGAATGAGTCCCGCCCGCGTTCCGATCAGGCCGTTCGGCAGCCCCGGCAGCGCGAGCCGGCGGAGCACCAAAAACTGCGGAATGATATTCAGAAACCCCGGCACCATCAGCGTAAACATATATACCGCGAAGAGCTTGTCGCGTCCGGGGAAACGGATGCGGGCAAAGCCGTAGGCGGAAAGCGTGGAAACGAATACCGATATCACAACGGTGATGACGGTGTTGATCACGCTGTTTTTCAGCGCCGTCGGGAAAATATCCATGCCGAGAATGTGCTGATACGCCGAAAAATCCAGCCGCGTCGGAAAGAGCTTCGGCGGATAGGGCAGCACATAACTGAACTCCTCAAAGGAGTTCGTGATCATAAAAAGGAACGGAACGGAGAAGATCAGCAGCGACGCGATCAGAATGATCCATAAAACCACCTGACCGAGGATCTCCGTTGCTTTCTTGCCGCGGAGCTTCATTTTCATCCCTCCTGTTCCACGTTATCCAGCTTGAAAACACGATTGAGAACGATCGTCAGCGCGACGATCGTCACGGCGGAGATCATACCGATCGCGGAGGCCTCGCCAAATTCAAACTGATTGAAGGCTTTGTCGTACAGCAGGTATTGCAGCACCGAGGTTTTCCCATTGGGGTTGCCACCGGTCAGCATCATGACCTGAATGAACACGTTGAA
>ERZ857998.1386-NODE-1386-length-27861-cov-7.411818_pt1 | contig 27861 bp, 18 predicted proteins | sample MGYA00519954_ERZ857998 | MGnify/ENA primary metagenome ERZ857998 (study PRJEB31778, sample SAMEA3449424) | human gut metagenome | biome: human gut; feature: human-associated habitat; material: faeces | place: United Kingdom | collected 2010/2012 ...
GGCCCAGATCACCGCCGCGCCATACCAGCTGTCGGCAGACACGTCCGTGAAGCTGCTCTCGCGGCCCGCCATGTCCGGCGTACCCGCCATACGGTAAAGCACCATGACCAGCATTGCGCGGGTCGTCTCGCCGTTCGGCTCGAACAGGCCGCCGCCGACGCCGTTCATCACGCCGTTTTTCAGCACCCAGTCAACGTACTCGTGATACCAACCATTCCGGTCGAGATCCGTGTAGGCTTCGCTCGGGCAGGTCTCTGCCGTAGTCTCACGCTGCTCAGTCTCGCCGCAGCGGCCGCACTTGCGCTCTTCCAGACCAGTGTGGAAGCAATCGGCTTCCTTCACCGTCGTCCAGTCGCCGTAGTCGTGGCCCAGAGCAGGGATTTCCTCGCCCTTGCTGTGCACCTCGCCGCAGCGCGTGCAGACCATGTCGCCCGTGTAGCCCGGCTCCGTGCAGGTGGCTTCCTTCGCACCGGTCAGCTTGTCGTCATGGCCAAGCGGCTGGCGGATCTCGCTGATGTAGGTGTAGTCGCAGTGCTTGCAGTGATTCTCCGTGTAGCCGTAGCCCTCGCAGGTCGGGGCGACTACCGTCGCCTCGCAGTCATGGCCCGTAGCATCCACGAAATCAGCCTTGTAGCTGTCGCCGCAGGCAGAGCAGGTATAGGTCGTGTAGCCCATATGCGTGCAGTCCGGATCCGTCCTGACCGCCTCATAGCTGTGGGCGATCATCGGGATGGACTCGGTATAGCTCTTGCCGCAGTTCGTGCAGGTGAAGGTACGAACGCCCTCCTCCGTGCAGGTCGGCTGCTTTGTCACCTCGCTCGTGTAGCTGTGATCCGCCGCCTGCGTATAGCTGTCGACGTAGCTGTTGCCGCAGCGCGTGCAGGTGTGGGTCGTGTAGCCCATGGCGTCGCAGGTCGGAGCTGTCACAACGGCCTGATAATCATGGCCAAGTGCCTCGGTCATGGTATCGACATAGCTGCTGCCGCAGACGGAGCAGGTGTGCGTCGTGTAGCCGCCCTTTTCGCAGGTCGGGGCCGTCACGACGTCCACATAGCTGTGGCCCGTGGCCGGGAGCATCGCGTCGATATAGCTGTCGCCGCAGACGGAGCAGGTATGCGTCGTGTAACCGGCGGACTCACAGGTCGGAGCCGTCACGACGTCCACATAGCTGTGGCCCTTTGCTGCCACATAGTTCGTGCGGTAGCTGAGGCCGCAGCGCGCGCAGGCAGACTCGGTATAGCCGTCCTTCTCGCAGGTCGGCTCCACGACCGTCACGGTCAGATCGTGGCCGAGCGGCTCGCCGACCTTGACCGTCAGCGTATTGCTGACCGCATCGCAGTTGTCACACTTGACATAGTAGACCGCGGCTTCGGTGCAGGTAGCTTCCGACTTGATGACATCAGAGGCAGTGTTCGCGAAGGTATGCTCCGCGTCGGCCTGCCACAGGAGGATCGGATGCTTCGTCGCGGTGCAGCCGCTCGTGAAGACAGCCTCTGCCAGATCGGCGTTCATCGTGGAAACGAACTCCGCGTTCGCAATTTCCTCTGCGGTCCTGACAGCGGCAGTCTGGGTCTCGGCATTTTTCACGGAGCCGATGCCGCCCTTCTCGCAGGTGCCCTCGAGGTAGTAGAGGTTTTTGATGACGGCATCTGCGCTGCTCACCGTGCCAATGACAGAGCCATAGGTAAAGGTTGTGTTGCAGGTGACCGTGCCGAGGTTAAAGCAGCTGCGGACCTCGGAGTTCGCGCAGTAGCCGACGATACCGGCGGGATAGTTGCCACCGGCCTTGATCGCACCGGTGTTGTAGCAGGCCGTGACCTTACAGCCGTTCGGCAGATTGGAAACAATGCCCGCTGCGCAGGTGCTGGGTGCGGTGATGCTGCCGGTGTTGACGCAGCCGGTGATGGTACTGGGCTGGCTGCCGCTGGAAATGTTGCCAACGATACCTGCGCAGTAGCGCCAGCCGGTGACATTGCCGCTGTTGGAACAGTTGGTAACATTCAGGCTGTAGTAAGCACCGCCGACAACGCCGCCGACGCCCTGCCAGTAGTTACCGGCCGTGCGCTTGATGGAAACATCGACATTCGAATGGAGATTCGTCAGGTCGGCATAGTCCGCACGGCCAACGATACCGCCGACGTAAGCATCGTTAACAGGCTTGTTGGAACCGGCGACAACGGTGCCGTTGACCGTCAGGTTCTCAATCTTCGCGCGGTTGGTGGCGTTGGCGCCGGAGACCCAGCCGAACAGGCCGCGATAGAGCGATATCGGGGTCTTGCTGCTGTAGTTGATGGAAAGATGATCAATGGTGTGATTCCGGCCGTTGAAGGTACCGGCAAACTTCTTAGAAGCGGTGCCGATGGGCGTCCACTCGTAACCGGCAAGCTCGATATCTGCCGTCAGGGCGCCGGAGATTCCCGTGCTGCCGCCGTTGACCTTCTGGGCGAACCATGCCAGCTCTGCGCCGGTGCCGATGAGGTAAACGCCGTTTTCGTCGGTGGCAGGTTCCGTGGTGGTCTTGCCGTCCCAAGCGTTCTCGGCCGCCTTGCGGACGGTGAACTTGATGGTCAGGACGCCGTTTTCGACCTTTGCTGCGTCAGCAGAGCCGAGCTTGAAGGAGCCGGTGGTGCGGACATAGCCGAGCTGCTCGACGGCGTAGGAATACGGGCCATAGCCGAGCTTAAAGGTGCCGTCGGCCTCGGCGGTCACTGCCTTGTTGTCACGGTCGGTGAACGTGGGGGTGAGGCCGTCGATCGCGTTGCCGTTTTCGTCCACGGGGACGAGCTTGACGTTGTAGGTGACCTTCGTGTTGACCTCGACGGAAACATCTGCCAGACGGCTGGCAACAAAGCTGGTGGTGACCGCGGAGAAGTTCGTGCCGACGCCGGTGTCGGTCATATTGTACAGCGTATCAAACGGGCTGGCGGCGGAGTACATGCCGCCGGAGATATAACCGTCGGTGACCATAACGGTCGTTTTGTCTGAGCCTTCGGGGAAGGTGATGTCTGTGGGCATCTCCACGGTGACGGAGGCTCTGTCCATCTGCCAGTACTGAGTCAGCTGGCCCTTGGACTCCTCTTCCTCCGCGCTGTAGTTCAGATATAGCAACGTGGGGTTGAAGATACCGGAAACCTTATCCATGCCGCGATACAGGCCGTCGAAGGAGAGCGTGACCTTATCGCCGGGCATGATGGGCTCGCCGTCATTCGAGGCATTCTTCACGGTGACGCTCATCTGCGCCACGCGCGCCAGACGGTAGGACGTGCCGGTGGAATCGGTCAGCTTCAGGATGACGGTGCCGCCGAGCGTCTTTGCCGTGCGGAAGGGCAGGAGGGAGGCGTGGAACATGCCGTTCTCGTCCGCCGTAAGCTCCGTCCAGCCGGACAGGGTGCTGTTCAGGGCAGCGTCGGTGGTGACGACGGCGTAGCTGGCCGTCGCGCCCTTGGTGGTAGTAAAGTCCAGCGTGGGGGCTTCGTCGGTGTCAAGGTAGTACCACGTGTCGTAGTTGTAGTCCCACTCCGCACCGCGGGGGCTGGTCGTGCCGCCGTTAAAGCGGATGACGGCGTCAGCCTTGCCGGCTGCCTTGTTCGTGATAACGAACACACCGGTGCGCTCGGGGGCGGTTGCCGGGAAGAGACCGCCGTGGGTTCCGGCAACGTCCTTGTCGTTGTACAGGTCGATGGCGTCGTAGGTGACGGCCACGATGTCCGTGCCGGTGGGCGTCACGTCGAGCCAGTTGCCTACGGCGTTGCCGCCGCTGACCTGCGTAACGTCCGCCGGATTGCCCTGCAGCACCTGAATGTTGAAGCTCGGCTCGACCATGATGTTGCCTGCATCGTTATTGATTAGCTCCCACATACGGTACGCGCGGATGCGGTAGGTGTCGCTCACGCTCATAAAGCCGCTGTGGCTCAGGAAGACCTGCAGGTCGGCTTCGTCGCGGGAGGATACCGTCGTGCCGAGGTCCTTGAAGCTGTGAGACTTCCTGTCGGTCGGCGCGCCGGAGTCAAAGGTGATCGTCTTTTCCGTCTTTTGGTTGAGGCTGGACAGCCAGCCGGCCTTGGTCACATAGGTACCGGTCTCATCGACCAGACGCCATGTGTAGTTGTTGTTGCGCTCAGAAACGCGGTAGGAATAGGTGGTCATGCCGGTCGCGTCGTCCTTCGCAGTCTTGTACGGCTCGACCGCTCTGGTGTTGAAGTTGTTGTACTGGAAGAACAGGGTGAACTCCGCCGTCGTGGGCGCAGTGATATCCAGCTCCACGGCGTTGGCGATCGTGATGTTCTTCGTTACGACGTTGTAGGAAGGCGCCGTGGTCTGGTTGATCTGCTGATTGAACATATACTTTTCCGTGTTCGTCGGATAAGCATAGATGTTGTACAGCGAAGCGTTCTGCGCCTCCCACGACAGGAAGGGGAAGGCAGTGTAGTCGCTGCCGTAGCGGGTGTAGGTATAGTGTGTACCGGAGTGGATCATGCTGCCGGTAACGGGCATGATCATCTCGACATGGTAGTCGTCCGTGCCGAAGTACTCGTTTTTCTCGTTCCTGGTCGTAGCATAGACGCTGACAACGCCGAGATGGATGTCGTTGCCGCCGCCGCCGTAGATGTCCTTCTCCATCGGCAGAGGCAGGCTCTGGCCGCCAAGATAGATGTCATAGGCCTCGGTCGCAGTGTTCCAGCCGTAGCCGCGCGTGGAGTAACGGCCGGTGCTCAGGGTGGCGTAGAACATGTTGTAATTGTTCACGACCGTGTTGCTGGCCGTCGCCGTTTCGTCGGCTGCGTCAAAAGCGCTGTTGGTGAACCGGACCTCCTCGTAGTCGTGCAGCTCGTACTTTGTGCCGTCGATCTCGACATAGTCCTTCTCTTCGCCGTCGATGATGGTGTAATCGGCGGGGTTGTAGACGTACACGGTCTTGCCCTCGGCATCGGTAAACCAGCCGACATAGTCAAACTGATTTTCGTCGATGCCCGCGGTCTTGTACATCTTGAGGATCGGGTACTTATTGCCGTTTGTGCTGTAGTTCTGGTCACGGCCGACGTAGAAGTTGATATTCGCTTCGACGACATCGACGAAGGTCAGCGTCAGCGTCCAGGTATCGGCAGAGTAGCCGGCATCGTTCTTTGCGCGGAACTTATAGATATATGTGCCTGCCTTGCTCTGGATCAGGCTCTTGTTCACGCCGCCGAACATTGCTTCCTCAAAGTGCTGCTCCCCGCTCCACGTCGCACCGCCATCGGAGGACATGGTGTAGAAGTAGTTCTTGTAGGTCAGCGTGCCGTTTTTCACGCCGAAGATCTTGCCGTCCATCAGATCGTCGAGCTGATAGCTCTTGCCGGTCTGAACTTCCGCAGCGGCATCGGTCACACCGTCGAGCAGATAGGGCGCTGCAGGATCCTTCGCGCCGCAGACGGTGCAGACGCCGTCTTCATACTGATGTGCGCGGGCCTCCTGCCATACCAGCAGCGGATAGCTGCCGCAGCCGGTATTCTCCTTGAAGCTGCTGCCGAGCGTCGGTGCCAGCGCCTTCAGCTCCTCTGCGGTCTTCGCCGTGGCGTTCTCGTCGCCAATCGCGGAAGCGCTGCCGAGGTAATACACATTGGAGACCTGATCCGCACTGCCCACGGCTGCGCCGATCGCGCCGCTGGCCGCGGCTGTCGTGACCTTGCCGGTCGTGTAGGCATTTGTCAGCGCAGATTTCTCCATGACGCCGATCAGACCGCCCATGAGCGTCTTTTCGGTGGTCACATCGCCGGTGCTGTAGGCATTGGTGATGGTCGCCTGCTTGGCATAGCCCATCAGACCGCCGACATAGGTACCGGTCGCCGTGATCCTGCCAGTGTTATAGCAGCCGGTCATCGTGCCGGAATAGAGCTCATAGCACAGGCCGCCGAGGTTGTTCACGCCGGTGACATCGCCTTCATTGCCGCAGTTCGTCACAGTCGTGTCGATCATGACACCGGCCAGACCGCCCACGGAGGAGGTGCTGCCGACCCTCTCGTCGGCCGTCACATCCACGCGGGAAATGACCTTGGAAAGCTCCGCATAACGGGCAGAGCCGACCACGCCTGCGACATATCCCGTGTAAACGGAGAATTCGCTTGCCGCGTTCACGCTGCCCGTGACCGTCAGGTTCTGAATGACCGCATGTTTTTCGGGCGTGCCCTCGACCTGACCAAACAGGCCGAGATACAGTCTCTCGCCGGAGGCCGCCGTGGCATAGTCCACATGCAGGTTGGAAATGGTGTGGTTCGCGCCGTCAAGGCTTCCCGCAAAAGCTACACTGCCATTGCCGATCGGCGTCCAGATCACGTCGGTCAGATCGATATCCTTCGCCAGAACGGCAGAGATCGCATTCTCACCGCCGTTGACCTTCTTGACAAACCAGACAAGCTCGTCGGCATTGCCGATCTGATACACGCCGTCCTTCTGCGCAGGCTCCGCAGGAGCCTTGACCGTCACAGCACACTGTGCCTTTGCCTCGCCGCAGCTGGCCGTGATCGTGGCCGTACCGGTCTTTCCGGCAGTCACGACGCCGTTCTGCACGGAAGCGACCTCTGCATCCGTCGTCGTCCAGGCAATGGTCGGATCCGTCGTGTTCTCCGGCTGGATCGCAGCGGTCAGGGCCGCCGTGTCGCCGGTATACAGGTTCAGCTCGGTCTTATCCAGCGTTACAGCCGAGGCCATGACCGGGGGCGTGACCGTAACGGCACATTCTGCCTTCACGGTGCCGCACGTCGCAGTGATGACAGTCTCGCCGGCCGCCTTCGCCGTAACGATCCCGTTTTCCACCGTTGCGACCTCTTCCTTCGAGGAGCTCCAGACAATGGTATCCGTCGTGTTCTCCGGCTGGACCGTGGCCTTCAGGGAAGCGGTCTTTCCCGCCGTCAGCGTCAGCTCCGTCTGGTCCAGCGTCACGCCGGTCGCCGGAGTGACCTCGCGGGTCAGCTCGAGATACAGCTCATACGTCGTGCCCGCCATGACATCCATAATGCTCAGATAGGCGACCTTGCTGTTTTCCGCAGGCGTGAAGGGCTTTTCGTCCTTGTCCGTCAGCAGGGCCGTTTCCAGCTCCGCAGCCTTCAGGGTGAAGGGATTCGCGCCAGCCTCGTTGAGATAATTGCTCTTCTTGTCCGTCACGAGCAGGAAGCTCGCATCCGCCACATGGATCGTCACATCACTGCCGTAGGGCAGCACGGCACGGTATTTCGTCTCGCCCTCGCCGCCAACGCGGGAAAGGGGGCTGGTCTTGCCGCCGACGCTGACCGTGAGCGGACTGGCCGTGACCGTAACGGCACACTCGGCCTTCACGCTTCCGCATACCGCCGTGATGACGGTGCTGCCCGCGCCGACCGCAGTCACAACACCGTCCGCGACCGTAGCGACCGCCTCATTCCCGGTCGTCCAGGTCAAGGTATCCGTGGTGTTTTCCGGCTGTGCCGCTGCCGTCAGAACGGCAGTTTCGCCCGTCATCAGATTCAGCGTGGTCTTGTCGAGCGTCACGCCGGTCGCCGGGACGACCGCAGCCGCCTTTTCAAAGCGGACTGCCACATCGTCATAGGCGAAGTAGGCGGGCTGCGAGAAGCCATAGCCGTTATCGCTGGAGCCGGTCACATTGAACGTGACCTTCAGGACCTTACCAAGGCCGGACAGGTCCCACTTTGTCCAGTCCATCATGATGTTCTTCGGACCGTTGCAGAGGTAGATGCTGGCCGTTCCGGTCTTCTCCCCTGCCGCGTTATAGCCCGTTGCGACCAGCTTGACCCAATCGTCGTCGCCGATCTTGGCAGTCAGACCGTTGCCGTCGATGTAGCAGTTGAGCGCATAGTCCGTGTTGTTGACATACATATGGTCAATGACACGGGCGGTGCCGTCGGCAAAGGTTAGGGTCGGCAGGGAGGCCTCGGTCAGGCCATAGCCGGAATTATCTGCATAGCCGTAATGCACGGCAAAGTTATTCGAGCCGTTGTGGCCGCCGCCGGTCCGTTCCAGACCGGAAACGTCCTTTTTATAAACGGTAAGCTGACTCTCGAAGCCGCCGTACTTGCTGATCTCACCGGAAACATAGTTGGAAACGGCATGACCGCCGCTCCAGTAGCACCAGGAGCCATAGCCCTCGGACAGGGTGTTGCTGAGCCAGGTATTGTTCTTATCCGTCCACTTGTAAGCAGCGTCGACGGAGTCGACACCGGCGCCGCTCTCTCCGTAGAGCATCTTGCCGCCGTACTGCGGGCTGTCAATGAGACTCGTCCAGTTGTTTCCGCCTGCGAAGTTCGTTCCGCCCTTATAGTCGGCATCCTCGAACGTGAGGACGCGCAGCTCATAGTCGGGCTCTGCTGCGAACGCACTGACGGGCAGCAGCGAGCAGACCATCACAATGGCCAGCACGAGCGCCAGCAGGCGCTTTCCGCACGCTGCGGATTTCGTTTGCATAAGCGATCTCTCCTTTTACTGATAATGTGTATCGGCAGCCGCCGGAGCGGCAGAAGCAGGGTTCAGCCCCGCCACAGCTGAGCTGCAGGGGGCGCTTTGTTTTCCCTTCGGAAAACAAAAAAACGGCTGAAGGGATAGCATACCTATCCCCTCAACCGATTCGGGCTATGGAAATCTCCCAGTAGGTCTTCTGAGTTGCGCCTCCGGCGGAGCATCCGCCACGTCTGCCGCCCTGCCTTCTCAGTTTCCCAATGACCGGCTTTCGCCGACGGACAGCAGCCTCAGCGCTCACAGCGACGGTCATCCAGAAGGCAGCTGCCTTCTCGGGGTACTATCCCCATTCCCTTGTTTACCAACGCGCCTGACGGATCCTCCGCCGTTGCGGCCACGCGGTCTCTGCGAGTCGTGTGATTCAATTTTATGGTCCGGCACCAGCCGGACCATCCTTGATTATATCGTCCCGGATTCAGAATGTCAATCGTATTTTATCCGAAAAGGCAAAACTCCCCGCACCGTTTTCGGCACGGGGAGTCGCTGCATTGTAGAATTACTTCTCGGCAGCCTTATCCTGCTCGATGAGGATGCGCAGCGCACCGACGGCGACCTCGACGCTCTTCGGCATCTCGGTATAGGCCATGACGGAGGAGGCGCGGCAGCCGCGGATGGAAGAGATGACAAAGATCGCGGCAGACTCCATCTCAGAGCTGATGACATTGCCGCGGCGCCATGCTTCCCAGCGAGCCTTCAGCCACGGCTCGGCGGGCATGTTCTCCGGCTCGTGCTGGCCGTAGAAGGAGTCCTTGGACTGGGTGATGCCCTCGATGAAGTTGTAGCCGAGCTGCTTGGCGGAGTCGGCCAGAGCCGCGACAACGTGGCGGTCGGCGACGGCCGGGTACTCGATGGGGATGTAGTGCTTCGTCGTGCCCTCATCGCGGACAGCGGCAGTGTTGATGACGCCGTCAAGCGTCGGGGCGAACGCGCGGTCGCAGACGCGGCCGGCCGTGCCGACGCGGATGAAGGTGTCCGCGCCGCAGGCGATCAGCTCTTCCAGGCAGATCGCGGTGGACGGGCAGCCCATGCCGGTGGAGACGACGGAGACGGGAACGCCGTTGAGCGTGCCGGTCCAGGTCTTATGCTCGCGGTTGTGCGCGACGAGCTTTGCATCATCAAAATAGGATGCGATCAGGTCCGTGCGGAACGGATCGCCGGGGAGCAGGACATAGCGGCCGATGTCGCCCTTGCCCACGCGAACGTGATAGGTCTTGCCCTCATCTGTAAAAACAGCCATAGTAATTTACCTCCAATTATTATCTCTTGCTCTTATCATAGGGAACGCCAATGACGCCGGGCGCATTGGAACGCTTCGTGGAGAACGCCAGAACAATCAGCGTCGCCACATAGGGAAGCATCTTGAAGAAGGCCTCCGGGATGCCGAGGTTATACAGGAACGGGATAACGGAATACGACGCGGCAATGGTCTTCGTCAGGCCGAAGAACAGAGCGCCGAGCGCGATACCCCACGGCTTCCACTGGCCGAACACGACGACGGACATGGCGAGGAAGCCATAGCCGCTGACGCTGGCGGTATAGGTCGTGGTCGTCGGCAGGATGAACACGAGGCCGCCGAGGCCGGCCAGAGCGCCGGAGATCAGGACGCCGGCATAGCGCATCTTATAGACGCTGATGCCAACGCTGTCGGCTGCCTGCGGGTTTTCGCCGCAGCTGCGCAGGCGCAGGCCGAAGCGGGTACGCTTGAGGATGAAGGCCGTGACGATCAGGACGAGGATGCCGAGATACGTCGTGACATAGGCCTTCTGGAACAGGATCGGGCCGAGGACCGGGATCTTGCTGAGCAGCGGGACGGCGTCGATGCGGAATGTGTTGCGGAAGACGACCTGCTCCGTGCCGAGCATGACGCGGGCATAGAAGATGCAGAACGCCGTAGCAAACGTGATGATGGCCGTCGAGCTGATGGTCTGCTCCGCCTTCAGGTGGATGGAGGCAAAGGCGTGCAGGGCGCTCAGGAGCATACCGGCAAGGATCGAGATCAGGATCGCGATCAGCAGAACGAGCCATGATGGCATGGCGGCACTTGCCGAACGGATGAACATGATGCCCGCGAACGCGCCGAAGACCATGATGCCCTCAAGTGCGATGTTCAGAACGCCGCTGCGCTCGGAGAACAGGTCGCCGAGGCCGACGAGAAGCAGCGGGACGAGGAAGATCAGCGTCTGCTGGCAGATAAAGATAAACAGATTCATTTATTTCTCCGCTCCTTTCCCGGTGTGGTGCACATCCGTCCTCTGGCGAAGCTGCCATCTGCGGATGCCTTCGCGGATGATGAAGGAGAATGCGCTGAAGTAGACGATCACGGAGACGATGATATCGACGATCTCCGTCGTAAAGCCGTAGGTCTGCATGTAGAAGCCCGAGACCTGCATATACGCGATGAAGATACCGGTGAATATGATGCCGATCGGGTGGTTCATGGCAAGCAGGGCGACCGGAATGCCGTTCATGCCCTCTGCCGCCTGCACGTCCTCGACCTTGATGTACTTACCGGCGGAGGAAAGGTACAGCAGCGCACCGCCGAGGCCGATGAGAGCACCGGAGATGAGCATCGCGGTCATGATCATACGCTTGGCATCGACGCCGAAGCCGATGCTGGCGTCGCGGTTCTTGCCGCAGGCCTTCAGCTCGAAGCCGAAATTTGTCTTCTCCAGCAGGATGAACACGATGATGGCCACAACAATAACGATGAAGATGCCGATATTCGCGGAGCTGTCCGGGAAGAGCTTCTCCAGGCCGGCCGTCGGGAGGCGGTGAGCCGCCGGCACGGGGCGGGTCTGGTTCTTCACATTGTCATAGATCGGGGCGATCTTGATGAGATAGTTCACAAGATACATGCCGATGTAGTTCATCATGATCGTCGCAATGACGATATTCACGCGGCGATAGGCGTGCAGCAGGCCGGGAAGCAGGGCCCACAGGGCGCCGCCGATCATGCTGGCCAGCAGTGGAACGATCCATCCGAGTGCTCCGGGGAGATTCCAGACGCTGGCAGTATAGACGCCGCAGAAGGCGCCCACGATGAACTGGCCGGCGCCGCCGATGTTGAAGATGCTTGCCTTGAAGCCGAAGCCGACGCCAAGGCCGGTCATGATGATCGGCACGGCATAATACAGCACGTTGCCGAAGGTCTTCATGCCGCTGTAGAAGCCGCCCGTGATGAGCGCACTGAAGGCCGGGAATGCATTCGAGGGATTCGTCGCCAGCAAAACAATGAGGCCGACGAGCAGACCGGCCAGAATGGCCAGAATGGAGGAAAGCACGCCCGCGTAGTCTCTCTGGCGGCGCGGAGCAAGGGGACTTGTCTGATTTTTCATTTTACCGCTCCTTTCCGCTTGCTGCCGGACATGTAGAGGCCCAGCTCATTGACCGTAACCTCTTCCGGACGGACATCGGCAACGATCTCACCCTCGTAGAAGACGATGATGCGGTCGCTGATGTTCATGACCTCTTCCAGGTCGAACGAAACGAGGAGAACAGCCTTGCCAGCGTCGCGCTGGCGGAGCAGGTTCTTATGGATGTTCTCGATCGCGCCGACATCCAGACCGCGTGTCGGCTGCATGGCAAGAATGACGTTCTCATCCGAGTCGATCTCGCGGGCGATGATCGCCTTCTGCTGGTTGCCGCCGGACATGCTGCGGGCCGTGCTCTTCGCGCCCTCGCTGCTGCGGATATCGAACTCTTCGATGAGCTCCTCCGCCAGCTCGCGGCGCTTATGGAAGCGGATGAAGCCGTGGTTCTGGAATTCCTTGCGGAAATACTTGCGCATTGCCAGATTTTCTTCCAGCGTATTGTCCAGGATCAGGCCGTACTTGTGGCGGTCCTCCGGCACATGGGCCAGACCGTGCACATTGCGGTAGCGGATGGAGGCATGGCTGACATCCTCGCCGTTGAGCAGGATCTTGCCGCTGTTCTGTTTCAGCAGGCCGACGATCACGCGGACGAGCTCGCTCTGGCCGTTGCCTTCGATACCGGCCACGCAGAGGATCTCTCCCTTGTGGACGGAGAACGAGACCTGATTCAGAATATTCTTGTTCGGGTTGCGCTCCGACTTGAGCGTTACATTTTCAAGCGTCAGGACAGCATCGCCTGCATGCTCGGGAGCCTTCTCCAGATGGAAGTCGATCTTACGGCCGACCATCATTTCGGAAAGATCCTCGACGCTGGCGGTCGAAACGTCGCAGGTGCCGATGCACTTGCCGCGGCGCAGGACCGTGCAGTAGTCCGAAACTGCCTTGATCTCATTGAGCTTATGGGTGATAAAGATGATCGCCTTGCCCTCGCGCTTGAGGTTCTGCATGATGATCATCAGTTCGTCGATCTCCTGCGGCGTCAGGACAGCCGTCGGCTCGTCGAAGATCAGGATGTTGTTGTCCTTGTAGAGCATCTTCAGGATCTCTACTCTCTGCTGCATACCCACGGTGATGTCAGAGACTCTGGCATCGCAGTCGATATTCAGGCCATAGCGCTCGCTCAGGGCAAGCACCTTCTTGCGCGCTTCCTCCATCTGCAGGACGCCGTGCTTTGCGGTCTCGACGCCGAGGACGATGTTCTCGAGCACGGTGAAGTTCTGCACCAGCATGAAGTGCTGATGAACCATGCCGATACCCAGCGCATTGGCCGTGCGCGGATTTTTGATCTCTGCCTTTTTGCCGTTCACGAGGATCTCGCCCTCTTCCGGCTGATAAAGGCCGAACAAGACGCTCATCAGCGTCGATTTACCGGCGCCGTTCTCGCCCAGAAGGGCGTGGATCTCGCCATAGCGGACGCGCAGGGTGATGTCGTCATTCGCGACGATGCCAGGAAACACCTTCGTGATGTGCAGCAGCTCGATCGCATAGTTGTCCATAAAATGATCCCCCTAGTTGGTAAACCCGGCAGGGAAACGCCACAGCGCTCCCTGCCGGGTCCGCCTTATCTCATAGTCGTTTACTCGACGACCTGAACCGTCACATACTGCAGGGTCGCTGCAACATCCTCGATGGTGACCGTGTTGCCATCCGCATCGACATCGCGGTGGATGCTGGAGGTAACGCCGTCCTTGTCAGCCTTCAGGACTTCAACGATGGCATCATAGTCAGCCTGCGTGAAGTTCTTGAAGCGGGAGGTCTCCATGGGAAGACCAACAGCGTCATCGTTGATGGTCAGAGTCTCGCTCGTGCCGCCGGGGAACGTGTCGTTGTAGTAAGCCTTAATCGCGCCGTAGACAGCCGGAACGAGCATCTTCATGGCGGAGGTCAGGCAGGTCTCGGTGATCTGGGACATGTCGGTATCAACGCCGATGGAGACGCAGTCGCCGCCGGTGGCCTCGCAGGCCGCGAAGACGTTGTCCGGGCCGCCGCAGCCGAAGATGCACTCGGTGCCGGACTGATACCATGCAGCAGCCTTCGCCTGGAAGTCAGGAGAGTTGCCGAAAGCGCCGGTATAGGTGTACTTCATCTCAATGGAGCCAGCCTCAAGGCCGAGCTCCTTGGCAGCGTATTCCGCGCCGTCCACGAAGCCGTAGCCGTAACGAACGACAGCAGGAACAGCCAGAGCGCCGAAGAAGCCGAGCTTGCGATAGCCTTCCTTGACAGCAGCATAGCCCGCCAGGAAGCCGGACTGCTCTTCCGCAAAGAAGATGCTGCAGGTGTTGTCTGCGATGACGGTGTCGTCATCAAGGGTCGGGGTGGCGTCGACCAGAACGAAGTGGACGTCCGGATACATGGTCTGAGCCTTGTAGATGGCTTCGCCGAACAGGAAGCCCGGGGTCACGATGAGCTTCGCACCGTTGTTGACAGCGCCCTCAATGGCGGAGAGGTAGCTCTGCGTGGACTGGTCGATCGGGGTGTAGTAGGTGTAGGTCTTGCCGTTCTCTTCGGCGTACTGCTTCAGGCCTTCCCAGGAGAACTGGTTAAAGCCGCGGTCGTCGATAGAGTTGGCATCGGTGATCAGGGCCAGCTCAGCCTCGCCGCCGGAAACCGGAGTGGTAGCTTCGCTGCCCTCAGTGTTGGTCGTGGTGTCCTTGGTGTTCTCGGTGTTGTCATTGCCGGAGCCGGCGCAAGCGGCCAGGGACAGGACCATGACAAGCGCGAGAATCAGACAAAAGATTCTCTTTTTCATGTTGCCTCCTAAATGTGATACATTTTTATACTCAGTCCGCAAGCGGACCAAATACCGTTGTTATTCAGCCTGCTGTCAGACTAAATGTCATGTTATTTTGTGAATCAGGGAGCCGCTGATTCAATTCTCAAGAGCGGACGGCGAGGAATTCTTCGTCGAGTCGAGGTTTGGAAAGTGCAGGCGTACTTTGTGTACGTCAAGCTTTCCGAACCGATGGATCGGCGGAAAAGATCCGGCATCCGCCAGAGGATTGATTCAGGGGCGACTTTTTAAGCCTGGGGTTTGGCAAAGAAGCCCTTGTTCGCAGCGGGGAAGCCGCCCTCCGGCAGCATCTCACGCAGGGTAAACTGCTTATAATCCTCCGGCGTCTTGCCGTGGATAACGAGGAATTCGTCCGGATCGCAGAACTCGGCCATGACCTGACGGCACACACCGCAGGGAGAGCAGTACTCCGTCAGCGGGCCGCGCGGGCCGCCGACGATGGCGATGGCCGCAAACTCGCGCTCGCCCTCGCTGACCGCCTTGAAGAAGGCCGTGCGCTCGGCGCAGTTCGTAGCGCTGTAGCCGGCGTTTTCCACGTTGCAGCCGGTGTAGATCTTGCCGCTCTTCGTCAGGAGGGCTGCACCGACACAGAAATTAGAGTAAGGTGCATAGGCAAATTCTCTTGCCGCGATGGCTTTATGGATAAGCTCAGGGATGTTCATGTTGTTTCCTCCTTCTTAGATCCCACGCCAAGGCGGCGGATGAGCGGCCGCCACATGGCGGCGAACACATCGCACAGCTTGCCGCCCAGCAGCAGATTGATGAACGTGCCGACGCCGATGTCACCGCCCGTCAGCCAGGTGGTCAGCAGCATGAAGCCGCAGTACACATACATCGCCGTACCGTAGCTCTTACGGATGAGCTTTGCCACGGTCAGGATGAGCATGTCCATGGGCTGCACACCGGCGTCGAGCTGTACATACCAGCCGAGCGCGATGCAGGAAATCACAACACCGAGGGTGCAAAGGGCGATGCGTGCCCACATCGGCGGCATGGTCGGAAAAATCTTCCCCAGCAGGTCAAGGTACAGGTTCAGCAGCGGCCCGAGGCCGAAGCCGATGACAAGGGAGCCGAGGCCCACAAGGGAACGATTCGCGAAGATAAAAATCGCGAGAACGGTGCAGTTGAAGATCAGTGTGACCGTTCCGGTCTGCAGGCCAAGCATGCGGCCCAGCCCCTGCTGGAACGAGGTGTTCGTATCGGAGCCGACGCCCGAGAACACGCACATGGCGATACCGAGTGCCAGGACGATCCAGGCCGGGAGCAGCAGGAGCAGCTGCCGCAGCAGGCGCTTGCCGTTCTCACAGGTGAAAATGGCGGATTTTGCGTTTTGTTTCATGCATACCTCATGAGCCGGATCGGAGCAGAGTTTACCAATTCCGATGATTTCGAAGGAACAGGCGCTCGGGGAACAGCTGCACGTGGTCGGGTGAACAGCTCCCTCAATGGCTCGTACAAGAGAATACCACTTTTTTTACGCCGTGTCAATCGAAACGTTTTCACAAATATTTCCATTGCGAATTGTGCATTCTGACGATTTTTTCCGGCTGATGTCGCCGCCCGGAATGCATATCGCTCTTAACAGACGTTTTATTTTGTTACATAATAGCGTAAGAAAGCGCACATCACAAATCATGCTTGACAGCTGTAGAATGGCCTGTATAATAGTATTGTGTAAAGACATGCTTATTTCGCGGGGTCAATCTAAGGTTTTGTTTACGAACACATGATTATTTCAGGTCTTTCCGGGAGGGATGCACCATGGGCCGCCAAAAGCGCGCTTATCAATCCGTGACCATTCGCGACGTTGCCGAGCGGGCCGGTGTAGCAGTTTCGACTGTCTCGCGCGTGCTGAACGGGCTGGACCGCGTCAGCGAAGAAACGCGCCGGCGTGTCGAACAGGCTGCCCGCGAGCTGTCCTATGTACCAAATAATTTCGCCGCCTCCATGGTCACGGGGCAGTCCAAGATCCTCGGCATTATCGTGCCGAACTTCACGCACGACTTCTTCGGCTTCATCGCACAGACGGCAGAGCATGTGTTCCGCAAGCATGGCTATCTCACCATCGTCTCTGCCAGCGGCGAGGACCCGGTCGCAGACCCCGCCGCCTTCCTGCAGCGCTTCTACCACATGCTCGACGGCGTGCTCCTCGTGCCGACGGCCGCGCGCCTGAAGGACCTCGAGTCCTTTGACAAGCCGCTGCTGCTCGTCGACCGCGACATGCCGGGCAGCTCGTTCAGCAGCATCTCGTTTGACAACGAGCCTGCCTGCTATGAGCTGACGCGCCGCCTGACAGAAAAGGGCCACCGCCGCATCGGTCTTTTGGTACTCAACAGCCCCATGAACATCGGCGCGGACCGGCTGGCAGGCTGCCTGCGTGCCCTGCGCGAGGTCGGCGTGGAGCAGGACCCCGCACTGGTGCGCTGCTGCGCGGCGGCTGCCGTGGACGGCTATACCCAGACGCGGCTGATGATGACCATGCCGGACCCGCCAACGGCCATCGTGTGCTGCAGCGAGGAGCTCTGCACCGGCGCGGTGCGCGCGTGCATGGATCTCTCTCTTGTCCCCGGCCGTGATATCTCGCTCGTCAGCTTCGATGAGCTGATTACCCCGCTGGCCCCAACGGCCATCACCTCGGTTTTCTCCCCGCGCCGCAAAATGGCCAAGGTCGCAGCGGAGCGCCTGCTGGAAATGGTCGCCAATCCGGCAAACCGCACACCGCGCAAGGACGTCGTCGAGACGATCATCCACGAGCAGCACAGCATTGCGCAGCTTTAAGCGCACTGCGTTTTATTTTTCAGGAAGGAAAATCATCGATCATGAGCGAATATCAACCGGCAAATCTTGAAAATCTCTTTGTCAAGCGCGCAGGCAGGCGCATGCGCGTCGCCTCCTGTGACCCGACGGGCGGCAATAACGACAATGTCCTCATTCCCTCCGGCGAGACGTATCTCTTCGCCGACCTGCAGGGTCCCGGCATCGTCACGCACTTTTTCTGCACCATCGGCAACCCGAACAAACGCCGCCCGGAATGCGGCATCGGCACGGAGGAATTCAACGTCCGCAAGGTCGTGCTGAATGTCTACTGGGACGACGAAACGGAGCCGAGCATCCAGGCGCCTCTCGGCGACTTTTTCGGCATGGGGCACGGCATTACAAAGAGCTTTGCCAGTGCTCCCCTGCAGATCACGCCGGAGGATGGCCGCGGCTTCAACTGCTGGTTTCCGATGCCGTTCCGCAGGCGCGCCCGCTTCACCGTGAAGAACGAATGCTGCAGCCCGCTGCACTTCTATTTCTATGTGGATTACGAGCAGGTCGATTCCCTGCCGGAAAACACGCTGTACTTCCACGCGCTCTGGAACCGCGAATGCCCGACGGACGGCGTCCCCTCCTCGGCACGCTCGCGCCATATGGAATGGATCATGGGCGGCGAGCAGGACAAGCATCTCTCCGCAGAGGGCAACTACGTCCTGCTGGACGCCGAGGGCAGCGGCCAGTATGTCGGCTGCAACATTAATATCCACAATCTGGAAAACAGCAGTGAATGGGACTGGTTCGGGGAGGGCGACGATGCCATCCTGATCGACGATGAGCCGTGGCCGCCCCGTCTGCACGGCACCGGCATGGAGGACTATCTCGGCCTTGCGTGGTGCCCGACGCAGGAATACCACGCGCTCTATAACGGCTGCACGCTCTCGCCCATGGACAACTACAAGGGCATGGCATCGTATTACCGCTTCCACATCCTCGACCCCATCATGTTCGACAGGCACATCCGCGTGACGTTCGAGCACGGCCACAACAACAACCGCAGCGACGACTGGTCCACCACGGCCTACTGGTACCAGACGGAGCCGCACAAGCCCTTCCACCCCATGCTCCCCGTGGAGCAGCGCCTGCCGATCGATCAGAAGCTCTATGAGTGGACCGGCCGCCGCGAATTCTGCAAAAACGAGGAAAACGTCCGATAAATACTTGGAGGAGGACCTAACGGTCCTCCTCCATTTTTTGCTTATTCTCCGAGGTCCAGCTCTGCCATGACGGCGGCGCAGCGCGGGCACAGGCCGTCCGCATTGGCCTTCGTCGAGTGCATCCAGCAGCGCGGGCACTTCACGCCCTCAGCGTTGCGCACCTCGATGCGCAGGCCGGGGAAGGCGGTTCCGTTGCCGGTCACATTGGCGGCATCGGGGTCGTCGTCCGTCAGGATGACATCCGAAACGAGCAGCAGGGCCGTCAGGTCCATGTCCTTCACGGTCTCGAGGGCCTTGGCAGCCGCCTCGTCGCGGGCGCAGAGGGCAACATGGGCCTCGAGCGCCTTGCCGATGCGCTTGTCCGCACGGGCCTGCTCCAGCACGCCATTGACGTCGCTGCGCAGGGCGATGAGCGTATCCCAGCGAGCCATGGCCTGCGCATCGAGTGCATAGGCCTCATACGGCTGCACCATCTCGTTCAGAACGACATTGCGCACGTCGTCTCCCGCACGGTGCGGCATGGCCTGCCAGATCTCGTCGCAGGTGAACGGCAGGATCGGCGCGAACATCCGCGCCATGGCGTCGACGATGAGATACAGCGCCGTCTGCGCGCTGCGGCGCTTCAGGCCGTTGCGGGACTCGCAGTAGAGGCGATCCTTCAGAATGTCCAGATAGAAGCTGGACAGCTCCACGACGCAGAAGTCATTGATGGCGTGGGTCAGAACGTGGAATTCGTAATTGTCGTAGGCGTCAAAGGCCGTGCGGATCAGCTCATTGAGCTTCGTGACCGCCCAGCGGTCCAGCTCCAGCATGTCCTCCGGCGCAACAAGATGCTCCGCGTCGAAGCCGTCGAGGTTGCCGAGGCAGTAACGGGCCGTGTTGCGGAACTTCAGGTAATTCTGGCTGAGCTGCTTGAAGATCTCCTTCGAGCAGCGCACATCGGCGCGGTAGTCCGCAGAGGCGGCCCACAGACGCACGATATCCGCGCCGAAATCGCGGATGAGGTCGGCCGGGTCGACGCCGTTGCCGAGGGACTTGTGCATGGCCTTGCCCTCGCCGTCGACCGTCCAGCCGTGGGTCAGGCACTCACGGAACGGAGCGCCCTGCCCGAGCGCGCCAACAGACGTCAGCAGGCTCGACTGGAACCAGCCGCGGTACTGATCGGCGCCCTCGAGATACATCGTCGCGGGCCACTGGTCCGGATGCTCGCGGCGCAGGGAGGCAATGTGCGTCGAGCCGGAGTCAAACCAGCCGTCGAGCGTGTCAGTCTCCTTTTCAAACGTTCTGCCGCCGCAGTGCGGGCAGCTCAGGCCCTCAGGGACAAGCTCCATGGCCTCGCGCTCAAACCAGATGTTCGAGCCGTGCTCGCCGAACAGGGCGGAGATGTGGGCGATGGTCTCCGGGGTGCAGACGGGCTTGCCGCAGTCCTTGCAGTAGAACACCGGGATCGGCAGGCCCCAGCGGCGCTGACGGGAGATGCACCAGTCGGCGCGGTCGCGGATCATGGCGACCATGCGGTCCTTGCCCCACGCGGGCAGCCACTTGACATTGTCACAGGCGGCGACGGCCTCGTCCTTGAAGGACTCGACGGAGCAGAACCACTGCGGGGTGGCACGGAAGATGATCGGGCTCTTGCAGCGCCAGCAGTGCGGATAGCTGTGAGTGAATTCCTCGGAGGCGAACAGCGCGCCGCTCTCCTTCAGGTCGGCCAGAATGGCTGCGTTGGACTCGTCATAGCGCAGGCCGGCATACTTGCCCGCAGCCTCGGTCTGGCGGCCGCGGTCGTCCACGGGGACGATCAGGTCGATGTTATAGCGGCGGCAGGTCTGGTAGTCGTCCGCGCCGAAGCCCGGGGCGGTGTGGACGCAGCCCGTGCCGGAATCCATCGTGACATAGTCCGCGCAGACAAGCAGGGACTCGCGCGGCAGGAACGGATGCTGCGCCGTCATATATTCAAAGTAACGGCCCTCATGGCGCTCGGCGATCTCATATTCCTCGATGCCGCCGGCCTTCATCGTCTTTTCAAGCAGCGCCTCGGCGACAAGATAGCGCTCGCCATTTGCCGCCTTGACGACAACATAGCTCTCCTGCGGGTTCAGGGCGATGGCGAGGTTGCCGGGCAGCGTCCACGTCGTTGTCGTCCAGATGATAACATAGGTGTTTTCAGCCTCGAGCTTGCCCTTCGTGTCCTTCAGGGCGAACTTGACGTAGATGGACGTGCAGGGATCGTCCTGATACTCGATCTCGGCCTCGGCCAGCGCCGTCTCGTCCTTGGGGCACCAGTACACGGGCTTCAGGCCCTTGTAGATATAGCCCTTGCGGTACATCTCGCCGAAGACCTTGACCTCCTCGGCCTCAAAGGCCTTGTCCATGGTCTTATAGGGATGCTGCCAGTCGCCGAGAACGCCGAGGCGGCGGAAGCCGCTCATCTGACGGTCGATGAAGTCCTGCGCAAAGGCCTGGCAGGCATTGCGGAACTCCGGAATCGGCATGGCCTTGTGGTTGAGCTTGTTCTTCTTGATGATTGCCGACTCAATGGGCATGCCGTGGTTGTCCCAGCCGGGAACATAGGGCGTGTAATAGCCGCGCATCGCATGGGAGCGGACGATGAAGTCCTTGAGCGTCTTGTTGAGCGCGTGACCCATGTGGATATCGCCGTTGGAGAACGGAGGGCCGTCGTGCAGAATGAACGCAGGCTTGCCCTCGTTCTTTTCGAGCATCAGGCGGTAGACGTCGATCTTGTTCCAGTGCTCCAGCATGCCCGGCTCGCGCTGCGGCAGGCCCGCGCGCATCGGGAAATCCGTCTTCGGGGTGATGATGGTGTTCTTATAGTCCATAAATGCCTCCATGACAATTTGTTTTCCGTGTTGAAATAGGAAACGCCTCTGTCTCGTCAAGAGACAGAGGCGTGCTCTGCGGTACCACTCCTGTTCCCCCGGAACGGGGGCGCTTGGGGCGCGATAACGGGCGCAGGCCGTCTCCCCTTACGCAGGCGCATGGCCCTTCCGGGGAAAAGCTCGGGGGTGATGCCCTGCAGCGCGCGTCTGCCTTGCATCCTCCGGCAGCTTTCTGAACGCGCGGGGTCCGCAGGTCCGTCCCCTTCGTCGCTTGATCGGTATTCGATTTCGGTACGAATGTACAGAGATTCTTACCGCTTTTTCGGGTCGTAATTCCGCCCGAACTGCAGATCTTCAAATTTTTTGCTCACGGGGAAGCCGTGCAGCGTGTCGAGCTTGCGCGTATCGCCGGAGTGATCCTCCTGCGCGATGTCGCCGAGCGTCGAGCCGCTGAGGCTCTGCTCGATCTGCTGGCCGATCTCCTCGATGAGGGCGTCGGCCTTCTCCTCGGCGGAGGGATGAGACTGCTCTGCCTCGTAGTCATAGGCGCGGTTGTGAGACGGCTCCTTCGGCTGCTCCTTCGGGGTCAGCACGGGGGTCTGCGGCTCCACCGGCGGGGTGAAGCGGTGGACGCGCTCCGGCTCCTCCGGCTGGGAGGGCGTGAGCGGCGTCTCCCTGCGCAGCTCGTCGATAAGCTCGAGCTGGCGCTTCAGGCGCTTTTCCATGCCATCCAGGAACTGCGATGTGGCGGCCTTGGCCGCATCGAGGCGCTCCTGCTCCTCGCCGACGAGGGCGTCGACATTGTTCGTCTTGGCGCTGGCGGCATCCTCTGCCTCATGCAGCATCTGCGCGCACTTTTTCTCGGCGTCCGCGACCATCTGGTCGCACGTCTTCTGCGCGGCAAGCAGGGCGTTCTGCATGGAAGCCTCCTGCTTGCGGTATTCCTCCAGCTTTTCCACAAGAATGCGCATCTTGCTCTTCAGCACGGAATTTTCTTTATAGAGGGTAACATAGTCCTCGGTCAGCGGCTCGAGAATGTCATCGACGGAGTCCATATCGTATCCGCCGAACAGCGCCTTCTCAAAGCTGATGTCCTGGATCTGCTGCGGGGTCAGCATCGTCTTCAGCTCCTGTCTCTGTCTTGCGTGGGATGGAACGCACCTTAGAAGTACATCCCGTTGTTTTCGAGTTCCTCAACGAGATCGCCAACGACATCCACGTTGTACGGCGTGATGAGATAGGTGGAAATGGCGATCTTCTTGATCTTGCCGTCGAGCGCGTAGGCGCAGCCGGAGAGGAAGTCCACCAGACGGCGGGCGACGTCCTTGTTCGTGGACTCGAGGTTCAGCACGACGGCCTGCTTGTCGCGCAGGTGATCGGCGATGTCGGAGACCAGATCAAAGCGGTCCGGCTTGACCAGCACGACCTGCAGCTGGGTGGTGGCGTTGATATTCACGACCTTGTTGCCGCCGCGGGTCGTCTGCGTATCCTGCGCGGCCGGGGTGCTGCGGCTATAGCTGCGGCGGGAAGACTGAGGCGCGGGAGCGGGATCGTTGTCCAGCGGCTCGTCGTCATAATCATCATAATCATCCTCTTCCGGTTCGGAATACGGGTGAGTCAGCTTCTTCAGTTCGTCCATAAATCCCATGGGTTCGTCCTCCAATATTGTTTCGATATGATCGTTAATCGCTCTTTACCGGCGCATAGTTCCGCGGCCCGAAAATGGCCGTGCCGATGCGCACCATGGTGCTGCCGCAGGCAATGGCGTCCTCGAAATCGTCCGTCATTCCCATCGACAAAAAATCCATAAAAATATTATCGTATTTTTGGGCTGTTATGTCAACAGCAATTCTGCGAATTTTTTGAAAATATCTGCAATTATCGCCCTTTTTCCGGCCGATCGGCGGCACCGTCATCAATCCGCGCACGCGAACGGCGGGATAATCTGCCATTTCTTCCACGATCCGGGGGAATTCCTTCAGCAGGAAGCCGGACTTCTGCTTCTCGCCTCCGGCGTTGATCTCGAGCAGGATATCCTGCACGATGCCGCGCTTGGCGGCCTCGGCATTGATATCCGCAAGCAGCTCGCGGCGGTCCACGGACTCGATCACATCGACCTGCCCGACGACCTGCCGGACCTTGTTGCGCTGCAGCGCGCCGATGAAGTGCACCGGAGCGCCGTCATAGGCATGCTCGTCCAGCTTTTTGACCAGCTCCTGCACGCGGTTCTCGCCGCAGCAGTCCACCCCGGCCGCAATGGCCTCGCGCACGGCGGCGCTGTCGTTCATTTTTGTTGCGGCGCACAGGCGGATGTCCGCCGGGTCGCGCCCGGCAGCCCGGGCGGCAGCCGCGATCCGGCTGCGGATCTGCGCCACGTTTTCCGTGATCATGCTCATGCTTCCATCACCTTTCCGTCCTCGATGTCATCCGAGGTCAGGATAATATCGTCGCCCGGCCAGAGGTTTCCCGTGCTGGACTGATCCAGCTCGACAACGTAGCCGTCTCCGTACGCATAAAGGATCCCCACCGGCTTCCAGCGGGCGCGCGCGCCCTCGAGCACATAGACGCCCGCCTGCCCATCGACCATATAGAGCGCCTGCTTCGGCACGCGCAGGCCGGTATAAGAGGAGAAAATGATATCCGCGCTCTGGCGGCGCAGGGCCGTGACCTCCTGCGGCTCACGCTCGCAGGACAGCACGATGGTACAAACGCCGTCCTCCGCCTCGCTGATGGCCTCGACCTGCATTCTGATCTGGGAGAGCTTTTCCAGTCCGAAGCTGACGGTCAGCGTCTCGCCCGCGGCAGTCTGCTCCGCGCGCGCCTCTGGGATCTCGGCTGCAAAATACCACTTCTGGCCCGTGATGAGCCTGCCGACGGCATTGCCCGGAACGGCAGAGGCATGCTGCGCAGCGGCGCGCAGCTCGCTCGGCTTCATCTGCAGCACGCTCTCCGGCGTGAGCACGCGCTCAAGGCCGTCCGTCCGCTCGGAAAAATAGCCGGCGCTCTCGACCGTCACGGCCTCGGCGCTCTGCTCCGTCTCGGCGGAGAGCGCGGAGATCTGCGACTCGAGCTCGGCGATGCGGCCCTCCATGCGCGCGGCGTCGTCCGCCGTCACGCTGCGGCGCAGCACGAGCGGCTGCAGCTCGGACATCACATCGTCGGCCTCCGTCAGATCACGGCGGGCCGTCAGTGCAGCCAGCTCGCCGAGGGCTTTTTCGATGGCGTCGTCCGTCTGGGTCGTGTCCTCCCCTGCCGTGCCAGAGGCCGCATAGCGCAGCTGCGAAAGCTGTTCCTGCAGGGCCGTGAGCCTGTCGCGCTTTTCGCGCGCCGCAGAGGTCTGATAGCCGTCTGCCACGCGCTGCCCGCTGCCGACGCGCTCGCCCTCGGTCAGGGCGCAGACCACAACGGGCTGTGAGGCCGTGATGATCTCCTCCTCACGCACTACAAAGCCGGAAACGGTCTGCCCGTCGCCGGCTTCGCAGCGCACGGCAGTCTCGAGGGTGTAGCTGCTCCCGCCGCTGCCGAAAAGGACCGACAGCACGAGATAGGCCACCACGATGCCTGCCAATACGATGGATACGATTTTCAGGTAAAGGTCTCCCTGCTTTTTCATCTGGGTACTCCTGTCCGGCCGGGGCACTCGGCCCGCGGCCCGCGGGAGCAGGGTCTTCAGGTACGAACGGGCTGTGCCGGGACAAGCGTGGAGATGGCGTGCTTGTAGATCATCTGCTGCTTGCCGTCCGAGCTGAGCACAACGACGAAGTTGTCAAAGCCCGTCACGATGCCCTTGAGCTGGAAGCCGTTCATGAGGAACATGGTCACGGCCGTGTGCTCGCGGCGCACCTCGTTTAAGATCAGATCCTGCAAATTTTCCGTGTTTGCCATATGTGGTACTCCTTTTCTTTGTTTTCCGGCCCAGCCGGTGTTGGAATACCACGATTGTATCAGATTCCGCTGTCGAAATCGGCCGCTTTTTGCAGGGCCGCGCGGAAAATCTCGTCTGCGCCCGCAGAGGCGTCGAGCCACTGCACGGCGGGATTGGCGCGGAACCACGTCATCTGGCGCTTGGCATAGCGCCGCGTGGCCTGCTGGATGGTCCCGAGCGCCGCCTCCGGCGGCAGGCCCTCCTCCAGCGCCTGCACGACCTCGGGCAGGAGGAAATACACCTGCTTGCTCTGCCCCTCGGCCCGAGAGTCGTAGACCATCCGCCCACTGGCGTCCGTGACGACGACGCGGGTGGAGCGCAGGTCCGCCAGGACCTCCATTGTCTGGGCGACCCGCTCCTGGGTCAGCTCATCCAGCCCCGCCAGGGACGAGGCCACGAGCTGCGCCTTATCCTGCATCGACGCCGCGTTGGAACGGAACACCAGGTTCCGGGTCGAAACAGCGGCAATGAGGTTCAGCAGGCACAGCGCCACCGCCGTAATGAGTACATAAAGCGCCGCATGCTTGGCCTGGGACGTGCTGGGCAGCAGCCGCCGGAGGCCGCGGCGATTTCCCTTCTCATGCTTTGAAATAGTAGCCCACTCCCCACTTGGTCAGAATATGCTGCGGCGTGGCAGGATTCTCCTCCAGCTTCTCCCGGATGCGGCGGATGTGCACATCCACCGTCCGAATATCGCTGCGGTACTCGTAGCCCCAGATGGCGTCGAGCAGCGCCTCCCGGGAGTAGACCCGCTCCGGGTTGCGAAGCAACAGCTCCACCAGGTCAAACTCCTTGAGGGTCAGATCGACCTGGGTATTGCCCCGAAAGACCGTCCTGCTCTGGGTATTCAGGCGAATGGGGCCGCCGGTCAGCCAGACGGCCTGCTCCGGTCCCCGCTTGGCGCGCCGCAGCAGCGCCCGGACCCGGGCCTTGAGCTCCAGGATATTAAAAGGCTTTGTCATATAGTCGTCCGCCCCGTGGTCAAAGCCGATAAGCTTATCCATATCCTCTGCCTTCGCCGTGAGCATCAGGATCGGGACATCGGAAAAGGTCCGGATCTTGGCGCAGGCCATCAGGCCGTCCATCTCCGGCATCATCAGGTCCAGGATGATAAGGTCTAAAGACGGGTCCGCCGCCAGCTCCACCGCTTCGCGGCCATTGCTGCCGGTCACGACATCATAGCCATCATTGCAGAGGTTGAATTTGATCCCCTTGACCAAAACCGCCTCGTCATCCACCACTAAAATCTTCATGGTTCCTCACTCCACTGTTATGCTGTCTTTGATCTTTTCATAGATCCCCGCGCCGATGCCGCGGACGTCCTGAATCTCCGCCGTCGTCTGAAATGGGCCGTTGGCCGTGCGGTAGTCGATGATCCGCTGGGCGAGGGCCGGTCCGATCCCGGGCAGGGATTCCAGGGCTGCCGCGTCGGCGGTATTAAGGTTGACGCGGGATGCCATGCCATCCGGTTCGGTTTCGGTCTCCTCCGGCGCGGCCGGTTCTTCCGGTGCTTCCGGCGTCTCTGGTTCTTCTGGTTCTTCTGGTGCTTCCGGCGTCTCTGGTTCTTCTGGTGCTTCCGGCGCTTCGGCTGCCACGGATGATGCAGCGGCTGGCCGCTGATACAGGACCGTCCCGCCGGTCGTGCGGCCGAAGTACAGGCCCAGGCCAAAGAGCAAAAAGCCTGCGCAGCACAGAAGCAGGCCCCAGCGCAGCAGCTTTGCTTTCATAGAAATCCCCCGCCTTTTCGTTGACACAAGCCCGTTCCTTGCTTATAATAGAAAAAAGTCGCGCTGCGCCCGGTCGAATTTTGATTCTTCTTTTTTAGTATATCACAATCTGCGGGCACGCAGCAATCACCTTTGCCGCATATTTTGCAATTTACTGGAGTTTTTTATGGTTAAGACACGTATTTTGTCGCTTTTTCTGGCGCTGAGCCTTCTTGTTTCCGCGCTCGCCCTCCCCTGCGCCGCCGTCAATGACCCCGGCAACGATCCGGCCGCCGCACAGACGGACTCGCCGCAGGATGAGGCCGCCGCAGATGATGAAGCCCCGGCAGACGAGGAGACGCCCGCAGATTCAGAAAACGGCGACAGTACCCCTGCCGACGCAAGCGACCCGGCCTTCTCCGTCGACGCCGCGGCGGCGATGCTCGTCGAGATGAATTCCGGGACCATCGTCTACGAAAAAAATGCCGACGACAAGGTCTACCCCGCCAGCCTGACGAAGATCATGACCTGTATGCTGGCACTGGAGCTCTGCAAGGACCTGGCCGAGGAGGTCACCGTCACTGAGACCGCGCTGGCCGGGCTGGACCCGGACGGCTCCACCGCATCGCTGCAGGTCGGCGAGGTGCTGACGATGGAGGACCTGCTCTATTGCATCATGCTCCCCTCCGCAAACGACGCCTGCTGCGTCGTCGCGGAGCACCTGGGCGGCACGATTGACGCCTTTGTGGAAAAAATGTACGAGAAGGCCCAGGCCT
>ERZ857998.1389-NODE-1389-length-27836-cov-3.879918_pt1 | contig 27836 bp, 27 predicted proteins | sample MGYA00519954_ERZ857998 | MGnify/ENA primary metagenome ERZ857998 (study PRJEB31778, sample SAMEA3449424) | human gut metagenome | biome: human gut; feature: human-associated habitat; material: faeces | place: United Kingdom | collected 2010/2012 ...
CGCGGCGGTAAAAATGGCAATTTTTTCCATGCTGTATTTTTGCCATTTATTTTCTTTGAAATGGTTTTTTTCTTCATATCAGCAAATAATTATTTCTTATTCTGTTTTCTCCAGGTCCATGGTGGTACCGGATTTTTATCTGCCCATAATCCCCGCTTCAGGGCGCGGGCATCACGCTGGAGCGGCGGGAGAGTATAGTCATTATTGTAGTCCGGGTACACCCAGGCAGCGCCGTTACGGACCTGCCAGCGATTTGCTTCTGTGCCGTCAGCGGTATAGACCCGGCCGAGAATACGGCCATACCTGTCTGTCTGCGCGTATTGCACGGTTACGGGCTTTCCGGCCACCAGGTCCTTCAGCTGAGTGGCTGACCAGCGTCCAAAGGGCTGTTTCTTTTCCGGTGCATCAATATTAGCCAGACGGACCCTGACAGGCTTTTTGTCCTGTAATATTTCCAGCGTATCACCATCAAGAACGCGGATGACGTGCCCCTGAATCTGTGCGGCACAGAGAGAGGCGGAAAAAATAATGGTGAGTGAAAATATATATTTTATCATTTCATCGCCTCCTTTTTATTTATGAAAACAGGTGCAATTAATATTGCGAAATAATAACGTTCAGGTGTGTTTTTTTTGGCAGTGTGATACTTCACGCAGGGCATGAATTCCAGTACGCTGATATCCGTGATGATACGGCAACAGATATCCGGTGACGGTATGCAGGAACATATTGATTATCAGATTGAGAAATATCAGTTCAGGGCCAGGAATGAGTCACCGCGACTGATGCGCCAGTGGGAAGATGTCATGCGTGAATGCCGTGATACCGGAGCAGGAGCCAGGGAGCGGCTGCGGATTGCCTTACTTAATGTTGATTATGTGACCAGTTTTGAACTGCCGTTTCGTCTGCTGTTAACCCGGACACCGCAGATGATTGACAGCCTGCGGCGGGAATGGCTGCTCAGCCAGAAAAAAGTCGTATTCAATGAGCGGCAGCGGGGATGTGTATACAGTCTGCAGAATGACTTATCCGGCGTGCCTGATAGCTTCAGTTACAGTCTTGCGACGCGAATACGGCGGGTGGACAGCTATGGCATGACGACGCGTTGTTTCACTGATATAGCCGGGCAGGTTAAAGCCCCGACAGCACGGCTGAAACTGGCGCTGGAAAGCGGGTTAATTGTCACCGCGCTGGATGGTCTGTTCTGGCTTGGTATTCAACGTATTGCCGCAGATGTGCAGCGGCTGCGTCAGTCCGGAATGACAATCATCACCCGGGATGTTGAGGTCTCAGACTCGCTGACCGGAACCACACGGGTTGTTTCCGGGTACAGCCTTTGATTTATGCAACAAAGTATCGCAGCGTCGAATATGAGCTATGGCCAGATTTTTGTTAATCGTGGTTGTTGCAACATGTAAGGCGAATGACCACACTATTCTGGCTCGTTCGTAATCACGCTTTAATTCTGCGTCCTGTGCTGCCGTGGTGAGTTCCGACCAGGACATACGGCGAAGTGTATGTCTGTCGGTAATATTCGTCATGGGCTCTCTGTCTCCTTCGATTTTCCGTCAGGAACACAAACGCCCCGCAGAGAAAATTCGCCAACATTCTCCTTTTTAATGGCGCGCAATGCATCGCGGCAGGCCCGTTCGGTATGAAAGGCCTGGCTGTGCACCGCCAGTGTGGGCTGACGGGCATCACCGGAAGAGACATTAAAGGGCGATGAAAGCCAGAAAATCAAAATCCACATGCGTTACACCTTGTCTTTTTTTGTGGGTATCTGGCCAGAATATTGAGCGCCTGTAATGGAGCTTCATGCATTTCACGGATACAACGGGCATCGGTGATGTTTTCCCGGTAATGCGTGGTTTCCAGCATCATATGATGCATATGGAGCATCCGGGCCAGGGCTGCGCGGAGTTCTTCAATATGTTGTTCATGGGAATGCTGCCCGGGCGGTATCCGGCAGAGAGGGATAACCTCCACATCATCCGGATGTGCGCGAAGCCACGCGTCAGTGACAGCAATGTCGTCAGTGTAAAACCATGTACCGGATGTCCCGTTGGCCAGAAAACGCATTTTCCAGGTTTCTGGGGTGGCGGTTGTGTTGTTATCTTTCATGGTGCCACCACTCATTCAACAGGCTTAATGCTGTCCAGGCGCAGTCTGCTCAGACTGTCGTGGCTGCCACAGCGGCGTCCAGTGCTTTTGCTGTAGCACTCCTGCCCCCTGATACACCATGCAGTTGGCGTTTCGTAGAGGCTGACGCGCCGGTTTTTATCTTTACTGGCGAGAAGTCCGGTGTGAGTTTTTATCTTTTTCATCTGTGGGGTACAAACGCAGAAATTTTGTTGTCATCAGTTTTTGCCTGCAGAGGCCTGAAAAGACAGCGTTTTCAGGCCCTGTTCAGGTTAGTGAATATTCTTGCCTGGCTTTTCGGCAATATCAATCCCCTGAAGTTGCATGGATATCCCATGCCCATTGAGCATCTGGCTGTCCATGGAATGGATACCGCATGTCATCATCAGGTTGTAACAAAGCGTACTCAGCATGGTGAGCGCCTCTTCTGAGGATTTACAATGTGTATTCATAAGGGCCAGAAACTGCTCAACAACATCCGGGTTAATGCTGGTACTGTGTATTTCATCCTTCATGATGTGTCCTTGTTTTTTATTATTTTGCATTTCAGAAAATAACACGATGCCTGCAGCCCGGAAAACAGATGTGTGCACACGTAGTCACTTTCCGGCTTTATTTCTGTCCCTGACACAAAATACGTGGTGGCATGAAAAGGATTGTGGCGGACAGGAAAACGATTAGAATAGCGGCGGGCGCTTGAGGCTGTATGCCGAAAGCGTTTTGTGGACGGCATGTAGCAGAAAGCCCCAGGCGATTTTTTTATCAATCAACCCAGGGCCCACTGTAATGCCTCAACAACATTATAGTAGCCCGATGACGGCCGAAAGGCAATGGAGGGGCTGCGATGCCACAACGAACGTTTTTAATGATGTTAATCGTCGTCTGTGTGACGATACTGTGTTTTGTCTGGATGGTGAGGGATTCGCTTTGCGGATTTCGTATCGAGCAGGGAAATACGGTGCTTGTGGCAACGTTAGCCTACGAAGTTAAACGTTAACGGGCAACACGGCGGCAGGACATCTGCCGCCGGATTGTTGCGAAGGCTGACCTCAATGCGCCTTGTTTGTCTTTTTTACCGGACGACTGCTGGATGCTGCTGTCCGGCAGCTATTATTTTTTCCGTCCTGTGCGTCATCAATTATGACAGTCGCTCTCATTTGGTTGTCTCTGGTTAGATGTATTATTAGATATTTTCGGGGTAATTCGATAAAAGTTATCCACTTCAGCACCAGACTGAATGATATATGCAATAAGATCTAAACGATGAATCTCGTATCGTGTACGTAACTCCATCATTTCACGCCATGCTAAAATCCTTGATGTTTTCAGTTCAGCCTCTATAAGTTTCCATGTGTTTGTTGAGATGGCATGTTCTTCCAGCTGACGTAACGAGAACCTATCACTAATGACCAACCATCCCCATCCTCGAGTATGTGCCCATTTGCGACCTGCATTACTTTTTATTCTCGTGAGACTCAAGGTCATTCGGTCTGTTGGCTTCACTTCCATAAGTAGGCACCGACCATCAACTGTCGCAATGAGTAAATCTGGATAGTATTTTTTTGATTTGTTTTTAAAACAATATGGAATAGAAAATGGTTGTTCTTGATAGAAAAGAACCTGATCGCAACATTCTAATAGATTCATTATTTTAAACTCAAGCCCTGATTCGTACTGGACTGTACGACCTAATTTTTGAGAGTAAAAGAATCCAGATATGTCAGTATCATTAACCGCTCTCTGTGAACATAGCTGTTCTACGGGGGGAGGAGGTGCGATATATTTTGGCCAATGTGTATTGTCTAGCCATTTACTGAATATGAACTCAACTCTTTCTTTCTTGATTCGGGCTCTTTCCTGAGCGTGAGCGTGTGCTAATTCTGCTCTTCGTTCACGTAACCTCTGCTTTTGTAATTGTGATATTAATGAGAGCGAATTTTTTATTTCATCTCGTCTTGCTTTAGGAATGCCTGCGGCAAAAATGATGAATTTGGCGGCTAACTCAGAGGATGTAACGAAATCCCGATGAACAATACGATAAATCCATACTGCTATATCATATGGTGAATTACCTATTGAGTTAATAAGGGCTTTAAGGCAAGCTCCAGGTGTCCCTTCATAGCGAGATTTAGCAGCTAGTAAGCCAAGGGCTCGTTCCTGAAGTTGTCTTACCCTTTCACGGGAAATTCCTAATTTGACGGCAATATCTGCCAGAGAATGAGGTGAATCATCTGTGCCGAGTCGCATTAGAAGAATATATTGATGTCGTTTATTAGATAAACTTTCGATAGCAGAATGAATTAGCATAATGACATCATGTTCATCGGCTATATAATCTTTAAAATCTGTATTGGGTTGGCAGAGGGGGAGTGGGGTATTTTGTTTAAAACTATTCTTTTGTATTTCAACTTTATCATGAGCAATTGTTTTTGCAGTGCTCAATGATATTAAATTATTGATGATACTATTGTGTTCTTGGCGAGGAATCTTGTTGAAGTAATTGCTGAGATCATTCACAGTGTTTATATCGTTGAACTCAAGAAACTCAGAAGGAAGCAGGCGTTTGATTGCTCCACGTATTCCCCCGGACGATCGTTGATGTGTTTGAGTAAGTTTTTTTAGCGAGACGCCCTCCGCTATGGATACGAGAAGACGCTGTAACTCTTCAGTATTCCATGGAGTACCATGTCGTGCTGGAAAATTGCTGCGGGATTCAGACATGATTTTATCTTTATGTTTTCTAGGTACTGCCTTGAGTGTGTGGATATGATAATTATTTATAATGATATTGTTATCTTTTATAGATAACTGATATGCAGAATTGTATTGATTTTGTCTACAGTGGGCAAGACAGTGCTAAGAATTTGTGGGGAAAACATAGAGACTCCATGCGGCGTCCTGAGATAGACGGCAGACAGGCATTCTGCCTGAAAAGAAAAAGCCGGTTCAGAGAAAACCGGCTGACGGATTATCGTCTAACAGTTGATAGCTACCTCAAAATACTTCTGCAACAGGAACACCGGCAACTTTTTCCCACTCTTTAACCCGATACCGGATCATCTGTGGGAAACGTTCCTTGTACTCATATCCACGTGCAGCCATGGTGTGCATGGTGTTGGCCAGCGTCCTTGATGAGATGCCGGAGATCTCAAGAGGAATCATCGGCAGACTCACATAGGTGGTGTGGATTTCCAGCTTGCCGTCCTCAGCAACCGTGCGGGTAAAGTTGTGAATATCCAGACCAATTACATCCATCACATTGTTTGGATAAATACGCACATACAGCATGGTGCCGTTTTTAATGTCGATCCCGAAATAACAACTCTTCGAGAATGACAGTTGCTCATAATCGCTGGTCGGCGCAAAGGGACTGCTTTCTTTTATCTGCTGAACAACCTGCTGGACTTTCTTTTTTTTCGCTCTGGTTCTCAGATATAGCCAGAGTAATGGGAGAATTATTAATGCCCAGCATCCATATGCAAAAATAAAATCCATTGTTTGAGATAAGGCTGAATCATGAACAATTAGTGTTCCGAAAAAAGCATAAAATAATAAGCATGGTATGCCAAATATGAAATACGCATTGCGAACAAGGTAATAATATGGCCACCAGGAAGGATATCTGCTTTTTGTTGTACTCATAATAAACCCCCATATTCACCTGAATATATTTTAATCTCTTCAGGTGAATATGGCAATAGTGTTTTATTGGTTTTTCGATATTTTTATTTATTGTTTTATTCCGTCTTTATCATCTCCATTAACATTTTTCAGTTTTTCTTCACGAACGCCAGGTGTTCTGCGCATATTGGTATTACCTCCGGCAATAATATCTTTGACTGAAGAAACCATATTCCCCAGCATATTAACACCGTCACGTCCGCCCAGAAAATTAATTACATGGTCAGGCAGATAAGCCTGAAGCGCAAAAACGGCTGCAACCAGTGTGGTACAGGCGCGGGCATAAATCATCAAAAATCCCGCCATGCTGAACACGCCCGTCACAGAGTTTATCTGGACATTCATCAGTGCAGCAGCATACAGCGCATTCAGGATTGTGCCGCCGGCCACGATGGCGACTGATGCAAAAAAGAACCCGAACACCATCAGCAGCGGTCTGATCATGCTGTCTATCAGGTAGATGTAACCGTAAGCAGCCCGGCTTCCCCTGTCCTGGCTTGTTCCCAGATGGGTGGCGGCCCACAGGGGGCCAGCAGCACATCCAATCAGTACGCTGACTATCCAGTTGCCGATGCCGGTCATCCAGAAGATAAACGGGATAAACGGCAGGTAAATGGATAACGAAAAACCGGCACAAAACAGCAAAAACAGCAGGAAGTAGAGTGGTGGTGCGGATGCTTCCAGAAAAGCCTTTGCGGCGTCAGATAATCCGCTGACGGCATTGACCAGTCGACCAAAAACGGAGTTGCTGCCGGCTGTGGAAAGTACCCTGACGGTGGTATAACCCGCCCAGATGGTTTCGGTCGTAACCATGGTGTAATCGCCAATGTTTTTCATTTTTATCAACGGATTTAGTTGATTAGTTGTGGTACCTGTACCGCTCAGATAAGTGGCTGTCCAGTTAGTCATTCTTGTTAGGTTAAACCCAATCAATTTTAAGATTGCTGATTGAGGGTCTTGAGTTTTAGATGCGTGGTATTCACTGGCAGAGGTGGCTGTTCCCAGTGCAGGAGTATATGGTGAATTCTGCAACTGTGCCTGGTAAGCCCCCTTGACTTCCTTCAGGAATTCCGTATCCCCGGCTTCGCCCAGTGACGAGACGCCACTCACGGTAGGGGCGCGGTTGGCCAGGTCTTCCAGTCGCTGGTTGGCGGTGGCAAAGGTCTGGTACCAGGCACCCAGGGCAACCCAGCCGTAGGTGGTCAGGTAGGATTTCAGCTGCTCCCTGCGCTCAGTTTCTGCGTTATCTGCCGGCAACGCCTTCTGCACCGTTTCTTCATACCGGTTGGCTGCCTTCTGAATACGGCTTTCAATATCCGGCAGGTTGCCGTTACCCGTGTCGCGCCGGGCCCGGTATGCCGACACAAATTCCTGCGCCGCGCTGTCCAGGTCACGGAGCATGGTATCCATGGCGGAGCGCTGTGCCGTCAGAACCCCCTGATATTCCGTTTCAATGAAGGGATTGAAAAAATGGGCCAGCGCGGACTGCTTGTTACTGCCGTTTCCTTTCACGGAGAGACTCACACTCCCGCAGGTGGCGCTGCCATTTGAGACGGTGACGGTATATCTGCCATTCTCTGTCCGTGAGGATTCGCTCATGGGCGGCGTGGATGAACGTGCGGTACGGTTAAAGTCATTGAGGCCCGTATTCATGGCGTGTTTGCACAGTTCCATCTCCAGAATTCCCCGTGCTGCCGTGCGGGTGGAGACATGAACTGGCTGTACGGTCATTGAATAGCCTTCAGCAATGTTTTCTGCCGCTGTCTGAACCATGATATTGGCGGAACCGATGCCCATGATGGATGCGCCCCACAGCATGACCAGTTGCGCCAGACTCCAGCCGGAAGCGGTGGGCACAATCATCAAAAATCCACTCACGACACTGAGTATGCCGACGACGTCCCGTCCGTTGTTAAAGACACTGCCCTGGTGTCCCGTGTGGACAGCATGACGGATACCAATAAACAGAAACCAGACTATCCCCATCGTGGCGATAATTGCGTTAAACACCATGAACAGGTTGCCAATGATGGTGTTGCTGCTGGCTGTCAGGGGATTTGTGACCACATCACCAAAAATGGTGACCAGTGCCTGGCGCGACAGGTCATCCGGATTGGTGGCGGCACTCACAATGTCCTGATAGGTGACGAAAGCCTGTGCAGGTACGGCAGCCAGCGCCAGACCTGCACTCAGTGCTCTGGGTATGATTTTCACGGTAACTCCGGAACCGAAGGGGATGCCCGGGCATCAGCCCCCGGAATGAGGAAAAGAAATTGCAGACCGGACAGTCAGTACTGCCGGTGGGTAATGGCCAGCCATGTGGCCTGTTTCCAGCCGTGCCGGGCCTGCAGGTAATCGGGGAATGTGCCCTGTTCGTCCTCGCTGACCCGACGTTCATTCAACTGCCAGAGGCGGTATGACGCAATCAGGGCTTTTGAGGCACACAGTGCTGCAATGGCACTCATCAGTAACAGGCAGGCCAGTATACGTATCAGGGTGATGGCCGGAAGCGCTGTGGCAGCAAGGGCCATGCCGCACAGCAGAAGTACCGGTATCATCATCAGCCAGAATCCTGTCCGCCAGAACATCCTGCGGCGTCGCAGACGCCGATCCAGTTCGTTGACCGTAAGGCCACTGGCCCTGACGGCTTCTTCCCAGGTCATACAGACCGGACTCTCCGGTTGCCGGTCGGGCATGAGGCGCTTCAGGCGCGTTTTATGCTGGCCCAGCATATGGCGGCAGCTGCGCAGCATCCAGCGGGTTTCGGCCAGTGGTGCGAACAGATTTATCCCTATATCACCGATGCGGCGGAGACGGGGGGCCGGTTTTTTTTCGTCGATGCTGTTGTCGTCTTTCATCTTACGCTCCCCTGGCTCATGGCCTGTGACAGTTCACCGAGACGCTGTCCGTAATACTGTCGTGCCGCCAGTGCCAGCTGCTGCCCGGCGATAACATTACCCTGGCGTATCTGCTCTTTCAGGTCGTTCATCTGCCAGTTCAGCAGGGCGGTAGTGCGCAGCAGTTCACGGAGAAGGTTATCGCCTTCCATGCCCTGCAGATCCTGCTGCCAGTCGGTGTTTGCATAGCGTCTGCCGGCTTCAAAGGCCTCAAACTCCCGCTGGCTCATGTGACCACGGGTGCGGGCCTCTGATGATGCGGTCCGGTCAAAATATGCCGCAGCGGATGGTGACTGCAGGGCTTCAGTCAGCGCTCCACGGGTGGCCTCATTAGGGGTACTGTCAGCTATCAGTGACAGTTGCGGATGAGAAGCAGCATCGATGATGCCGTTGTATTCATTCTGCAGGCCCACATACGTGCGCCCGGTCTGTGTGCCCACTTCTCCTTTCCCCGGGGCACGACCCGCTGACGGTCTGGCGGTGTTTTTCATGTAAGCCGTGGCAGCATCAATCTGTTTCTGATCCCAGGTGAGAGCGGCCGGGGTATCTGCTGTGCCTGCGCCCTGATAGAGCGATCGTACCTGGCTGTCTCCGCCCGGCAGCTCGCCCACGGCAGGGCAGACATCGGTTCCGCCAAAGCGGGCATATTCAGCTTCCGTGCAGTAACCGGCATGAATGCCTGCACTGTCATATGCCTCGCGGGTTGGTGAGTCTGCTGCCCGGGAGAGACGTTCACGGATGGGTTTACTGCTGACGCCTCCTCCCTGACTCAGACGTGCAGCCGCAGACGCTGCTGCACGGCGACTTTCAGCTGCAACTCCGGAGGCGGATTCACTGCAGATGGAGTCCGGCACGCTGAAGCTCTTCCGGGCTTCCTCAAGCCGGCGGGTTTCATTACTGAATATCATCTGCTGACGGGTGGCCTGCCCGTCCTGGGCAATGACGGTGGCCAGTTTTTCTGAGTTCTGGGTGATGGCTGTGCCGGTGGCCGTCTGCATACGGACCATTTCCTCCATGATGCCCTGTATGGTGGCCAGCTCCGGCATGATTTGTGTGGTGACAGGCTGGCTGGCCACTACGGTCACAGGATAGGCGTGGGTGGACGGGATAACCGTACAGCCTATCAGGAGTGCAAGCAGTGTGGTTGCTGGTTGTCTTTGCATTCTTTTTTCTCCGTTTTCAGGGGATACAGGATGTCTGGTACGCGGTGACTGTGTGATTCCGGCAGCGGAGCCAGCGGGAAGCACTGGAAGCGACGGGTGATCCATCCCTGACGGTTGCGGTTATCGATGAGCGTGAAGGTACGACGCTTCACGCGTTTCAGCGTCGGGGTATCTGTTTCCATTACCGGCCAGTCTCCCGCCGTCAGTGCCGGTGTGCCGGGGCTATCCGGCCACAGCCAGGTGTTGTCGGACATCAGCGCCGTGAGAGGCGAGGGCAGGAGCCAGTGAATGACATGCTGTATATCAAAAGGAGGCCGCTCCGGCACGTTGACCTGCCAGGTGGCCGTTGTTATCAGCGTGCCTGTCTCTCCGGGCAGAGCCAGGCGAACGCCACTCATTTCCCCGTCAGCCCGTCTGTCACTGGCGAAAATGACCCGGGGATTGGGGGAGGGACGCAGCGTGAAGCAGGCGGACGGCAGGGTGAAGCTGAAACTGTCACCGTCCACGCGCAGTGTTTTCAGGAAGACCTGTCCCCGGGCAGGACGCCGGCAGCGGGGAGTGATGTGTATGCTGTACATCAGAGGTGATATCCCTGCTTACGGATGAGTTCTGCAGCCAGATCATGGATGACGTTTTCACTGTCATGTGTACGGGCGCGGTGTTCTATCAGTGAGGTGGCTGAACCACGGGGAAAGTGTTCTGCCAGGATCTGGCGTGCCCGCAGTGACCCGAGCTCCTGCGTCAGCGCACGTCTCAGGGCGCTGTCTTTGGGTGAGGAATTCAGTGCCCACAGCTCCAGTGGACCGAGAGTGAATTTCAGGATCCGGGCCAGCGTACCGTTTTTTACACGGAACACAGCCAGTACCGGGACACCGCTGCCGTCCGGTGCGGCCCCTTCCGGCATTTTCAGGAAGCGCCGCAGTGTGACTTCCGGGACGCCAAAGTTATCCCGCAGGAACGGAATTTCGTCAGGGCGGTAACGCAGCAACCAGAGGGTGTTGGCGGATTTGAGAACTGCCGGTGGATAGTCCTGCAGTAGCTGGGTGCTCAGTACTGTGCGTATCCCGAACTTACGCTGCTCCAGCTCCTGGGTGTCCAGGGCTTCCCAGATGAAGTTGATCCCTTTTGCATTGTGCAGTTCGTCATAGACTTTGGTCTTGACCTCCTGATCAAGCTGTTCAATGCGGCGGAAAATCACCTCATGGTAGCGTGGGTCGAGATTTTTCCGTATTTCCTCCTGATACTGCGGCAGGACAAAATCCCCGCCGGCGATTTGTCCTGCCAGCAGGTACATGATGCCGGTGCGCAGACGCCCGGCAGGTGTCTTGTCACCGGCCACATTGTTCAGATCAACGGCCACAACGCGGGTGTCGGGGCTGAGCATAAACCGGGTACAGCCGGACATCATCGGGTAGTCACTGTGTCCCTGATCGAGGGCACGGCGGATGTAGTCCAGCAACCGCTCTTCCGAGTTATCACGCTGAACGGTGCCGAACACATCCCGGATGGACGGCTGTCCCAGCAGGGCGGACATTTCAGCCAGCAGGGGCATGGCCTGGTAGTGTGCCCGCTGGGCTGCGGGGATATTGCCAGCCATATGCAGCATGTCCCTGATTTCAAACCAGGTGGCAGCATTCCACCATCCTGCGTCATGTTGTTCTGCGATGCCACTCTCTTCCAGGGCGAGATCCACAAGGGGCTCTGTTCCTGCACGGTACAGTCTGGGGTTGTTTTCGCCATACTCCCTGAAGGCCAGATCCACCAGGTTGCTTATGATTTGCCGGGTGTCACCGGGATTACAGGGCTGACCGGTGCCGGTATCCACGCACAGTGCGCAGAGTACAGATACCATGAAGTTCTTTTCCGGGGTGGCGGGTTTTTTAGCACCGTACATCACATCAAACAGGTTACGAGTGTGTTCCGGATCATTGCTCAGAATGATCCCCACGGCTTCGTCCTTTCTCTGCTCCGGCAGGCTGTCACGGATAAGCTGTACCAGTCCCTGTGCACTGAATCCCTTGTCGATATAGGCAATGAAAGGCAGGTTCTTCTGGGCTGAGGCTATCTGGATCTCCGACAGTGCGTTGATGAGTACCGATTTGCCCAGACCGGGTGCGCCGGGTGTCAGCTCCGTGTGCTTGTTCTGTTGTGATGACGCCAGCGCCACCTCCCATGCAGAGCCGTCTTCGGTGTGCATCATCAGATTTCCCTGTCCCCGCCAGACAGAGCCGGCCCTGTTCAGGGGAAACAGGGAAAGGGCGTGTGAAAGGGGCGGGTAAAGGGGGACTGGACCGGAACCGTGGGAGGCCGCCAGAACCGTGTTCACCCAGGCACGTCTCGGATCACCGAAGGTGGTGGTGGTGCCGCATACTCCCCAGCCTTCCAGCGCAGATTTCAGGAGAGCCTGGTTGCGGGTACAGACTTCCCGGCTGTTTCCCCATGTGGTGGCAACAATGGTCATGATACAGACCGGATCATGCTTGTTGATGTCATTCAGCATCATTACCGAGTCATACATGGGCCGGAGAGGGGAAATAAAGCTGCTGTAGGTTAGCAGGGTTTTCTTGACCCCAAGCGCCTTCATGCCGCCGGGCATCAGATCCATCCGGATACGCCAGGGGATTGCGCGGGGCACATCCCTGACCAGCTGGTTGAATGTCCGCAGATTCTGAGGGGGCAGGGTAATGGCGACCATACCGTGCCAGAGCTCACCGGCCTGAATCAGGCTGCCGTGTGTTTCAGGCTGTGTGGTGAATAACTGCAGATTCAGCGACGGTGCGTGGAATACAGAGGTATCCCCGCCCTGTCGCCAGCCGGCAGGACGGGCATCTTCAGGCAGATGAGGCTGCCATACTGCAGGTGTGCTGTTGCGCTCCAGTTGACGGCGGATTTCCCGTCCCACTTCATGAATATCCATCAGGCGAACCAGCAGACCATCAGAATCATGTGTCAGGGCCTGCTCCAGCGTGTCCAGTAAGGCGTCATGCCGTATTTTGAGTGCGGAAAGTGTCCAGCGCCATGGATCCTGCGCAAATCGGGCTGGCGGAGCGTGTTCAGCGAGTTTCCTGACACGGGTCTGATGGTTCTTGCGATCGGTCCGGCTCAGCAGTTCTTCAGAGCTCCAGACGGTCAGCCAGCAGCGTTCCCGGACAAGCCAGGGGGTGAGCGTGGTGACTTTTTCATCCAGAACGTCCTGAAGCAGGATCCCCGTGCGTGCGATGGATTTTCGCTGGGGTAAGAGCATGGCTTCGATTTCATCCCTTCCACGCTCCGGATCGCGTTCGAAAACAAAACTGATTTTGTGGCCGGAATTTTTCCAGGCCGTGTTCATTCGCTCAGCCAGTGCTGCAATCAGTGACTCCAGTGTCCCGGGGGCCGTCTGGTCCGGGTTTTCATCCATTTCTTTCAGGGCACCGCTGATTTCAAAGACGGAAAGGTAATACCCCTGTTTTGTGGTGGCAATGTAGGGGGCTTTCAGCCAGGGGCGGCGTTCGCGGTCCTGCTGGTCCAGACCGATGACGGTGTGCAGATCACAGTAATCGGGGAAGAATGCGGAAACGGAATACCGTGACAGGGTACTGATACAGTCTTCAATGGCAAAAATAATGCGGTTGATATTCATGGCATGGGGCACTCCGGTAAGGATGAATCATCAAGGTCTTATATTTTTTGATGCCACAGCAGGGGATGTGGCATGAAAAAACAGCAGAGAAGATAAATAATATGTTGAGGGGCAGGGGCGTATTTCTGTGTGATTACACCCGGATAAATAAACTGCTGGCGGCGAATGAACCGGGCAATCTCTTTTTCATCTCCGTCAGGCGGAATATCGTCAGTCAGCGACCGGATAATAAAGTGCCGGAATGCATCTGCGGAGAACTGATATCCGGCAAAACGTCACCGGCACCGGTGTGTGTCACATGACGTACTTTTTGTCAGGAAACGAATCTGGCATCAGAATGAGCGCCACCCCGTCCATTTTCTCCCTCAACGTTTTACGCTGTGCCGGCGGCCAGCGGCGCAGGGCATCAGCAAAATCCGCCGGACGCCAGGTGCGGAATTTCTCCTCAACGGCCAGACGGTTCTGTACCAGGGCATTCAGGACTGCCCGTCCCTGCCTGACCCGCTGACGGTTATCGCTGAAAATCTCCTGCAGTGCCCGCGCATTGAGGGCAACCACCGAGGCCGGATGCAAATCGGGGAGCCAGACCATCACTCCCTGTGCGGCAGCATAGCCGTTCAGACAGTGCCAGGCATGGCAGAAGGCACAGAGATGAAAGGGCGGGCCTTCCGGCTGCAGCAGGTCACTTTCATTTTCGCTGAGTGCATCCGTTGTGACGATTTGCGACTTTTCCACATGACGCAGGGCCAGTCGCCTGGCCGACAGGCGGGCCTGTGCCAGGGACCGCTCCGCATCCTGCAGGGTTCGGGTGTGTTTCTTTTTTTCGTCAGCGTTTTCCGGTACCGGACGTTTTTTCAGGCGCATCACCCGGGTGAGGTTTTTTTCCAGCAGGACGACCGTATCCCGGCAGGTGTCAGCCATCTGCTGTAATGGCCATGAATCTTCCAGAATGAAGCGGTGGGTGACGGTCCTGCGACAGCAGGGGCAGCGTCCCTCTGTTGAGAGCACTGACGGTGGTAACAGGGCTTCACCGCTGAATACCGTGTCCGGTTGCGGGAGCGGGAAAAGCCATCGTTCCCGGACCGGGGCGATGAGTGGCGGGGTCTTTTTCATACGCTTTTCTCTCTGTATACAGGGTGACGGCAGCCAGAATCAGTGCTGCTATAGCGGTGGAGTAACACTCTGCAAACACAAACTCCTGATTATCCCGGTTGTCGCGGGCAATCACGTTGCCGTGCTCTGTTCTGAGCAGGGTGAAAGGGGGCAGTTCACAGGACATGGTCTGGTCCTCCTCATTGTGTGAAGACGGCACCGGTTTCCCGGTGCCTTTGCGGATTAACTGATTGAAACCGGAGAAAGACCGAGCGTTTTCTGTCCGCTGCCCATCAGTTCCGGTACGACGGCAAGGCAGACGCCGACCAGAATTGACAGCAGGCAGGCCAGCCCTGCACCGGGTTTTTTACCGATTTGTTTGAGGCCAAGCAGTCCGCCGATAAAGAGCACCAGGCCAATAACCTGACCGATAGCCACAAACGAACTGCTGGAGCCTCTGGCACCATCGCCAACGGTTTTAATCATATCGAAGAGGGTATTTGCCATTGCGGTGTGGGGCAGCAGCATCACGGGAAGCAGCAGTAACAGGCGTACCAGCCGGTCACGGCAGGCCATCAGGCATAACTGAACATAAACAGATGCAGCGCGCAGACGCGCCGCCATGGCACGAAGTCGTGACATAGTGTCTCCTTTATTAACAGATTGATTTACTGAAAAAATACAGGGGGTCAGAAGGCGATACCGAGGCTTGCCAGAGTGGCATCGATAACCCGGTCGTTGAAAACCAGCAGAACGCCGGCCACAAACTTGACGTTCCCTTTACTGATGGATTCACTGGCGCTCAGGGCGGTGTGCCCGTCCAGCAGTGATTTGCGCCAGATGGATATGCCGTTCATGACAAAACCGACGCCGGCCAGTTTTGCCAGTGAGAGAATGGCATTGACGGCACCGGCAGCGGCACCAAAGAAGCCCGGCTGCACGTATGCGATGGGGGCGAAAGAATCTGCCCTGAAGCCCATCTGGGTACCACCGGCATTGATCATTGAGGGCAGACTGACCAGCATGCCGCAGATGAAGATACCGGCAATAAATTTTCCCGGTCCCATACTGTGACGTCCTTCTGCCCGGGCGCGCATCAGATGACCGATAAGGCCGATAATCCCCAGCAGCTCTCCCCAGGTAAAGAGAAACTCCATGCCTGCACTGAAAATACCGCTGGCAAAGTTCTCTATGGCTGTCAGGGCATCAATGCTCATCATCGTAATGTACCGGCAGAGGTGATGACTGCCCGGCTGGACGGGTCAATCCGGGTGATGGTGATGTTTCCCAGACTGTCGCCTTCCCGTACTGCCCAGGCACTGCCCTGCCAGCGGATCCAGGCCATGCCTTTCTCCACCGACATGATTTTCATGCCCTGCAGAGGTGAAGGCAGGGTTTTCGCAGGCTGTCTGTTATTCCCGGTCGGGACTGGCAGTGCTCCCTGCATCTGCAGGGTATGCACCTGCTTACGGGTCTCCTCAAGCAACTGACGGGTTTCCTGTGCCCAGGCCTCATCCTTCTGAATGGCGTTACTGAGGGTGGTGATACTGTCCTTCAGCATGGTCAGGGTGCGCCGGATTTCCTCATCCCGTCTGTCCAGCTCTGCTTTCAGATCACGGGCAAGTTGCTGCATGTCTGCCTGTGGGGTAACCGGCGGTGCGGGCATGTTGTTTCCGCTCCCGGACTCCGTCATGGTCATGGGCTCTGCCCAGCTCTCAGCAGCGGGCGGTGTGACAGCAAAGCCTGCATCTGCAGGGGGCTCTGAGGGTGTCCGCAGAAACTTGTACCAGATGGCGACCAGGATGATGAGGGCACAGCCGGCCCAGACCGGCAGGCTGTATCCCATATACTGGCGTTTCAGGAAGGATTTGCCGGATGCCGGTGCCGTCGTTTCGCCAAAGCTGCCGGGATCTTCATGTTCGTTTTTCATGGATAACTTTCCTGTTGTATGCCGTAGCGTTGCTGCATTTCATTCTGTTTACGGAGGACCGCCGCCCGGATCCTGTCAGAGGCCTGGTGCTCTGCCTCCGCCTGGGTGAGCGGACGTCCGGAGGAGGGGGACTCAGAAGGGGCAGTGCCGGAGGACGGCGTACTGATATCGTTGCTCATGACCGGCTCAACAAACAGAATGGAGACGACCTCGCCCCGTGATACTGTCACCTGACGGTAAGGTTCGCTCTCTGCCTGGCGGGTCAGCAGCTGGCTGCCCCGTTCGGCCATGCCACCTGCAATGACGCCGGCCAGCGCCTCTCCATCAGGCATTCCCACCCTGCCGGTAATACTGCCGTAGTTTCCCTGAAGGATCTGTGTGTTGGCGTCTTTGTAAAGACTTCCGACATTGCCCACCCCGCCAAGTACGGACGGCAGAACGATGTGCTTAAACCAGCGGTGGTTCACGTCGCTGGCCACGGTTGACATTCCTGTTCGTTCATTCAGGGCATATGCATTGACCTTCAGAAACATGCCCCGCCACATCATCCGGTCAAAGTGGATATCCATTCCCTGACCTGCGAGTCTGGCGTCCTGGCTGTAGAGAACGGCTCCGGCCCATGGCCCGGCAGGTACGGAGGCCACCACACGGGAGACCGCATTGTCAGAGTCCACTTCGGTATCAATGTAGGCCGGTACGCGGGTCAGTGCCGGTATCAGCTGGATCCCCTGACGTGTAGCCGGTGTTGCCAGACTCGTCTCCTGCAGACGGGGATGTTGTGATGTAACGGTACCGGGCGGTGACGCATGTGGGGCTGTCCCGGGAGTGCCGGTGGTGCTCCACATGGCTGCTGCCACTACCGGTGGCCGGGCATCCTGATGCTGTGTATTGATACGGGCAAGCAGTTTCTGTAATGCCTCACGCCGTTTTTCCCGGGCAGTCTGATCTTCCTGAGGGGGGGATGCGTTTTGCCCGGAAGTGCCTGACTGATCATCGGGGGGATTATCCCTTTTCTGATCGTTTCCGGTATCGGTATCCAGTCCCCGGGGCAGACTGGCGATAAACGTCTCGTTATTACGTAACGCTTCTGCAGCACCACGTTCATTGTCAGCCCGCAGTAAATCCCGGTAGTGCTGTGTCTCCATCACGTTCCGTCCGCCGCCGGACGTTGTGCTGTTGATATTGACTGACGAGAGCGATGCAGCGTTTTCGGGGGACAGCCAGGTGAGCAGCAGGTATCCGCCCCCGATGATAATCACGCCCCCCATAACCAGCAGGGCTGACAGCTTTTTGCCGGATTTTGCGGCTGTGTCCTGTTCTTGTTCTGCGCTCATGATTTACTCCAGTTCCGGGGTGACGTGAACGGACTGACCATTCACGGAGAAGGTGAGTAAGGGGGTCACCGGCAGTTTCCACAGCCGCGTACCATCAGCCGATGCCAGCGTCTGTTCAAATTCATCCCGCAGCATGGCCCGTGAGCGCACGAGAAGATCATCGCCGTGTTGCCAGATGGTGGTGTCCGGGACGTTACCGGAGAATTTCAGGCGGCGGATGGCGGGATCATCCGGTGGCACACCGTCCAGAAAGGCCTGCAGAGTGGCGTCATGCAGGGCAATTTTTTCTGACGGTATGGACACCACCGGGCTGGCAGGTCCCTGCCGGGGAATGCGCAGATCCAGACGACTGTCGATTTCCTGACTCAGGGTAGTGGTGTCCGTTTCACCACTGGTGATATTCAGGATGACCGGTACAGACAATCCTTTGAGATAGACCGTCACATTCCCGGCAGCCCAGGCGCGCAGGGGGGTGACGGACACCATATTGCCGTTGAACTGCACGTCAAAGTGACCGGGCGCAGCGTTATAGGGCGGATCCGACTGTGGCCACGGACTGCCGTTGACGTCCGTGAAGGTCACCACGCTGACGTTATGCAGAGCGGTACGGACAAGGGGCAGGCTGGCCCCCGGAGACAGATTCACCGTGAGGGAACTGATACGGGGCACCACACTGGTGAGCGGGGCACTGATGGCCCGTTCGTTATCGGCCATTATCCCACGGAGTTCACGAATTTCACCGGCATTCAGGGGCGAATCCAGCGATGCGCCTTCCTGTACAAGAGCAGCGCCGGGAGGCGGCAGGTTTCCCGGGAGTTGTGCGGCTGGCGGGGGACCGCCTGCCGGGGTGTTCCCGGTTGCCTGTGCGGTCTTTCCGCCGGTCTGCGGGCTTCGTGCATTTTTCCAGCCCGGGTTATCTGCAGCTGTGACAGTGCCGCACACAATAAGCAGTGCGCCAATAAGATGATGTATGTGCATGATATGAGTCTCAGATTCCTGCTGCGGCGTTACGGGAAACCATCTGGCTGATTTCCATGCCGCCGGGTTTGATGCGGGGGTCAACGCGCCGGACAGTGATTTCAAAGGTGAAGGCCTGTTCGGGGCGGGTGCTGGTCTGACCGACCAGGCGCATCCTGACCGGATACTGGAATTTCCAGAACCAGACGCCGTTCTCCATCTGTCCCTGGTTGACCAGGGTACCTGCCCCGATAGTGGTTGTGAGGTTAAATTTCTCCTTTTTAATAGTGTCGAGAATGTTCGAGGCCTGAAGGGCATTCACATAGCCGGCAAAGCCGGCTTCGGAAAAGCGGGGGGCCTGTGTCGTGATTTGTTTTCTGTAGTGGACAAAATCGAGATTGAAGGCTTCGCTCAGCGTCATGCTGCCAAAGTTCATGACGTCGCTCTGACTCCAGGCCGGCTGGCTGGTTGGTGCCAGACGGACCAGTCGGCCATTGTCAGTGGCAAAGTATTCGCGCGTCACGCCGGTGGCATGCCAGTACTGTATGCCATTAGCCACCAGGCTGATGCAGAGTGCTGCGCCGCTGCACAGCAACGCCCTGACCAGACCGGGTACCAGCGCGGCCCGTTGTTCTGACTGTGCGATGGTTCTGAGCACGGGGTTATAAATATCTCCGCTGTTATCCGCTTCCGGTGAGACAGGGGAGGTGGGTTGTGCTTCGCTCATGGTGCTCCTGTTCAGAGGTTGTAGTCTTTCCAGGGGTCGATATTCCCCGGAAGATGGTCATTCACCCGATCCACGACGGCATCACAGACTTGGTTTTCCAGGTCGCGGAGGAGCTTGTCCAGGCTGGGGAACTGCGGAAGAGTGATACTGATGTCCTTGATGCGGGACAGGCAGGACTGCAGGGAGGAGGCGACGTCATTCTCCCGCTGTGACCATGCCTGGCTGGCTGTGCGCGCCCGCTCCCAGGCGGCTCTGCTGCCGGCTTCGGCAGCGGCCCCCGCCCGGCAGGTGGCGGCACCTGCCACCGGTGATGCCAGGGTGATGCCGGTCAGTATGACCAGCAGCGTTTTTTTCATGTTCATGGTCGTCCTTACCGGCTCATCGGCCGGGGCTGTGGGATTGTGCCTGTTGCAGAGTTTTTTCCTGCCTGTCCTCCGCCTTTTGGCTGTCAGACCACTCTTTCCAGGTCTGCTCAAAACCCAGAGAGCGGAAAAGCTTGTCCGGTTGCTCTTCCGGTTTGTGGATGGCGGCAAACAACGGGGAGTCCTGTTGCTTCAGGTGAAACTGCATTATTTGTGGGGACGGACGCTGATGATTATTCTCATCATGGTTAACAGCTTCACCGTAACCGGCAAACTGCAGACCGTTATCCGTCAGGGCATTGATAACCAGCTGACGGTTGTCAGCTGACGGGGTGGCCAGTGCCGGGTAAAGGGTGCCGTTCAGGCGGACCACGCCCTGCAGATGATCATCTGCGCTGTGGACCAGCAGAAGATTCAACTGACGATTGTCCTTATCGGCAGAGGCGATGGCTGGTATCAGTTCATTGGGGGCATTACCAGCGAGGGGGAGTCGCATTGATTGATCCTGAGGTGCTGATGCAGGTTGCCTGTCTTCACCAATGTACAGATTATTGGGAGGATTTTTGGGGGAGCGAACTTCCTGCATTATCTGTGGCCAGTGTTGTTGCATCTGTAACATCACCTGGCTGAATGTTGCCATCGGAAACTCCAGGGTATGCTGACCCGCATGAGGTTGGTCATTATTAACGGTAATGCCGTTACTGACCGGGGTTATGGCCCAGATATTACGGATACGATCCCGCGTTTCACCGGACAGCCGGAATGTTTCTCTCGCCTGCAGTGTCAGTGTGACGGGGTCACCCTTCTGATGGTTTTTGACCAGTTCTTCCAGGCCGTTTCCCCAGTATTCCCGTTTGCCACTGCGGTTGGTGAGCTCCACAAAAAAGCAGCGCCCTTTTCCGGGCGCATACTCTTTTTCTCCGTAGTTTGTCAGGACGGCAGTCACACTTTCACCGGGGCTGAGCTTGCCGGGCGGCTCTTCCACCGGTGTGTCGGGTTGCTGCGGCTGTGCACTGACAGGGGCTTTTTCTGGCGCAGACGACGGGGCGGCGGGGTGTTCCGGTCTGTCGGCCCGGGGGGCTTCAGCTTTTGCCGTGACCGGCGCTTCCGGATGCGGTGTTTCAGCCGTACTGCCTGCTGTTTGTTCAGCCTCTGCCTTCGGTGACACAGGGGGAGCCGGTTGGGCCATTGTTGTCTCTTCCGGTGACTGGCGGTTGAGTTCCGGCGTGGGTCTGTGGGTGACAATGGCATCATGCGCCATCTCTTTTTCCTTGCGGAGTTTTTCCAGTGCTGCCCGCTGGGCCGGGAGTTTCATGCGAACCTTGATGTCGTATTCGACAATCAGCTGCATGGCTTTTTGCTTAAAGGCATCACTGCCGGTCAGCTCGATAACGCCGCCATAGAAGTTGGTGGCCACAGCAAGGGCAGCCAGGACCTTTTTGTCATCCGCGCTGGCGCCATCCACCATTTCGAGACAGTAGAGTCTGTCCAGGAAGGCGGGTTCACCGTCAACGCTGTAGAGCGCAGTCCTGTCGGGAAACTCTTTGTGTGTAAGATTTTTAAGGATCTCGTCCAGGTTGTGCCGCTGCGGACTGTCGGGACGGCGGGGTGCAAAGATAATCGTGTCCGGTTCCGCTGACGATGTGTCTTCCGGGCTGGTTTCCGGTGGTGATGGTGGTGCGACCTCCTCTGTTGCTGTTTCAGCCTCCGTGGGCTTTTTCTCCTGAATAACGGAAGGTTCTGAGGTGCGTGATTTCCCACCGGTCAGAAAACGGCGCAGACGGCTGAAAAGCGATGGCGTTTCAGGGCGGGCTGCTTCATTCGCTGTGCTGGTCTCAGTGGCGGACACAAGACGCTCTTCCTGCAGTTTATCTTCAGCCGTCGGTTCAGCGGTGGCCTGCCGGACTGGCTGAGTTTCTGCAGGTTCAGAAGGTGAGGCTGTTTCTGCTGTGCCGGTGTTGTGAACAGCAACCGTGGCATCGGCATTGAGCTCCTCAGCGGGTGCGTTCCTGTTGTCATCGGTGATGTCAGAGGAGTGCTCTGCGCCGGTCTCAGCGGCAGACGCAACGCTCTTTTCCTGTGCTTTATCTTCTGCCGTCAGTTCAGTGGTCACCTGCTGAACTGGCCGCATCCCGGCCGGTTCAGAAACTGTGTTTGTCTCCGCGTTGTCGGTGTTGTGAACAGTGGGGGCCCCCGGAGTGTCAGCGTTGAGATCTTCCGCAAATGCGCTCCAGTCGTCAGCGCTGGCCATGGAAACCTGCACTTGTTCTTCAGACTGCGTTGTGGTGGTGTGCTGTGTCCCGGCCGCGTCGGAGAGGGAGGTTTCCGGTGTGTCTTCACTCCGGGGATGTTCTTCTGCCTGCGTGCTCTGGTTGTCAGCGGTGGTGGCGGAGGCATTTTCTTCACCGGTATCAGCGGTAGCCACAGAGGCATTTTCTTCTCTGGTATCGGCAGCGGAAACAACGTTCTCGTGTGGTTTATCTTCTGCGGTCGGTTCAGTGGTTGCCTGCTGCACGGACTGCATCCCGGCAGGTTCAGGAAGCGTTCCTGTTTCTGCTGTGTCGCTGTTGTGAGCGGTGTCTGTACCTGTGGCGTCTGTATTGAGGTCTTCCTGGTCGCCAGCGGTAGCCGCAGAGGTATTCTCTGTGCCGGTATCAGCGGCAGACGCAATATTCTCCAGTGGTTTATCCGGGGATAACGTCTCCGCAGTTACTGATTGCAGGGATGCATAGGCGGCATAGTCATCTTCATATGCCTGGTTTTCTGTATCGTCGGAGTGGGTGTCATAAGGCGTATCCTGTGTCGCCAGCTCCGTTTCCGGGGCTGTGCTCTGTCTGTTTTCAGGGGACATTTGTGGCTTCTCATCTTTTACCGGTGTGAATATCAGGTTGTCGATCACGACAGCCTCACGATGGTCGGCAGTGTCACTGTTGGGTGTGGGGATACCGATATGTTTTAACTGTGCGTTCATGGCATTCTGAAAGTTGTCCCGTCCCCGGCTGGCGTCCAGGTCATTGAAATCGGTCAGTCCCTGTGCTTTTTCCGCCTCCGTAAAGGCCGGAATAATGACTTCGCCATTCGTGACTTCTGCGGCCTTTGTTGCACTAAAAACCCCTTTGTTAATTTCCCGTTGATGATCGTTGTCGGCACAGAAGACAAAGGGGCTGTCAGTCCAGATTTGGCGGGCATTTTCTGCCACGGCAATCATATTGCTGGCATCAACTGTCATCAGAACCGGAAGGCCGGTTGCTTCGTGCAGGGAGGCGGCAGTAGCGTAACCTTCCGCAAATAACAGGGGGCGGCCATTTTCCGGGGTTCCGAAGGTGAACCAGTTGCCGGTTTTCTCGGAGTCTTTCAGAATGCGGGCATCCTTCCCGCCGGTGACCGGAATACGCTGGTACGAACGTATTTCTCCCCGGCCGTTGCTGAAGGGAATAACCAGCTCATTTTTATTGTTCAGCCGCACGCCAGGCGCGGCCCGGATGCCCTTGCGCGTCAGGTATTCATGTGCTGTTGCCTGTGGCAACCCGTTAATATAGGAGCGGGCATAGCCGGCCTGTTTGTTATACTGTTGCTGCAGTTTACGTGCGTTATCATCGCGCTGTTGCTGAGCGAATGCCCGCAGATGCAGTCTGGCCAGAGGATCGTGTTGTTCTCCGCCGGAAAATACCCAGTTTGTGGGACTGTCATCGGCGCTCCGGTAGTCGCGGTACCAGCCGGCGGGACGACCATCAAGATAGGCCCTGTATGCGCCACTTTTGGCCCCTTTTTTGTCATCCCGGGTGGCCACTCTGTGTATGGCTCCGTCCATCTGTGGCAATCCCTGAATAACCAGCCCGGCGTTTTCCAGGACCTGAGCAAATTCAGTGACCGGATCGCCGGCATCCATCGACAGTTCCTGTGGCCGGGGTAACCAGCGCTCCAGCAGTGAAAGTTCGGTACCCGCCCGGGCATACCAGAGCTTTTTTTCTGGATCCCATGCGACAGCTTTGCGGCCATTTAACGGGGGAACTGCATTTTTTACGGCTTCTGTCTCCTCAGGCGGGACAGCAAGCCAGGTTCGATATCTGGACTTCATGTCGTTCTCCGGGGATTAAAGATGAGGGCGTTGTGATACGCCGGGATGATGAACAAAAGAGGGTGATGCTGGTCCGTGCCATTCACGGGGTAATGCGGTGTGGTTCAGGTTGCGCGTCATGTGGGACGGCATGCCGGGTAATGTAAGGTGATTTCATTGTGCTGGCTCCGGATGGCTGAACAGAATTGCCCGTATTCCGGTAAGGAGAACGGCTTGCGTTCAGCAGTAGTTAACAGAACGAAGATAGATTAATGTGAGAATAACAAGCAGGTATGAATATCAGTATTTTGGGTAAAATTATGAAATATTATCTTTATTCTGCCCCCGTCTGAATAACAACAGGAGCAGCGGGTTTATATTTTGTTTGTCAGCAGCATTTTTAATAACAGGATAACAGAATTAGCCTTGCCTTTTATTATGGTGTAGTTATGTCCTCGTTGTTCAAGACGTCCCTGGTAGAGGATGAAAGAAATATCGTCGGTGTGATCTTTTTGTCTGATACAGAGGCGGATTGTTCTTATGGGCTGTTTCGATGGAACGCCTGCAGGCCTGTCATCACTGACATGTCGATGAAGCGTGAGCTTACGGGTGACAATGCCGTTTTCATATAGTGCCGCTTCGGTAATATTTTTTGTGTCAAATGTAAGTGAGGTTATACTGTATTTTTTACTGAACATACGGCCGTTCACAGCCACCATCACGATGATGGTTTTATCCATGGTAATATTAATTCCGGTCTCATTATGCTGGTTGTACCTGAACCATGAAAACTCAGTGATATTCAATTCTTTTTTCTTGAAAAAGTCCTTTTTTCGTTTTTCTGATTCTTTTCTTATATATTCGTGTCTGAGACAGAAGATACAGGCAAATAAAGTCACCATGAGAAAGGCAAGAAGCAGAATAATCACAAGATAGTCAACAGCAGGGTAAAACATATTGTCTCCGCAATATCAGGGCCGGCGGGCGGCCCCTTGTTTTTTATCAGAAGGAGTAACGGACGCTGGCATTCACCGTGTTACCCACGTTGTTCTTACCAGATGCCGGTTTTAAGACTCCGGACCGAAGCGAAGATTATCACGGATCTCAGCGTTAAGACTCATAGTCATTAATATACGCCTGTCTTTTTCACCCTCAGTTCTTCTGCCGGGATGGTAACCAAAAGAGGGTTATTCCGTTCCGCGCCATTCACGGGGTAATTCTGTGCGATGCCGGTACCACCAGGGACGGCCTGACGCCTGTTTACCCTGCACCAGGCTGTACAGACGCCGGCAGAGCGTCCGGACAGTCCATCCTGAGTACCCCAGGAGCACAAAAAACAGCAGAATGCCGCTGCACACCCAGAATGTTGTTTTTGACGGATACGGAAACAGCAGCAGGTAAATCATGGTAAACGGCAACGGGACACCATAAATATTCAGTGGCGGAGTGACATCCCGCCAGAAGCCTTCGCGTTTCATTTGGGGAATTCTCCGGCCGGGATGAAGAGCGCAGCTTCTGATGCCTCAATGCTGCCCGTCTGATACATGGTCAGAACCTGATCCCGTATCCGCCGTTTTTCCTTGCGAATGATTTCATCAATGTAATGCCCCCATGTCGCATGGGACTGCCGGGAGAGCGTATCACGCAGTTCGTCAGTTATGACGATGTATTCCCGGACGGCCTGTCTGCCACCGTCATTTGTTCTGACCAGGACCTGCACCAGAATGAACTGCACCAGGGAAAGGGTGGCGGCTGCCATTGAATCCCTGATTTCCGGTGGAAATAACCCCAGCAGCCGGGCAAAGGTTTCACCGGGTGATTTGGTGTGCATGGTGCCGATGCAGAAGTGACCGGTGTTACCTGCCTGGACGGCTGCATCTGCCGTTTCATAATCCCTGATTTCACCGATACCGATGATGTCCGGGTTACGGCGAACGGCAGAGCGAAGTCCTGCCGCAAAACTTTCCACATCACGCCCGATTTCGGCCTGATGGGGTGGCAGAAGGTCATTCTCTCCCCCCAGAATGTATTCCACCGGATCTTCATAGGTCACCGTTTTGCGGTCGGGGAAATGCGTCTGAATGTAGCGGTACAGTGCCGCTGCCAGTGTGGATTTACCGGAGCCGGTCTCTCCGCAGATGAAACCCAGACCGGTTTTCCGGAGCATGGCATCCAGCAGGTCCGGTTCAATATTCATGGTGAGGATGTCCGGAATATCGGACGGGATCACCCGCATGGTGACGGAGATTACTTTTTCTTCTGTTGCTGATGTTCCCTGAATCAGATGACAGCGCAGGCGAACACGCTGCCCCCGTTGCAGACCGTAGCGACCGGAGGCATCACCGCTGACCTGAATGGTACGGTCCACGGGATGACCGGACAGCACCCGGGGAAGGACTTCCCGTCCAAACAATTCATCACTCAGCGCCATCATGATGGAGGACGGCAGAGGATGTGCGGACGAACGTACCCGCCGTCCAAAGCGACTGACAGATACCGGTGAGCCGCCTGTCAGATCGATATCACTGACGCGGTGTCGGGCACACCAGGCAAAAAAATAGCGAAACTCTTCGGCCGTGAAACGGGCGAAAGGGAATGTGCCGAACTCATCGGGTAATTTCATCGGGGGCTCCTTCCGTGCTGACGACCGGACGCCAGCGTGATTTCTGCAGGGTGAATTCCGCATGATTTTTAAGGCGACGAACACGATCTCCAGTGACCAGTTTTTTCCCGTCACCTGTAACGGTTTGCATTTGATCAGAAACATCCGGACGGGTGATCATGCCCTGACGCCAGAGAAGTGAGTACAGCATCATGCCCCGGTAATCACGGGTGAGGGTTTTCTGGTTGGCTTCAAGCGTCAGGTCGGCGTTTTGTCTTCCTTCCTGCCATCCCTGCCGTAATGCGGTTTCCCACACTTTTCGTTGCACGCTGTCTTCTGGAACGACTCTGCCTTCTGTACCCGGAGTGGCTGTTGTTGAAAGCCCCCGGAGAAGCCAGTCACGCCAGCCCGGTGGATTGCTGACAAAGCGTTCAGGGCGAATGATGGTCCAGACCCGGGAAGAGGTCCGGATTTGATCTGGCGTGATATGAGCTACGTCCTGTGCTTCATCAATAACCGGTGGTAGCCAGCCTTCCGGGCTAATCAGTGGCCGGAAATCGTATAAGGCATTAAGTGTGCTTTCCCGGGCGTTGAGCGCCTGAATCAGCTCCCATGAACGCTGAGCCTTGCCACCACGAAATCCAAGCGTTTTACCTGCGTCGGTCAGCATTTTCCAGCGTGTTTCTGACAGACTATCCGGCTTTTCACTTCGTGGTTTAAGCCATGCATTAATGTCAGGTGGTGGCGTATTGACACCACCTGGCGAGATGGTAGGGGAAGAAGAACAACCAGTAAGCAGTATTACTGGCAAAATGAGAGAGGTGAGTGCTTTCATTTTTTCCGGTTCTCCGTCTGCATGAAGCTGACCTGTAACAGGCCCGGATATTGATGGATTGTTGCTCTCCAGGCAGTCTGGGCTTCAATAAGTCTCAACGTATTGGAAAACGTCATATCCCGGACGTGAAGGTTGACTGGTAACGGCAGGCGGACACCATTGTAGTTAAACTGCATCCCCCTGACTCTGGCCAGTTCGTTCAGTAATTCAATTGCATCACCTTCCCAGTCAAAGGAAAGGCGATCGCTGTTAGCTGTCAGAATATGAGACCCCGTTGAAACCGGAAGTTGGCCGGAAAACACACCTTTGTCCCATAATGTGTACTGAGTGTGCCGGGTAACCGCCACATCAGAGGCAGCACCGTAGTTACGCGGAACAGGAGTATGCTGAGAAGGGGAGTTGCAGCCAGCCAGAAAAAGGGCGGCAAGACACCCCGCA
>ERZ857998.1402-NODE-1402-length-27576-cov-21.846772_pt1 | contig 27576 bp, 19 predicted proteins | sample MGYA00519954_ERZ857998 | MGnify/ENA primary metagenome ERZ857998 (study PRJEB31778, sample SAMEA3449424) | human gut metagenome | biome: human gut; feature: human-associated habitat; material: faeces | place: United Kingdom | collected 2010/2012 ...
ATGGGCAGGCCCCAGCGGCGCTGGCGGCTGATGCACCAGTCGGTGCGCTCCAGGACCATGGACCGCAGACGGTCCTTGCCCCAGGAGGGGACCCAGCGCACGTCCTCGCAGGCGGCGATGGCATCGTCCTTGAAGGACTCCACGGAGCAGAACCACTGGGGGGTGGCCCGGAAGATGATGGGCTTCTTGCAGCGCCAGCAGTGGGGATAGCTGTGGACGATCTCCTGGCTGGCAAACAGGGAACCGGCCTCCTTCATATCCTGAAGGATCACGGGGTTGGATTCCTCGGTCTTCATACCGGCATACTTGCCGGCATAGTCGGTGTGGCGGCCCTGGTCGTCCACGGGGACCACCATGTCCATGCCGTAGCGCAGGCAGGTCTGATAGTCGTCGGCACCGAAGCCGGGGGCGGTGTGGACGCAGCCGGTACCGGAGTCCATGGTGACATAGTCCGCCAGCACCAGGCGGCTGGTCTTGGGCAGGAAGGGATGGCTGGCCAGCATATTCTCATAGAAGGAGCCGGGGTGGGTCTCCACGATCTCATAGCTGTCGAAGCCGCCGATGCCCATGACCTTCTCCGTCAGGGCCTCGGCCATGATATACATCTCGCCGTTGGGGGCCTTCACCACGGCGTAGCTCTCGTCGGGGTGCAGGGCGATGGCCAGGTTGCCGGGCAGGGTCCAGATGGTGGTGGTCCAGATGACGAAGCTCAGCTTGCTCTTGTCCAGGTGGGGGAGCTTGCCCAGGTCGTCGTTCATGGGGAACTTCACATACACCGTGGTGCAGGGGTCGTCCTGATACTCGATCTCGGCCTCGGCCAGGGCGGTCTCGTCGTGGGGGCACCAGTACACAGGCTTGAGGCCCTTGTAGATGTGGCCGTTTTTATACATCTGGCCGAACACACGGACCTCCCGGGCCTCGAAGCCGGGGTCCATGGTCTTGTAGGGGTGGTCCCAGTCGGCCACCACGCCCATGCGCTTGAAGCCCTCCCGCTGCACGTCGATATAGTGGTCGGCGAACTGGTGGCAGGCGGAGCGGAACTCCGCCACGCTCATGGCCTTGTGGTTGAGCTTGTTCTGCTTGATGATGGCGGACTCAATGGGCATGCCGTGGTTGTCCCAGCCGGGGATATAGGGGGTGTAATAGCCCCGCATGGCATAGCTGCGGTTGATGAAGTCCTTCAGGGCCTTGTTCAGGGCGTGGCCCATGTGCAGGGCGCCGTTGGAGAAGGGAGGGCCGTCGTGGAGGGAGAACAGAGGCTTTCCCTCATTCTTCTTCAGCAGCTCGTTGTAAAGGTCCAGCTCTTCCCAGTAGCGCAGCATCTCCGGCTCCCGCTTGGGCAGGCCCGCCCGCATGGGAAAGCCGGATTTCGGCATATTCAGCGTCTTTTTGTACTCCATGTGTTACCTCCGTATACGAAAATTGTATTTGAAAACCAATAAAAAAGCGGCCCTTGTCTCTGTAAGAGACAAAGGCCGTGAAAAACCTCTGCGGTACCACTCTTATTGCCGCGAAAACGCGGCCGCTCCGCCCCACCATCCGTGGGCGAGGGATGATAACGGCCCTCCGCCGTCCGCACCTAATCCGGGTATGCCGTTTCAGCCGGATGCTCCGGGGTGATATTCGCCGCTTCGCCCGTGACCGCCTTGCACCGAAACGGCGGCTCTCTTGGCATCGGGAAGGAGCGCTACTGGTCCCCATCACTGCATTTGCACTGGATCACCACATAATATAGCCACTTTTCCCGGTTTTGTCAACGGGAAAATAGGGAAAATTCACTTTTTCCGCACGGAGCGAAAAAAATCCGACAGAACCCGGGCGCATTCGGCCTCCAGCACGCCGCCCACCAGGGCGGGAGGGTGAGGGAAATCCTCCATAAACAGATTCATGACCCCGCCGCAGGCCCCCATCTCCCGGTCCCGGGCCCCAAAGTACACCCGGCTGACTCGTGCGTTGAGAATGGCCCCGGCACACATGGGACAGGGCTCCAGAGTCACATACAGCGTGCAGCCGTCCAGCCGCCAGGTGCCCAGGGTCCGGTTGGCTTCGGCCATGGCCTCCATTTCCGCGTGGGACCAGGCGGCCTGGCGCTCCTCCCGCCGGTTGCGGCCCCGGCCCACCACCGCCCCGTCCCGGACGATGACGCAGCCCACCGGCACCTCCCCGGCGGCGGCGGCCTCCCGGGCCAGGTCCAGCGCCTGGCGCATGTATTCCTCGTGCATTTCGCGCACCTCCCCGGAAAAATGTTCCTGTCCCCTGATTAAAGCCTGTCATATCTGTCCAAAATAACCGTACAATAGCCATCAGGAGGTATCGCCATGAAAAACAAGGACACGGCCTCCCCCACCCTGGGGGACCTGCGGCAGGAGCTGTATCAGACCAACCAAGCCCTGCGCAACGCCTATGATAAGTTCAATTACGTCACCGCCCCGGAGCTGGTAGAGGCCAGCATTTACGAGATCAACGCCCTGAAGGCCCGCAGCGACTATCTGCTGCGGTGCATCAAGACCCAGCTGGGGGAGGGCCCCTGCGTGGCGGCGTCCTCCGTGAAGGGAGGGACTGTGTGTCCGTCTTAGAAAAAGCCGCCCTGGGCGTGGGGGCGCTGTTTATCCTGCTGGGGGTGCTGCGTCTGACGAAAAGCCCCCTGAAAACGGTATTCCGGGTAGCGGGCAACGCGGCCCTGGGCTTTGGCGCCCTGTGGCTCCTGGGCCGCACCGTTCCCGGGCTGCACCTGGGCCTGAACGTGTTCAACTCCCTGGTGATCGGGGTGCTGGGCCTTCCCGGCTTCGGCCTGCTGCTGCTTTTGCAGTGGGTGCTTTGAGTTTTGTTCAAAAAGTGGTGGAACCACTTTTTGAACAAAGGGGTTGCAGTCTGCCGCGGGCGGCAAGCTCTGCGAGGCTTTTGCTACATAGGGGGGAGTCCGCGATTTTCGGCAATATATTGCGCTAAAAGTGCAGTTTGCTGTTGATTTTCCGCATCCGGGCGGGATCCATTTTGCACAGGCGGCGGTCGTAGGTCACCAGGCCGTTGACCTCGTCCTCCACGTCGGACAGCTGGGTATACACCGCCGCCGACAGGCCCTGGCTTTCGATCAGGGGCAGGACCTCCGTTTCATACAGGCGCTCCACCGCGTCCATCCAGGCTGCCGCATGGTCATACATGCGGTAGCCGAATTTTTTGTCCGAGGCCAGGTGTCCCGGGCATTGCAGGCTGTAGCCCCCGAATTCCGTCAGGGCCAGCACCCGCCGTCCGTCCCCCCGCAGGCGCACGGGGCGGTAGTACACATGGCGGCTTTTCAGGTCACCGCCGCCCTGGTCGTGCCAGCCGGAGGCGTGGTCGATGGGCCGGGTGGGGTCCAGGGCCCGCAGCCGGTCCGTGACGGCCAGGGCGTCGAACTGGCCCCAGCCCTCGTTGAAGGGCACCCACAGGCCCAGGCACACGCAGTTATACAGCAGGTCCACCGTGTCCTCCATGTCCCGGAGGAACTGCCGGCGTCCGGCCTCCCCGGCCCGGCCCAGCCGCCCGGAGGGGCGGTCCTTCAGGTGGACGCCCAGGAAGGGCAGCACCTGCATGGTCAGGGTCTGCCAACGTTCGAAGCAGGACACCAGGTCCTGCCACACGATGATCCCCAGCCGGTCGCAGTGATAGTACCACCGCAGCGGCTCGATCTTGATGTGCTTGCGCAGCATATTGAAGCCCATGTCCCGGGCGGTCTGAATGTCCCAGACCATGGCCTCGTCCGCCGGAGGGGTGTACAGGCCGTCGGACCAGTAGCCCTGGTCCAGCAGGCCCGACTGGAAGCAGGGCTGGCCGTTCAGGGCCAGCACCCGGCGGCCCCGGTGCTCCATAACGGAGAATTTCCGCATACCGAAGTAGCTTTCCACCCGGTCGCCGGAGGGCAGCGTCACCTCCAGATCGTACAGATACGGGTCCTCCGGGCTCCAGGGGCGGAAGTGCTCCGCCGGAATGGGGCACACGCCCAGGCCCTTTTCATCGGCCCAGCTGCGGGCAATGACCTGACCGCCGCACAGCACCGTGATCCGCGCTCCGGCGGGGTCATCGGCCCGGACGGCATAGCGCAGGGCTTTTTCGTCATAGTCCGGGGTCAGCCGCAGGGAGTGAATGTAGTTTTCCGCCACGCTCTCCAGCCATACCGTCTGCCAGATGCCGCTCTGGGCGGTGTACCAGATGCCGCCCCGGTTCCGGCGCTGCTTGCCGAAGGCGTGGACCCCGCCGTCGGGGTCGTCGGTGACGGCCACAGTCAGCCGGTTTTCTCCGGGAACCAGAGCGCCGGTGACGTCCAGGGTGAAGGGCAGATAGCCCCCCTGATGGCCCCCCACGGGGCGGTCGTTTACCAGCACCCGGCAGCACTGATCCACCGCGCCGAAGTGCAGCAGCACCCGGTCCCGGCGGAAGCCCTCCGGCAGGGTAAAGGTCCGCTCATACCACAGGGTCTCGCCGCTTTCCAGCCGGAAATCACAGCCGGACAGCAGGCTCTCCGGCGAGAAGGGCACCAATATCTTTCCGCTGCGGCGGCGGGAATACTCGTCGCCGTCCTCCACGGTGTAGTCCCACAGGCCGTTGAGGCAGAGATAGCTGTCCCGCCGCAGCTGGGGCCGGGGGTACTCCGGCAGCGGGCAGGTTTTGTCCGGATGCTCCCCCCAGGGGGTGTAAAGCGCCGTCATTTTACCGTCTCCTTCCGCTTCAGAAAGGCCGCCGGAATGGCCAGCAGCACCAGGGCGGCGGCCGCCGCCAGGAAAATTTCCGCCGTGGGCACCTGCTTTACGGTGCCCAGATCCTCATAGGTCATGCCGGTGCCCCGGATCACCGCCGCGCCGATATACGGCCCCGTGACCATGGGCAGCAGCACCTGGAACACGATGCGGATGCCCTGGAACAGGCCGGCCTTTCCCGCCGGGGTATAGTCCCGGATCAGGCCGCTGCAGCAGGCGGAGACCACCATGCCGCCGCCCAGCATCACGATGCCCGCCGCCAGGACGAACCACTGGCCCCGGGCGAAGTACATGAGCACAAGGCCCGCAAAGCCCAGGATCCCCGCCGGGACCAGGCAGCGGAGCTTCCCGAAGCGGTCGATGGGCCGCCCGGCCAGCACCGACAGCACGGAGCTGACGATCAGCACCCCCGCCAGCAGGAGGGTATAGTCCGTGATGCCCAGGAACCGCTGGATATAGATAATGAGGTAGGGCATATACACCTGCTGGCTCATGCAGTATACCCCCAGCGCCGCCAGGGACAGATACAGCCGCGGATTGTCCCGGATAACGGCGGGACGGAAGCCGTACAGAATGTTGGCAAAATAGCTGCCCTGGCCCCGGGGCAGGTCCGGCTCCCGGATGAAAAAGCAGCCCAGCACGCCGCCCAGGCAGGTGATGCCGCCCACGATCAGGAAAAACAGTTGCCAGTTCCCGGCCTGGGTCAGGCCGTCCAGAGCCCCGAACACCACCAGCATGGCCACCAGCGGCATAATGGCCAGCACCGTCTCCACCCGGCCCCGGTTTTCCGGCACGGTGACGTCCGTGACCCAGGCGTTGAAGGCGGCGTCGTTGGCGGTGGAGCCGAAGAAGGTCATGACGCAGTCCAGCACCACCACCAGCACCGCCGCGCTGTGGGCCGCACCGGCCAGGGGGCTTCTTTTGATGAAGGCGAAGGCCCCGATGCTGACGCCCCACAGCAGATAGCCGATGACGATCAGGGCCTTCCGCCGCCCCAGCCGGTCGCTGAGGGCCCCCATCACCAGGGTGGTGACGGTGGCGGTGACGGCGCTCCAGGCCACCATGGCGGCGATCATGGACGTGTCCCCGGAGATGGTGTTGTACAGGAACACATTGAAATACATATTCTCGATGACCCAGGCGATCTGTCCGAACAGGCCGAAGGTCAGCAGGGCCGCCCAGGTGCGGCCTCCCAGTCTGGTTTTCATGTTACCGCTCCTCCTCGTGAAGATTCCAGCCGTACAGGGGGTAGCGCTGGAGGCTGCCGAACAGCTTCTGCTTGATATCCGGATACCGGCCCTCCAGCCCGGCGATGAGCTCTTTTACCTCCTGGCGGCGGCTGTGTCCGTTGGCGGGACAGGGGTTCTCCACCACCGGCAGCTCCAGCCGCCGGGCCACCCGGCGGATCTCCTCCTCCCGGCAGTACAGCAGGGGGCGGATCTGGGTGATGCCGGTGCGGTCCAGGTAAGTCACCGGCTGGAAGCAGCCGATGCGCCCCTCGAATAGCAGGTTCATCAGCAGCGTCTCGATGGCGTCGTCATAGTGGTGGCCCAGGGCGATCTTCCGGATGCCCAGGTCCGTAAGCGCCGTGTTCAGGCTGCCCCGCCGCAACTTGGCGCACAGGGAGCAGGGGTTCTTCTCCTTCCGCTCGTTGAACACAATATCGTATACCGGCACCTGGATGCGGGTATAGGGCACCTCCAGCTGCCGGCACAGGTCCGCCACGGCGTCGAAGCTCATGCCGGGGGCGCCGGTCTCCAGGGTGATGGCGTGAACGGTGAAGGGAATGGGATAAAAGGCCCGCAGCCGGGCCAGCGCGGTCAGCGTCACCAGGCTGTCCTTGCCGCCGGATACGCCCACGGCCACCGTGTCTCCGGCGTCGATCATGTGATAATCCTCCACGCACCGGCGCACCTGTCCCAAAAGCTTCTGCATGTGACATCCCTCCCAGGGTCGGAAAATGAAATTGCCATTTGAGAAAATAAGAGCTATTCAGAGAAAACAAGAGAAAATGCCAGATGTTTTTATCATAAATTAAAATGCTGTTGACAATCTCCCCGGGATATGCTATAAATATCCTTGCGCGTTCGGCGCATTTCTCCCTCCCAATCATAGCAAGGGAGCCTGAAAAAGTAAAGCAATACATTCTATAAATTGGAGGAAAACACCATGTCCACTTATATGGCAAACAAGGCCACCATTGAGCGCAAGTGGTACGTCGTTGATGCCGCCGGCAAGCCCCTGGGCAAGACCGCCGTCATCGTGGCCGACCTGCTGCGCGGCAAGGGTAAAGTCACCTACACCCCCCACGCCGACTGCGGCGACAACGTCATCGTCATCAACGCCGGCAAGGCCACCCTGTCCGGCAACAAGATGGAGCAGAAGTACTACCGCACCCACTCCGGCTGGATCGGCGGTCTGAAGGAGACCAAGTATCGCCTGCTGATGCAGGAGAAGCCCGAGCTGGCCATGCGCGTGGCCGTCCGCGGTATGATGCCCCGCAACACCGTTACCAAGGATTCCCTGAAGCGCCTGCACATCTATGCCGGTGAGCAGCACATCCACGAGGCCCAGAAGCCCGAGCTGGTCAAGTAAGGAGGAAAAGAAACATGTATCAGTCCAAGAATCCCTATCTGTACGGCACCGGCCGCAGAAAGTCCTCCGTGGCCCGGGTGCACCTGTTCCCCAACGGCACCGGCTCCATCACCATCAACGGCCGCGACATCGACGATTACTTCGGCCTGGAGACCCTGAAGATGGTGGTCCGCCAGCCCCTGAACGCCACCGATACCCTGGGTAAGGTGGACATCGTTGCCACCGTGGAAGGCGGCGGCGTTTCCGGCCAGGCCGGCGCCCTGCGTCACGGCATCAGCCGCGCCCTGCTGCTGGTGAACCCCGAGTTCCGTCCCGTCCTGAAGAAGGCCGGTTTCCTGACCCGCGATCCTCGTATGAAGGAGCGTAAGAAATACGGTCTGAAGGCCGCCCGTCGCGCACCTCAGTTCTCCAAGCGCTGATCGAGACTTCAAAATGCCCAAAAACCCCGGAAACTCAGCAGTTTCCGGGGTTTTTCTTTTTTGATTCTGCTGTTTCCTTTTGAGGAAATTTGATGCTCTCTATCCCGTTTTTAATGGGTTAACCATAGGGGAAAACCGAGTTTGGAGCGATGAATGGGTTAAAAAATAGGGGAAAATCCCCCTCCATTCCGAGCCCTGCGAGGCACATCTATAGAGGCAGTTTATCCCTCCCGGCATCTTTGTTTTGCTTTGAATTCTTTTGGCGAAGTTTATTCCCGTTTATACCATATACGGATGGTTGAGGCCCAGTTACCCATTGCGGTAGCTGGGCCTTTTTTGTTTTCAGATATTCCAATGATGAATGCTCGAAGGAGGACCCGTGAAAAAATTTTTTAGAAATTTCTCCAGAGACTTAATTTTTGCCCTTTCCCGTGATCTACCACTTGAGGGGCAAAAACCTCTCACCTGTTCCTTGACAATCGAATACACATTCAACAGGTACATTCCTGATCGGGGGCGAAGGCCCCAGCCGGATGAAGGTGCGCCACGAACTTCCTGCCCATAAGGGTTATCACGGAAAACAAGGTTGGTAGCGATTCCGAACCATTCTGAAATATCCGCTTGCTACGGATAAGGCGATGAAACGATTCAGGGACAATGATACTTCCCTATGGGGCTGGCGGAGTACCCGGCAGAGGTGAGATTCCTATGAGTTCGGTCAGCAGCCGAACGCCTGTTGACTTCCTTTTCTGCATTTTGGGTTCGAGGAAAAATGAAATGCAGCGACGAAAGCCCCAAAGGATGCTTTGAGGCTTTCGTGGATCAGAAATGATTCAAATTCAGAGAAAGGAGGAAACCCCCATGGAAAACTGTAAGGTGATCGCCATCACGAATCAGAAAGGCGGCGTCGGCAAGACGACGACCACAGTCAATCTCGGCGTGGGACTTGCAAGCTCCGGCAAACGGGTCCTGCTGGTGGATGCTGATCCGCAGGGCAGCTTAACCGTGAGCCTCGGCATAAAGAACCCAGACGAGCTGGAGGTATCGCTGTCTTCCCTTATGCAGTCGGTCATTGATGATGAGCCGCTTGCGGAGGGTGCAATTATCCGGCACCAGGAAGGTGTGGATTTGCTTCCCTCGAACATTGAGCTCTCCGGTATGGAAACAGGTCTGTTCAATGTCATGAGCCGTGAGTATGTTCTGAAGAACGCCATCGACGGCATGAGAAAGAGCTACGACTACATTCTGATTGACTGTATGCCCTCGCTGGGTATGATGACGGTCAACGCGCTGGTTGCGGCAGACAGTGTGATTATCCCGTCTCAACCGAATTTCCTGTCAACCAAAGGTCTTAACCTGCTTCTGCGCTCCATTTCAAAGATCAAGCGGCAGATCAATCCGAGGCTGAAGATTGACGGCATTTTGCTGACGATGGTGGACAACCGCACCAACAACGCCAAAGCGATTATTTCCTCGCTTCGTTCCACCGTGGGAGAAAACATCCGCGTGTTCCGCTCCGAAATTCCTTTTTCGGTAAGAGCTGCGGAGTGCAGTCTTTCCGGAGAAAGCATCTTCTCCCATGACAGGAACGGCAAGGTCGCAGCGGCGTATGAGGCACTCACAAAGGAGGTGACAGAGCTTGAAGAGCGTGCAAAAAATCGATCTGGGCCTGACCGGGTACGATGAGCTTTTCATGAATGACGCGGAGCGAAAGGAAAACAAGCTCCCGCGCATTTATGATATTCCCCTCTCGGAGATCGACGATTTCCCCGATCACCCCTTCAAGGTGAAGCTGGACGAGGATATGGATCAGCTTGTTCAGAGCATCAAGGGGCGCGGGATCATCACCCCTGTCACACTCCGCCCAAAGGAAGACGGGCGGTACGAAATCGTATCGGGGCATCGCAGAAAGAAGGCCTGCGAGCTTGCCGGGTTTGATACCGTGAAGGCTGAGGTGCGGGAAATGACCCGTGATGAGGCCATCATTCTAATGGTGGAATCGAACCTGCAGCGTTCTGCGATACTGCCAAGTGAAAAAGCTTTTTCGTACAAGATGCGTTTGGAGGCCATGAATCGGCAGGGACAGCGCAGTGATTTAACTTCGACACCAGTGGTGTCAAAGTCCCGGTCTAACGAAGAATTGGGCAGTGAGCACGGTGAAAGCCGTGAACAGGTGCGGCGCTATATCCGCCTCACGGAGCTCATTCCGGAACTGCTGGATTTGGTTGACGAGGGGCGCATTGCGTTCAGACCGGCGGTGGAGCTTTCGTACCTGCAAATAGAGGAGCAGAGTGCTTTGCTGGAGCAAATCTCTTACGCAGATGCCACGCCATCCCTTGCCCAGGCCATCAAGCTGAAGCGGTTCTCTCAGGACGGAAAACTGAATAACGAGGTCATTGAGTCGATCATGAGCGAGGAAAAGCCGAACCAGAGGGAGAAAATCAACATCAAGTACGCAGAGGCCAGAAGGTTCATTCCTGCCAGCGTTCCTTACGAAAGAACCGGTGAGTATATTATGAAAGCGCTGGAGTATTATCACCGGTATCAGGAAAGGCAGAAAAGTCGGAATGACGCAAGATAGGTTCTTCGCCAAGGGGGCAGTCTACCCTTTTGACGCTGCGTCAGCGCCGTTCCCCCTCTCACACTCTCCCCCTCATTTACCGGCAATACCAGCTCAAAAGAAAAATAGACAGGCGGCACAATTGAGAAAGACCGGGTGCATTCGTACAATATGAGAAAAACAGTCATCGGAGGTCATCCCATGAAAAAGCTTCTTATATTGTGCACGCTCCTGCTTGCCGCATTGCTTTCCGGATGTGCTGCAGAGCCATTGCAAGGGCAAACAGCAGGAAGTACACCGAAAGCTCCAACGCCGCAGGAAGAAACGCCTGCTTCCTTTGAGCCGGTATCCACAGATTCAAGCGCTCTCACCGAAGTCCCGACAAAAGCCGCCGATCCAGCAGCTTGCACATCAAATGAGGACAAGCACGAAAGCGACCATGCTATTTCTTCTGAGCCGGTAAGCGCACCCACGGAATCGAATACGCCGGCATCGGAGGAAAACGAACAGGCTCCCGTGATTCCGGAGAAGCCGGAGAAAACAGAATGTCCAAAAGAGGAACCATCCGTTCCTGTGATAACCGAGCCGGAACCGACTCCGGAGCCCGAGCCCGCATTTGATATCGAGCACTGGATTTCTTACGCGAAAAGCACGGCGGTGAACTTGGGACTGACCTTGGATAGCTCGGCAACTGATTGCTGGGACAATCCGATCACCGCGAAGCCGACCTGCATCTACCTGGAGCGAGACATTAACTCACGCCTGAACAGATATGCGAAGGATGGGGAGATAACTGCTGTCTGGATCTGGTACGAATGCGTCGGCACAAGCAGCTACCTGATCTATATCGGGTACGCATAAGCATCAACAAGTCAATACGCCGAAATGAGCATCGTGGAAGCACGGTGCTTTTTTCATGCCTTGAAGGAGGACAGAACGAATGAAGAAGATTCTCAAAAGAGGAATGTCGGGGCTGCTTGCAGTTCTCATGGCATTCACCGTGCTTGCGGGCTTTGGCACGACCACGGCCTTCGCCGCAAGCGAAACAGCGGAGTCCTATATGATTTCCTTCCCCCGTGACGGGGACGCAGCTCAGATTTACTCCGAGGACGCATGGGGACACTCCGCGAAAAACTATATGAACGGCTGGGCAACAGGCTCCAGCAACTATACCACCCTGCACTGCATGGATTCCTTCGACGGGAAGGTGTGCTACTGCATCGAGCCCGGCCTCTCCCGAAATGTCGGCGATACCTATTACGGCTTCGGTGAGGATTTTTGGGATAACTATCCCAGCCAGTACAACAACACCATCGAGCCGGATGACATTAAGCTGCTGCTGGGGCGTATCATGCAGTATGGCTATCAGGGCAATCTCTCCACCTCGTGGAGATCGCAGAATGATTCCGATGCGGATAAGCTGGCCCACGCCTTCGCTACCCAGCTGCTCGTTTGGGAAACGGTTGTGGGCGAGCGCGATGCGGACTTTGACCATGTGAGCACCGGCGGCTATGATGAGATCCTGTCGCTGGTTTCCCCCAATCATCCGCTGTATAGCCGAATCATGGATTATTACGACAGCATCGAGTCCAGTGTGCAGAGCCATGCCGTTTGCCCCAGCTTTATGAGCAGAAGCAGCGGCGGCGCAAAGACCATTGAGCTTGCGTGGGATGGCAGTCAGTACATTGCCGAGCTCACGGATACCAACCGCGTGCTGTCACAGTTTACCTTCTCCGCCAGTGAGACAGGCTTCCATTTCAGCGTGTCGGGCAATACGCTCACTATCACCACCGATACGGCTCCCACCGGCAATGTGACGATCTCCGCAAGTCGAAGTGCATCCCGCTGCGGCGTTCTTGTTTGGACGGACTATAAGTACGGCCCCAACGGCGGCGTTCAGGATACCATCACCTATACGGCCTCCGTCAGCGACCCCGTAAGAGCGTTTCTCAAGCTGAAGGTCAGCTATGGCGGCGCTAAAATCATCAAGACCAGCGAGGACGGCAAGGTGGATGGCATTACCTTCACCATCACCGGCGAGGGCGTCAATCAGACCGTTACCACCGACCGGAACGGTGAAATTCGCATCGACAATCTGATGCCCGGCACCTATACCGTCACCGAGCAGAGCTATGACAAATACGAGCCCCAGGAAAGCCACCGTGTTACCGTGCTTGCCGGCCAGACGGCGACGGTTTCCTTCAACAATGTGCTTCGCCGTGGCGAATTGACCGTGACCAAGACCTCCGAGGATGGGCTGAATCAGGGCGTGAAGTTCCACCTTTTTGGAACCTCCCTCAGCGGTCTGCCTGTAGATGAATACGCCGTCACCGATGAAAACGGTGTGGCGACTTTCCGGGATGTGCTCATCGGCACCGGCTACACGCTGGAGGAGATGGACACCGCCATTCGCTATGTGATTCCCGACAGTCAGAGCGCCGCAGTGGAATGGAACAGTGTAACCAATAAGAGCTTTTCCAACATCCTCAAGAAGTTCAATGTCACCGTCACTAAGAGTGACTGTGAGGTCGGAACGGCGCAGGGCGACGCTTCGCTTGCCAGTGCCGCCTACGGCATTTATAAGGGCGATCAGCTTGTGGATACCTACTACACCGATGAAACTGGTCAGTTCACCACTGGCTATTATGTCTGCGGCGACGACTGGACGATTCGTGAGATCGGCCCCTCCGAGGGTTATCTGCTGGACAGCACCGTTTATCCTGTCGGTGCAGAGGCGGCCAATTACACCGTTGAGCTGAACGCTGCACCTGCTGTGGCTGTAACCGAGCAGGTGCAGAAGGGCAATATCGCCATCATCAAGCACTCGGATAACGGCGATACGCAGATCGAAACTCCCGAAGAGGGCGCAGTGTTCGCCGTCTATCTGAAAGCCGCAGGCAGCTATGAGGCGGCAAAGGATACGGAGCGGGACTATCTGACCTGCGATGAAAACGGCTTTGCTCAGAGCAAGGACCTGCCCTACGGCGTGTACACTGTGCATCAGGTTTCCGGCTGGGAGGGTCGTGAGCTGATGAGCGACTTTGATGTGTTCATTGCCAAGGACGGTGAGACCTATCGCTACCTCATCAACAACGCCAACTTTGAGTCCTTCATTAAGGTCATCAAGGTGGATGCGGAGACCGGCAATACCATTCCCTATGCGGGCGCGGGCTTCCAGATCTTTCGTCCGGATGGCTCCAAGGTGGAAATGACCTTTACCTATCCGGAGGTTACCACCATCGACACCTTCTACACCAATGACGCCGGTATGCTCATCACGCCGGAAAAGCTGGAGTTCGGCAAGGGCTACTCCCTCAAGGAGGTCTCTGCCCCTTACGGCTACATCCTCAGTCATGAGGCGGTCAAGTTTGATGTGACCGAAGAGAATTCCACCGAGGAAGGCGGTGTGACGATCGTTGCGGTGAAGCTGGGCAATTACGCACAGAAGGGCATCATCAAGATTTCCAAAACCGGCGAGGTGTTTGCCTCTGTTACGGCGGCGGACGGGGTCTATCAGCCGGTCTATACGGTGCAGGGACTTGCGGGAGCAACCTATGAGATCAAGGCAGCAGAGGACATCTACACTCCAGACGGTACGCTGCGCTGCAGCGCCGGCGAGGTGGTGGATACGGTGACTACCGGCGCAGACGGCACGGCGGAAAGCAAGCCGCTGTATCTGGGAAAATACGAAATCACCGAGATGAAAGCCCCCGACGGCATGGTCATTAACAAGGACGCCCATACCGCAGAGCTTGTCTATGCCGGGCAGGAGATTGAGATCACCGAAACGGCTGCCAGCTTCTGCAATGACAGACAGAAGGCGCGGATTTCTCTTTCCAAGGTGCTGGAGCAGAACAAGAAGTTCGGTCTCGGTATGAATAACGAGCTTTCCGCCGTGACCTTCGGCTTCTATGCCGCCGAGGAGCTTACCGCAGCAGACGGCTCCGTCATTCCTGTGGACGGTCTCATCGAGATCATGTCCCTTGATGAAAACGGAAAGGCTGTGCTCAAGAGCGATGTTCCCTTCGGCAGCTACTGTGTCAAGGAAATCAGCACCGACAGCCACTACGTCCTCTCCGATGAGAAGTATCCTGTGATCTTTGCCTATGCCGGTCAGGAAATCCCCGTTGTGGAGCTTGCCGTCAATGACGGAAAGAGCATTACCAACGAGATGATCTACGGGGAGATCCACGGCATGAAGAAGGATGAGGACGGCAAGGCGCTGGCTGGAGCTACCATCGGTCTGTTCCTTACTGACGGCACAGAGCCTGTCCTGACCACCGTTTCTGCAGAGGACGGCAGCTTCACCTTTGCGGACATCCCTTATGGCGAGTATGTGGTTCGTGAAATCGCTGCACCGGAGGGCTATGTGATGGATGACACGCCTTATACCGTGAAGGTAGATCAGAACGGTGCTGTGATCGAGATCGAGATCACCAACAAGCTCATTCGCGGCAGCGTTCAGCTGACCAAGGTGGATAAAGACTATCCCGATCATCACCTGAGCGGCGCAGTCTTTGAGGTATACCGTGGCGGAAAGCTTGTGGGCCAGATGGAGGAGCTGTCCGACGGTGTCTACAAGCTGGATGATCTGCCCTACGGCGATTACACGCTGAAGGAAACTGAGGCCCCCAAGGGCTTCTTCCTTGATGAGAAGACCTACAGCTTCTCCATTAAGGAAGATGGTAAAACCGTCGTCGTGGAAAATGAGGCCGGAAAGGGCTTTGTCAACCAGGCACAGACCGGAGGCATCCGCATTGAAAAGACTTCGGATGACGGCGTGCTGAAGGGCTTTACCTTCCGCGTGGAGGGCACGGATATCACCGGCAATGCCTTCAGCAGGGACTTTGTGACCGACGAAAAGGGGCAGATTCACATTGAGGGGCTGCGCATCGGTGATTATGTGATCTCCGAGGTGTCCAACAAAGCCAACGAAAAGTATGAGCTTCCCGCAAATGTCACCGTAACCGTTCACGAAGGAAAGACGGTCGTTGCCAAGTTCCATAACAAGCTCAAGCCTGTTACGGATATCCCCAAGACCGGAGATACCACCAATATGCCTCTTTGGGCAGCACTTGCCGGTATCTCTGCAATCGGTGCAGGTGCGGCGGCTTTCTTTACCTTCCGAAAAAAGAAGGAGGTAGGCAAGCATGAGCGCTAAGGTCATCATCGGCATCGGTCTTGTGGTGTTTATCATCGCAGGGCTGATCGTTCTTCGCCTGAAGAACAGAAAGTAAAACGGCAAGGGGCGGCATCTTTTTACAGATGCCGCCCCGCTTATAAAAGGAGACGCTATGGAAGAGACAAGAAAAATCGGAGATTACTCCGTAAAGTATTCCATGTATATCGGGCACAAGGATATTGCTCTGGGCGAGAATCCCAACGCCGACAAGGATGAACGGTATATGTGCTGCTTCGTAGAGACCAACGCCATTTTCGAGTGCTATTCCGGGGTGCTGGTCAGCGACGATTTTGCGGAGATTGCAAAGGTGTTCGGACAGCGCGTAGCAGACGCAGCCGAGGAAATTATTCAGGAAAACGAAAGAGCCTGTCAGGAGGTCGGCATGAATGAGGAACTCACAACAAATAGTTGTAAGCCCATTTCCTATGAGGATTCCATCGAGAACAAGGTGGTTGTCGTCAAGGGTAGCATTCTCCGGCCTGAGTTCCGCCACGCCAATCACCAGCTTATGCTGTGTACCGGCGGCTTTGGCGCGCAGGCCAATGCGCGAGGGCGTACCTGCTACTGCATTTCTCTGTACGACGGGAGAAAGACCTCCTTTTACCGCACGGATTTTCTCGGCGTCATGGATGAAAAGAAGCTTCCCGAATGGGCGCAGAAGGGCTTGGAGAAAGCGAAAGAGATGCACGCGCAGGAAAAGAAACCGACTAAAGAAAGAGGTGACGCAAGATGATCGAGTATGAAAAAAGAGCAATGATCGAGGCGGAGGACAAATATACCTTTCGCCAGAGCACGCAGATTTCCATGCAAACCGGACTGATCGGCCACCTCCGGGCAGACATGAATACAGACGGCAACGGCTTTTTCAGCAGCTGGTTTGATTTCCGGGAGGAGCTGAAAATCGATGAGTTCAAGGCAGAGTTTGATGATGTAATCAACTCTCTGCGTGAGGAAGGCGACATTCTTCATAACCGCAGGGCGCTTGCCAAGTACTGCTATTGCACACCCCAAAGCCGTATGCAGGAGGAACCGGGCTACTATGGCGTTCGTGTGGATACCGAAAAATATGCCTATCTTCTGCGCCTGAACCCGGACAGAGGCGAATACAACCTGTACTGCTATTGCTATCGCCGGGATTGGCTCGATCAGCACCTGAAGGACGCAGAGAAAGGAATCCGGTTTATTGACAGCCATTACAAGGAGCTGTTTCGCATTCCGGATGGCGGCAAGGTGAAAATCCACTATTCGTGGAATGAAGACCAGATTCGCACCTGCCGGTATATCGACGATTACCATGTGGAGATCGGGAGCAACCTATATCACATCTGCGAGTTTGCCGAGCGCATGGAATATGGCGGCCATACCTGTGAGCCGGTTCGGGACAACCTGCCCGAGCAGTGCTACAGCGTTCTTTCCGGCAGCGACGAAATCATTATCATCAAGCGCGGCGAAAAGGGCTACTTCAAGACGGACATTCCCGTCACCGACAAGGACGAAGCCCGGAGCATCGCGAATGAGTATAATGCAAAGCTCGGCGTCAGCCGAGCGCAGGAAGAAGCGATGAAGGCCGGCTCTATGTTCGGCTTTCAGGTGCCCGCCGCAGACCCGAGAAATTATGACGCAGACGGAAAGCCCGTGATGCCGAAGGACAGAGGTGATGCACGATGAGTAAGGACGATTATCGTATCTGGTCTAATGCCGACCTTGACTATGAGGAGTGGAAAGATTGGATGGAGGAAGAATATCCGACGCTTTCCGATGACGAGCGCGTCGCCATGATGTATGAGGAAAACGGGCACTACCTTGAGGACGAACGACTCAATCTGGACATTCAACTTTCCCAGCCCATTCTGGTTGTTGCCGATCTGGGGCTTTGGAATGGCAGGCGCACGGGATACAAAGAAATTCCCAGCGGCAATATCCGGGACTGCCTTTACTCTGATTACGACTACACCACATGGTATGTGGACAAGAGCGGAGATCTTCGGTGCGATGACACCCACCATGACGGCACAAACCATTATCTCTATCGGGTATATAAGGACAATGTTTCCCAGGCGCAGAAAGACCGGCTCAAAGAAAAAATCTACAACGGCACAGCCACCAGAGCAGATATCGTCCGTGTCACCCGCAGACTTGGCGATGAGATTGGGAAGGTGTACGGCTGGAGCTTCCCCACCCGGCAGAGAGAACGAGGTGAAGCGCGATGAACCAAGCACTGTCAAGCGAAGGTTACATAGCCAGACTGGACTATTTGGCTTTCAACGGAAAAGTATGCAGCAGCGTTGAGTACAGCGATGAGCAGCGCTTCCTGGAAGACCTGAAGGAGTCGCTCTATCACGGTGAGCCGCTGTGCGTCGTTCTGTACCGAGACCGGGACGGCAAGACCATTTCCCGTGCGTTTCTGAACGACCTGGATACCCTGCCCAAGGGGCTTTTCATAGAGGACGATCCCCATAGAAAGCCTCCGGCAATGCACCCAAAGAAAAAAGAACACGAACCTGAGAGATAAGGAGAAGCTATGGATAAGAAGAAAGCCATCTGCGAGTATCTCCGTAAAAATCATACTGGCAAAGAAAATGCCATCCACAGCAAGGAGCTTGAAAAGCTGTTTCTGCTTGACGGACGAAATATTCGCCGCAAGATCAGCGCCTTGCGGCAGGATGGCTTTCCTATTTGCAGCGATGAAACGGGCTACTATTACGCAGATAACCAGAAGGAGATCAATACCACCGTCTACCGGCTGAATGAGCTTGTGACGAAGGTGTCCAACGCCAGAACCGGGCTTTTATTTGCGTCGATCCTCGGAGAGAATGCGCAGACCGTTGAGGTCACGATCAAAGTAAGATAAGGAGGGAGTTCCCATGCCGAGCAAATACAGAATCATTTTGGAGATGGCGTCCCAGACTGCCAGGGATATCGCCTCCAATGCCGACCGATATACCGATTTTCTGATTACGGCGGCAAACAACTACAAGTACAGCTTTAAGGAGCAGCTGCTCATCCATGCGCAGAAGCCGGATGCAACGGCGTGTGCGGAAATCGACACATGGAATAAACTCGGCAGATGGGTAAACAAGGGCACGAAAGGCATCGCGCTGCTGATCGACAGAGATGTTCCCTACAAGCTGAGACATGTCTTTGATATCTCCGACACCAACAGCCGTGCCGGAAGGAACATCACCCTTTGGCAGATGAAGCCGGAGTACGAATATGCGGTATCGGAAAGCCTTCAGGCCAGCTTCGGCGATGTGGAGGAGCCGCGAGATTTCCCGCACCTTCTCATAGATATTTCCGGTTATGCCGTGGAGGATAATCTTTCAGATTATCTCATGGAGCTGAACGCTGTCAAAGCCGGCAGCTTTCTGGAGGAGCTGGATGACACAAGCCTTGAGGCATGGCTGAAAACCACGCTGAAAAGCAGCGTCGCTTTTATGGCGCTCTCCCGTGCGGGGTATGAGCCGAGGCAGTATTTTGACCGGGAGGATTTCAGCCATCTCTTTGACTTCAACACCGTGGAGGTGATCTCCGTGCTCGGTGCCGCAGTCAGTGATATTTCTGAGATGGTCATCCGGGAAATGGGCGAAACCGTCAAGGAGATGGAGAAGGAAGAAAAACGGCAGATTCGCACATTTGCGCAGACCGACCCTTCTGCGTATCATAAGAACCGAACAGAAAACAAGGAGAGGAGCAACGAATATGGAACTGACCTATACGATGCAGGGGGATTATCTGATTCCCGATCTGACCGTGCCGGAGAGCCCGAAGCTTGGGAAGTATGGAATGCTGCGGCGGACATTCCTCCGCGAGCACCGGGATGGGATCTACACCGGGATGCTGCTGAACGGGACACTAAACAGCCATCTGGAGGAAGTGGACCGGCAGGCACAGAAGATGCTGGACGACCTGACCGAGCAGATGAAAGCGCTGAACGGAGTAACGGAGCAGCTGAAGGCGGAGGATCAGATGCGGTGGGTGCAGATGATGAACTCCATTCGCCACTCGGCGGAGGAAGTGATTCTGAACGACCTGATCTACGCGTAACCCTTCCCACAGTTGAACAACAGCAGGAAAACATCGCAGAAGCGGAGGAAGAAAAATCCTCCGCTTTTGCTATTTCTCAGGAGGATATCGATGCCATCCTGACACGGGGCAGCGGCATCCATCAGGGCAAATTCCGCATCTATGAGCAGTTTCTCAAACAGGATTCTTCTGAGAACAATATCGCCTTTTTGAAAAACGAATATGGCATCGGCGGCGCGTATCCTGCCGTTTCCGGCAGAAATCTCGATGAAAGCCACGACGCCAAGGGAATCAAAATCAGCAGAGGCAGAATCTCTCGGCCCGATGCAGAAATGCTTTTGCGGTGGAATAAGGTCGAGAAGCGGATCGGGGAGCTGATCCGAGCCGACCGCTATCTGAGCCAAGCAGAAAAGGACAACTATCCTGCCTACCGGGAGCAGGCAGAGGTGCGTAAGGAACGAGGTGAAATCTCTGAGGAGTTCCGGTCGATTGTCTATGATTACAATGACTTTGTGGCGCAGCTTGGTGAGGAAAGCAAAGCGCTGAATCTGTATTATTTGTCAAGCTGCTGGGGTGCGTTCAGCGTGGGCGAAAAGAAAATGCACGCCCGTACTGCGGAGGGTGACTTCATCCTCCCCATGATGCGCGAGGCAATGAATTCGATCATTGCGGACAACACCCACCTGACCGCACGATGCGAAGCCATGCTGGAAGCGTTGAACAGCGATGTGGCAAAGCCGCTTGAGCCGACCTTTGATGAGCTGAACCCTCCACCGGAGCCCCGGAAGGAATACCGCTATCATCTTGGTGACACGGTCTATATCGGCACACAGGAATACGAGCTACTGTCTTTTGACGAGAAGAAGGTCGTCCTCTTTGATACGCAGTTTCCGCTGTTTAACAAGGAGCTGCCTCGTGAGGAGTTTGATAACCGGCTCAAAGAAAATCCGCTGAATGACAAGCTGCTGCAAGTCGTGGAAGAACCCCCTGTCGCAGACAATACGAAGGCGAGAATATCCCTTGACACCGGCAGCAACAAGGTTCACTGGATCTACTTCAATCCCGATGCAGATGCAGGCGGACAGTATGTTTCCGGTGATCTTGATTTCTCTGTTTTTGAAGAGCTTGTCGAGCAGTATGACATTGCCAGCCATCCGGAAAACGCCGCCGACTTCCGAAATGACCTTGAAGAAATGTCGGATCAGTTCCTTGCGGACATCAATACCCCGTTCTTCATGGAAGCTGAAAATGACTATGAGATGGACTGCGGCTATGTCGAGTTCACGCCGGAAAACCTCCTGAAGATTCACGAGGATATTCTGTCTTTTGAAGCAGACCGGGAAGCAGCGCGAGAGACTGACCGATATGAGGCGGAGTTTGGTGCGGACGGCACACGGGTATTCAGAGAAACGGAAGATTTGGCAGAAGACGATTCCGAAATTGAGAGCCTAACGGACGAAGAATTGGATGCTCTGCCCATCAGCACCGTCAAAGACGGTGAGGTCGTGACCTATCCCAATGCAGAAGCGCTGCTGGATGACCAAAAAGCCGAAGCGCCCCTCGCTCCGCCTCCGCAGGTGAAAAGGCCTTCCAAGATCGCGCCTCATGTGCTGCACCCGGAGATCAGCACCGAGTACCGAACCAACTTCCAAATTGAGAGCGATGACATCGGCGTGGGCACACCGCTGGAACGGTTCTATCACAATATCCGTGCCATTCAACTTCTGAACAAGCTGGACGCAGAAAACCGGTTGGCAACACCTACAGAGCAGCGCGTGCTTGCCGACTATGTGGGTTGGGGCGGTCTCTCCGAGTTCTTCAAAGAGGACAATCCCCATTATACCGAGCTGAAGGCAGTGCTTTCCGATGAAGAATATGCGTCAGCAAGAGAATCCACGCTGACAGCCTTCTATACGCCGCCCGTAGTGATCAAGGCGGTGTACCGTGCCTTGGAGAATATGCACTTTCAGACCGGCAATGTGCTGGAGCCCTCCTGTGGCATCGGCAACTTTATGGGGCTTGTTCCCGAAAGCATGAATGACGCGAAGTTCTACGGCGTGGAGCTGGACAGTATTTCCGGGCGGATCGCCCAGCAGCTCTATCAGAAAAACAGCATCGCGGTGCAGGGCTTCGAGAGTACAAATCTGCCCGACAGCTTCTTTGACGCCGCAATCGGCAATGTCCCCTTCGGACAATTCAAGGTGCCCGACAAGCGCTATGATAAGCACAACTTCCTCATTCACGACTATTTCTTTGCCCGCACCTTGGATAAGGTGAGACCCGGCGGCGTGATCGCTTTCATCACCTCGAAGGGGACGCTGGACAAGGAAAACTCCAATGTCCGAAAGTATATTGCTCAGAGAGCGGACCTTCTCGGTGCGATCCGGCTGCCGAACGACACCTTCAAGGCTGCTGCCGGCACAGAGGTCACATCGGACATTATCTTCCTCCAAAAGCGTGACCGATTGGTGGATATTGAGCCCGATTGGGTGCATCTGGCCACCGACACCAATGGAATCCGGATGAACGCCTATTTTGTGGACAATCCTGAAATGGTATTGGGCGACATGCAGATGGTCAGCGGGCCTCACGGCATGGAGTCCGCCTGTACTGCTTATGAAAATGCAGAGCTTGGCGATCTTTTGCGTGATGCCATCCAGAACATCCATGCAGAGATCACCGAATATGAAATCGATGATCTTGAGGCGGAGAATGAAGACCTTTCTATTCCCGCTGATCCGGATGTACGCAATTTCAGCTTCACGGTGGTGGACGGCAAAATCTATTACCGTGAAAACAGCCGCATGAATCCCGTGGATGTTTCCGCGACTGCCGAAAGCCGCATCAAGGGCATGATTGCTATCCGAGACTGTGTCAGGACGCTGATCGAGTACCAGACGGAGGACTACCCGGATGCCGATATCAAGGCGGAGCAGGAAAAGCTCAATCGGCTCTATGATGATTTCAGCAAAAAATATGGGCTTATCAGCGCAAGGGCCAACAACTCGGCATTCAATTCCGACAGCTCCTACTGCCTGCTTGCTTCGCTGGAGGTGCTGGACGACGAGGGCAACTTCATCCGCAAGGCAGATATGTTTTCCAAGAGGACCATCAAGCAGAAGGTAACGGTGCAGTCGGTTGACACGGCTTCCGAGGCCTATGCCCTGTCCCTTGCGGAAAAAGCGAGAATCGACATGCCATATATGTCGCAGCTTACCGGTAAAACCGAGCAGGAGCTGTTTGAGGATTTGAAGGGTGTGATCTTCCTCAATCCCATGCACACCAGCGAGGAGGATGGCAGACCGAAGTATCTCCCTGCCGATGAATATCTCTCCGGCAATGTCCGTGAAAAGCTCCGTTGGGCAAAGCGGAGTGCGGAGCTCTACCCCGAGGATTACGGTGAGAATGTCCGGGCCCTTGAGGCTGTGCAGCCGGTTGACCTGACGGCAAGTGAAATTTCCGTGAGGCTTGGCGCAACATGGCTGCCCCCGGAAATCATCGAGGAGTTCATGTTTGAGCTGTTCAGCACCCCTCGCTATTGCCAATGGAATATCCATGTTCACTACGCACAGTACACCGGCGAATGGAATGTGGAGGGGAAGTCCTATGACCGTAGCAATGTAAAAGCCCACAACACCTACGGCACCGGCAGAGTCAACGGCTATAAGATCATGGAGGAAACCCTGAACCTCCGAGATGTAAGAATCTTTGACTACATCGAGGACGGAAACGGCAGAAAAACGGCTGTGCTCAACAAGAAAGAAACCGCCATCGCACAGGGCAAGCAGGAGCTTATTAAGCAGGCCTTTGCTGATTGGATTTGGAGCGATCCGGAACGCCGGGAGCAACTGACCAAGCTGTATAATGAGAAGTTCAACAGCATTCGCCCCCGCGAGTATGACGGCAGCCACCTGAATTTCGTGGGAATCAATCCGGAGATCACGCTGAGGCCGCATCAGGTCAATGCCATTGCCCATATCCTCTACGGCGGCAACACCCTGCTTGCGCATGTAGTTGGGGCTGGGAAGAGTGCGACACGTTCGTAACTGAAAAGGTTACGCACAAGTCAGCTAACAATAGAATCGGGAACTGGAAAGGAGTCCCTGAAAAGACTTGGAGAACTAATATTCCGATAGGTGGAATGATGGGGTAACGCCCTGAAACGCCTACCTTATAAACTGCGATATGCGGCAGTCCTCTGTAACAAGGATTGCGGTATAACGCTCGCTAAAGTCGGCGGAAATGTACCCAAACAGGTTATGCCGTGGAAAGCATCTCAGCGGTGGGATGTGTGCATGATACGCCGGAGGTCTAAAAACTGCCTATGGTCAGAATGTCACGATGACTGACGAAATCCCGAATGTACGGGTCTAAAAGGCGCAGGAGCAGAAATGTTCCTTTCCGATTACGGAAGTATGTGAGGATGAGTAAGAATTTTTACTATGAAAGTCCTTGCGGTGTTACAGGCACCGCCCAGCATACAGGCTCAGAGGGACACCTAAGGGCAGATATGTACAGATAGGAATATTGGAACGTGGAAAGGCTGGAACACGGAGCCAGTTACAGGCTATGAGGTGTTGGATTGGAAAGCGCATTGCGTATAACAATCCTTTATCCAGCTGAGAGAGATGGCACAGTACCGTTGAAGCCGTAGAAATACGGTGGAGGGATGGCCATTAGTCGTCAGCAATCAATAAATTGAAAACTATACAGACACAAAGGTTCGAGTATGACTAAGAAAAGCGAAATCCCCCATACAAGGAGGAAAGTACCTGACTTTGGCAAACAAGAAGAAACCCTTGAAGAAACAAAAAATCCGCAATTCCGAATACTACGATATGCAGCTCGCTCTTGACGAATTGTATGCCGCAAGTGTCAAGGGGCAACGGTTCTGCAATCTGGTGGAACTAATAAAACGCCCCGAAAACATCAAGCTGGCCTACAGAAATATCCGAAAGAACAGCGGCAGTCGAACGGCGGGTGTGGATAATAAGACAATAAGCGATTTGAACAAATGGAACGAAAATGCTCTGGTCGCCCATGTTCAGCGTAAGCTGGACTGGTATGTTCCTAATGCTGTCCGCAGAGTTGAGATACCAAAGGACAACGGTAAAACCCGCCCCCTTGGAATCCCTACGATTATGGACAGGCTCATTCAGCAATGTATTCTGCAAGTATTAGAACCTATCTGTGAAGCAAAATTCTTCAAGCGAAGCAATGGCTTCAGGCCAAACCACAGTGCGGAAAATGCCATTGCCCAAGCGGAAAGAATGATACAGAACGTCGGTTGTCATTACGTCATTGATATCGATATTAAATCTTTCTTTGACAATGTGAACCACGGCAAGCTGCTGAAGCAGATGTGGACACTCGGTATCCGGGACAAAAAGCTGTTATCCATCATTTCTACCATGTTAAAGGCAGAAGTGGCTGGAATCGGTTTTCCCGAAAAGGGCACGCCGCAGGGCGGTATCATCTCCCCGCTGCTGTCAAACATCGTCCTGAACGAACTGGACTGGTGGATTGTCAGCCAGTGGGAAGAAATGCCTACCCAAAGGAACTATGTACACAGAATCTATGCGAATGGAACCCCTGATAAAAGCAGTACCATCCGAACCCTGCGCAACTACACGAATCTGAAAGAGTGCTATGTTGTCCGCTATGCAGATGATTTCAAAATCTTCTGTAAAAAGCGGTCAGATGCAGTCAAGCTGTTCGAGGCAACGAAACAATGGCTTTTGGAACGTCTGGGACTGGAAACCAGCCCGGAGAAATCGAAAATCGTAAATCTGAAACGCCATTATTCCGAGTTTCTGGGCTTTAAGCTGAAAGTCCGAACAAAGGGAAAGAAACCTGACGGGCAGCCACGGTATGTAATAGAAGCGCATATCAAGGATAAGGCATTGTTGAAAATCCGGAAGAAAAGCAAGGAAATCATTGGGCAGATACGGCAGACCTATGACCCAGGAATGGAATATCGTCTGATACAGAAATACAACTCCTATGTCATGGGCGTTCATAACTATTACAGCATTGCAACCCATGTGAATATTGACTTTCACAAAATCGCTTTCGATGTCAAAAAGAGCCTTTACAACAGATTGAAGCACAGACTGCAAAAGAAAGGTCAAATCACAAACAGGTATATCAAGGAGAAATACGGCACAAGCCGGGAGGTGCGTTATCTGAATGGTCATGCCATCGTCCCGATTGCCTATGTTCAGCATAGAGTACCTATGGATAAGAAAAGTCGGGTAAACAAGTACACGCCAGAAGGACGGGTTGAGATTCATAAGAATCTTGCTGGTATCAATATGGCAGTACTCTATCATCTGATGAACAATCCGTGTGGTAAGCAGAGCGTAGAGTACAACGACAACCGCATTGCGCTCTATGTTGCACAGAAAGGAAAATGTGCCGTCTCCGGTGTGGAACTGGAAGCAAATCAAGTGGACTGTCACCACAAAAAGCCGTTGGTGCTTGGGGGCAATGACAGCTACCAAAATCTGATTATTGTCTCCGATGTAGTTCACATTCTCATTCATTCCAGTAATGAGCGCACCATCCGAAAATACCTGAAAGTGCTGAACCTGGATAAAAAGCAGTTGGCAAAGCTCAATAAACTCCGTGTGATGGCAGAAATGCCGGAACTCGTTTTCTAAAGGGCGAATCTGTTTGATGTATAGATTGTCATAAAAAGTGCTGACGATGGAAAGCCGTGTGATGGGAAACTGTCACGCACGGTTTGGAGCGGGGGAAAATCTGGAGGAACGGATATGCAGCCTGCGGCTGCATATCCTGCCCAAAGGATTACCTATCGCTATCCTTCGAGATGGTAGCGGCTGCCCAAGAGAGCAAACGGCTGGGCTTGTGTCAAAAAAGCCTGTTTGTGGTCCCCAATCATCTGACGGAGCAATGGGCGAGCGAATACCTCCAGCTCTATCCCTCCGCCAATATTCTTGTCGCCACCAAGAAGGACTTTGAGACCAAGAACCGCAAGAAGTTCTGCGGGCGCATTGCCACCGGCGACTACGATGCGGTCATCATTGGGCACAGCCAATTTGAAAAGATCCCCATGTCCCTGGAACGACAGCGTGCCATCCTGCAGCAACAGCTGGATGAAGTGCTGGACGGCATTTCTGAATTGAAGAAAAACCGTGGGGATAATTTCTCCATCAAGCAGCTGGAGCGAACCAAGAAAACGGTCAAGCAGAAGCTGGACAAGCTCAATGACCAGTCCCGCAAGGATGATGTTGTGACCTTTGAAGAGCTGGGCGTTGACCGTATCTTCATCGATGAGGCGCATTACTATAAAAACCTCGCCGCATTTACAAAAATGCGGAATGTGGGCAACATCAGCCAAACCGAGGCCATGAAGTCCAGCGACCTGTATATGAAGTGCCGGTATCTGGACGAGTTGAGCGGCGGCAGAGGCGTTGTGTTTGCCACCGGCACACCCATCTCCAACAGCATGGTGGAGATGTACACCATGCAGAAGTATCTCCAGTACGGAGCGCTGCGCAGGAATGACCTTCTCCACTTCGATGCCTGGGCCTCCACCTTCGGTGAGACGGTGACAGCCATCGAGCTCTCCCCGGAGGGCACGGGCTACCGCGCCAAAACGAGGTTTGCCAAGTTCTATAATCTGCCGGAGCTCATGGCAATGTTCAAGGAGACCGCAGATATTCAAACGGCGGATATGCTCAAGCTCCCCGTGCCGGAGGCCCATTATCACAGCGTTGTTTTGAAGCCATCGGAAACGCAAAAGGAAATGGTGGCCTCTCTTTCAGAACGAGCCGAGCGTGTCCGCAATAAGATGGTGGATTCCAGCGTGGATAACATGCTCCTCATCACCAATGACGGCAGAAAGCTCGCCTTGGATCAGCGGCTCATGAACGATATGCTCCCCGACAGCGAGACAAGCAAGGTGGGCGCGTGTGCGGAGAATGTTTTTGATATTTGGCAGCGCACTGCCGATCGGAAATCGACACAGATGGTATTCTGCGACTGTGTAGCGATACGTTGCTACAAATAAACTTTATGTGGGCGAAAGCCTGTAAGGAG
>ERZ857998.1410-NODE-1410-length-27493-cov-11.157519_pt1 | contig 27493 bp, 23 predicted proteins | sample MGYA00519954_ERZ857998 | MGnify/ENA primary metagenome ERZ857998 (study PRJEB31778, sample SAMEA3449424) | human gut metagenome | biome: human gut; feature: human-associated habitat; material: faeces | place: United Kingdom | collected 2010/2012 ...
CTTTCACAATCGATAAATTTGAGAAAGGAAGGTCGAGATTGTCTACTCGACGAAGTGAATATGGTTTTTAAGCGAAAGATATACAGCAAAATGCTGGAGTGGAAAACTGTTTCGCATGGCGAAAGCGCGCTTATGATAGAAGGCGCGCACCGTATCGGTAAAAGTACGATTGCCCTTGCGTTTGCGAAGAACGAGTATGAGGATCACATGATTCTTGACTTTGCGCAGGAAAGTCAGGATGTCCGCCGCAATTTTGAAGAGAATATCGGTGAGCTTGATGTGTTTTTCAGGAATCTTTTTTTGCTCAAAGGCAGAGATCTGCCGAAAGGAAAATCCGTAATCATTTTTGATGAGGTGCAGTTGTTTCCAGCTGCGCGGCAGGCAATCAAGTTTTTGGTGCAGGATGGGCGATATGATTATATCGAAACGGGTTCGCTGATCAGTATAAAGAAAAATGTAAGCGATATTTTAATCCCATCGGAGGAATTCAAAATCAAGATGTTTCCGATGGATTTTGAAGAGTTCCTGTGGGCGAAGAGCGATACCGTTACCGCAGATGCAATTCGCTATGCGTTTGAAAAGAAAAAGCCGCTGGGGGATGCTGTGCACCGAAAAATCATGCAGACCTTTCGCACCTATATGGCAGTAGGTGGAATGCCTCAGGCGGTGTCGGCATTCGTCGAGGGGAGAACCTATCGGGAGATCGATTTCATAAAGAGAAATATTCTTTCCCTTTACGAAGACGACCTTAAGAAACATGATAACGACAGTAACGAGAAAGCATCGATCATTTTCAAAACGATCCCAGAGCAGCTTTCCAATCGGAATTCACATTTTCGTATGGCTGGCGTAGAAAAAAACGCAAGGTATCAAAATTATATCGGGGCGATTGATTTTGTTGCGGAATCCATGATCGCCAATTTGTGTGTCAATACGACGTCGCCGGAAGTTGCGCTTGAACTGCATGCAGACAGACGCAATTTTAAATTATACATGGGCGATACGGGCCTGCTCGTATCCCAGATTATGAAAAACCGTGACGACACGGAGGAGGATTTATATAAATCGCTTATTTTTGACAGGCTTGGGATCAATCAGGGCATGATTATGGAAAATCTTGTAGCTCAAATGCTTAGAAGCAGAGGTTACGAATTATATTTCCATGAGTTTGAGATTTCCGGGGGAGAAGGCAGGAAACCAAATAAATATGAGATTGATTTTCTTTTGGTCAGAAATAAAAAGCTGTGCCCGATTGAAGTGAAATCCTCAGGATATAAAAACCATAAGTCCTTTGATATGTTTGCGGGAAAATATCAGGCAAAGGTACAGGAAAGGTATATGATCTGTGCAAAAGATTTGTCTGTAGAAGAGAATATAATCCGCATTCCACTGTATATGACGATGTGTCTGTAATAGAAGGAAAGCGGAATCTTAAGTGCAGAAACTGTTGAGAAACAGCGGCAGGACACTCTGCGAATACTGGCACAGGGAGTAGCTGCCGCCGGAAATGCACCAGTCATACATCAGCCCGCGCTCGAACATTGCATAGGCTTTGGCAATGTCATTAACAGAAAATTCCTCGCGGAAGGTGCCATTCTGCTTCCCTTCGCTGATGACCTGACGCAGCAGCTTATAATAGGTACGATTCGGGCTCATCATGTGACGCTCGCCGTTTGTGATGAGCTGGGTCGCGAACAGCTGGCTCAGCAGGTCTACCGATACGGTATTGTCAATCATCAGAAACAGCTCCTGATTCATAAGGTTGAGCTTCTCGATGGGGGAAAGGTCCGGATTCATGCTTTCGGCCAGCTCATCATATTTTTCGTCAAAGAGATACGAAAGCGAGCTGAGCAGCGCGGCCTTGCCGTCAAAATAGTGGTAGAAGGAGCCTCGCGAGGTGCCGGAGGCCTCGACGATCTCCTCGACGGTGGTGTTGTCGTAGCCCTGCTCGTAAAATAGCTGCCAGGCGGCAGAGACGATCTTGCCCTTGGTGTTTTTGGAATTTTTCTTTTTCACATGATACTCCTGTTCCGTTACAAAACTGCGATTTACAGCTTAAAAACTAAAAAAAATAAAAATTTATTTTTTGTGTATTTTATTATATAGAATACAGTATAGACGATTCTTATTGGGATTTCAATAGAATATATGGAATATGCGAGATAAAATATAGAATTATGTACAGAATTGATTCTGTATTTCGTTCTGCTTTTTTTTGTGGTATGATAGCACAGTCAGAAGCAAGAAGGAGTGATGAAGATGAGTTTTCAATTAGCGAAATATATACAACCGGATTTTACAGAGGAGAGATTCGCGAGCGCGCCGAACGCGACACTGGTTAAGGCGCCACGCGCAAAGGCGGCGCCAAAGGGGTTTCACGCGACCTCAATCTTTCCGGAATATTTTAAGATAGACGGCAAGTGGTATCTGGCGGAGGACAGCCGCATGGACGCGGTACCGATCTGGGACGGTGAAAAGATTCGCGTCGTAGAATTCCGCAATATCAAGGAAGGCGATTCGGTCGTCGTCGGTAGAACAGAGGACGCGAGCGAAGGCATCTATGTGCATGATGACTGCTGGCTGCGCGAGGGCGAGGAGGACAGCAAGAATACCTTTGCGTTCCGTCAGTCCCGAAGCAGAGAAACCTCGTTCACACAGGACTATAAGGATCTCGTGGAGCTGCTCCGCTATGAAAAAGAACATAACGGTTATGTTGTCTGGGTGCTGGGACCGGCATGCAGCTTTGACGTAGAGGCGCGGCGCGTGATGGGAGAGCTGATTGCGCAAGGCTATTGTCAGGCGCTGCTCGCGGGCAACGCGCTGGCGACACACGATCTGGAGGGCGGCTATCTAGGAACGGCGCTCGGCTGCGATATCGAGAACCAGAAGCTGCATTTTATGGGTCATTACAACCATTTGGATACGATCAACGCGATTAACACCTACGGCTCCATTCCGGCGTTCATCGAGGGCGAGGGCATCCACAGCGGCATTATTTACAACTGTGTCAAGCACAACGTGCCATTTGTGCTCAACGGCTCGATTCGTGATGACGGCCCGCTGCCGGAGGTTTACGAGCATACCTACGTGGGGCAGGATACGATTCGCTCCCATGTGCGTAAGGCGACGACGGTCATCGGCATGGCGACGGTGCTGCATACGATCGCGACCGGCAATATGACGCCGACCTACCGCGTGCTCGCGGACGGTACGATCAGGCCGGTACATTTTTATATGGTGGACACCTCGGAATTCGCGGCGAACAAGCTCGGCGACCGCGGCAGCCTCGCAGCCAAAGGTATCGTGACTAATGTGCAGGATTTCATGCGCAACATCAGTACGGGGCTGGGAATTTAACGCATGAAAAAGTTTCGACGCGGCCTGCGCCATGACCCTCGGAAAAAGATTTTCCGGGGGCATTTTTGTATCGAAAGATTGCATTTTGGGGGTCAAGGTGCTATACTGTGCCTAGACTGCGCGCGAAAGCAAGACGCGCGCGAAGAAAGAAGCACATACAGGGGGAAACGATGAATCCAAATCAAAAAAAGAAGTTTACCGACCAGTTCCGCAATCCAAACGGCAGCTATCACATTCCGACTTGGCTGATTGTGGTGATGTTTATCATCGGAGGCTGGCCGATCGCGATCTGCCTATTGGTTGCGAAAATCTTTGAGGATAAAGAAGGTTCGGCGGAAGCCGCCTCCGCGGAGGCAAGCGACGGCTTCCCTGCCGAGGGAACACAGAATGGAACCGCGGAGGGCGCGCGGGCAGCGCGGGCTTCCGCTCCTTTTAGCAAAAAGAAGATCAACACGCGCAAGCTTTGGATGATTTTGGGAATCCTGCTGTGCGTGTTCAGCGTGATTGAACTGCCGGATTCGATTCAGTATCTGGTCTGGTGCCACAAGGAAGGAACCGGCATCAGCTACGCGCTGCGGGATGTCATCACCGATTCTCTGTGGCTGCTCGGCGGCGTGGTCATGCTGATGGTATCGGCAGGCATGCGCGCGGCGGAGAGAAAGCGCAAGCGGGTGCGCGCCATTGTCGGCGACGCGGACTACATCTTGATCGATGAGGTCGCGGAGGCGCTTCCGGCGTCCCGCGGCAAGACGGAACGGATTTTACAGCGCTGCGTTGATTTTGGCCTGTTTGGCGAAAAGGCATATCTGGACATGCGTTCGGATTGTCTGGTTATACGAGGCGAGGCGCCGATCTCCAAGAAGGCGCGAGCCGAAGCGGAGGCTGAGGCGCGCGCGGCAAAGGCCAAGGCCGATAACATGGACGAATATGAACGGACCCTTAAGGAACTGCGGGAGCTCAACGACCGCATTCCGGGCGAGCAAATGTCAGCGAAGATCAGCCGTTTGGAGGACTTGACCGCTAAGATCTTTAAGCTCGCCAAGGAACAGCCGCAAAAGCTCAGCGGTATGCGTAAATTCATGGATTATTATCTGCCGACGAGCTTAAAACTGCTCACCCGCTACGAAAAGCTGGATGCGCAGGGCGTGGAAGGCACAAACATCAGCGATGCCAAGCGGCAGATCGAGGATACGATGGATACGATGATCACCGCGTTCGAGAAGCAGCTCGACAAGCTGTTCCTCTCCGAGAGCATCGACATCTCCGCAGACATCGCGACGATGCAGAACCTGATGCGCGCGGACGGGCTGATGGAAAACGAAATCTTTGGGAAATTGCAGTAAGCATAACGCTGCCGCAGGCAAAAAGACAAACGCGCGGCGCGCGCGAGCAGTCTCGCGGACGGCGAGACTCTGAGGCTGCTTAAGATGTGAGCCTGCAAGATTGTGATAGAAAGACAGAAAGGCAAGATATTGAACAAGGCAATCAGAGACTTCTTACAGCTGCACGCGCAGCAGGAGCCGGTATCGTTTCATATGCCGGGACATAAGGGGGCGCGTATCTATCGTGAAAACGGATACGGCGCGTTTTTGGAGCAGATCATGGACTGCGACATTACAGAAATCCCCGGCGCGGACAATTTATTTCAGACAGAAGGCATTATCGCCGAAACGATGGCGAAGTATCGCGCCTTATATGAGGTCGAGCAGTCGTATCTTTTGATCAACGGCAGCTCCGGCGGTCTGATTGCGGCGATCCTCACAGCAGTCAGCAAAGGCGGCAAGCTGGTCATGGCGCGGAACTGCCACAAGTCAATTTTTAACGCATTGCAATTAGGCGATATCACGCCGATCTACGCCTATCCGGAGACCTTGGAGGCTTACGGCGTGCTGGGCGGCATCTCCGCGGACGAGATCGCGCGCTGTCTGGATGAAAATCCGGAGGCAGAGGCAGTGATCCTGCCGTCTCCGAATTATTACGGCATCTGCAGCGACATTCGGGCGATTGCGAAGGTCACGCACGACCGCGGCAAGGTCCTGATCGTCGATCAGGCGCACGGTGCGCATCTGAAATTTTTTGATACATACGGCATCGACGGCTTCCCGCGGGCGGCGGAAGATTTGGGTGCGGATCTGGTCATCAACAGCATCCACAAGACACTGGCGTCGTGGACGCAGAGCGCGCTGCTCAATGTCTGCACGGACCGTGTGAACTGTCATGTACTGGAGGACAAGCTCCAGATGATCGAAAGCTCCAGCCCGTCCTACCCGCTGATGGCGACGCTGGACATCAACGCGGACCTCCTGCTGGAAAAGGGCGAGGATTTGACGCGCGCGTGGGCGGAGAGTCTGACCTGGTTCTATGAAGAAGTCAAGAAGATCCCCGGACTTGTCATCATGGAAACGCCGACGCTGGATCATACCAAGCTGAATATCGATCTGTCGGCCTACGGTGTGAACGGCAATGAACTGGAAGACCTGCTGATGCAGAAAGGGATCTTTTTGGAGCTGGTGACGGGCAATATCATCATGTGCATGAGCGGCATCGGCAATACACGATCTGACTTTGAACGGCTGCTTACGGCACTGTGGGAGATTACCGCGGCGCGAAAGCCGGTGACCGCGGCGAAGATGGCGCAGCCGCCGGCGCTCACGACCAGACTGGAGCGGCGTGCGCTTCCGCGCGAAAAGGTCCTCGTGCCGCTTGCGGAAGCGGCAGGCAAAGTCTGCGCGTCGTCCCTCATCCCTTATCCGCCGGGCGTGCCGATCGCCTGCCCGGGCGAGGTGCTGACCGAAGAGGTGCTTGCCTATGTCAAGGCGCGGCGCGACGCGGACGAAAAGGTCATCGGCATTACCGCGGACGGGGATGTTTTCGTCGGGAAATAACTGTTTTTTTGCGGTTTTCGGCGAAAATATGGCGAAAATACAAGAAGAAGCGCTAAGAATCAAAAGTTTTTAGTGCTTTTTGATTTTTATTGTAGTATAATATATGGCGTATGATTTTGTATATTTTTTAGAAAGGAAGGTCTCACAGACATGAGTCAAAAACATTTACACAGCATTCATGTGAGCCATTACAAGCACACTGCCGGTTGTGCGACGGAAGTAATGCCAATCCCTGATGTTGTAAAAATTTCGATGTCTCAGCATATAGGAGCACCTTGCAAGCCATTAGTACAAAAAGGCGACTATGTAAAAGTAGGACAGCTTATTGGCGATACCGATGCTTTTGTCAGCGCACCTATCCACTCAAGTGTTTCCGGTACCGTAAAGGGTCTGGAGGAACAGCGCTCCGCTATGGGCGGCACAGACACACTTGTAGTCATCGAAACAGACAAGAAACAAGAAGTTTACGAGGGAATCACGATTCCTGAAGCGAACGACCTGCCGGAATTCATCAAGGCGATCAGAGCCAGCGGTTTGGTAGGTTTGGGCGGCGCGTCCTTCCCGACGCACATCAAATTCAACCCGAAGAATATCGACGAGGTACATACCTTAATCGTCAACGCGGCTGAATGTGAACCGTTCATCACTTCTGACCACAGACTGATGCTTGAAGACGCGGAAGATCTGATCGCGGGCTGCCAGCTTCTGATGAAGTTCATCGGACTGGACGAGGGCTATATCGGCATCGAAGAAAACAAGCCGGATGCCATCGAGCACCTCGACAAGCTGATTGCCGCAAAGGGCATCACCAATCTCAAGACATTCAAGCTGCAGGCAAGATACCCGAAGGGCGCAGAGAGAGTCCTGCTTTATGAAATCACAGGCAAGACCATGAACGCCGGCGAAATTCCGGCCCAGCATGGCGTCATCCTTTCCAACGTAACGACCATCGCGTTTGTCGGTCAGTATTTCAGAACCGGCATGCCGCTGATCCAAAAGAGAATGACGGTAGACGGCGACGCGGTTGCGACTCCGAAGAACGTCATGGCGCCGATCGGCACACAGATCTGCGACGTGATCGAATTCTGCGGCGGCTATAAAGAAGAACCGAAAAAGATCTTAATGGGCGGCCCGATGATGGGCAGAGCGATTTTCTCGGACGAGATGCCGATCGTTAAGAACAATAACGCGATTCTGGCTTTCTCCAAGGCACAGTCCATGGTGAAGGAAGAAACAGGCTGCATCAACTGCGGCAGATGTCACCAGGCATGTCCATTCGGTCTGATTCCGACCGCGCTTGCAAAGGCGTATGAAGCAAGAGACGCGCAGGCACTCTCCGACCTCAAGGTCATGCAGTGCATGGAATGCGGCAGCTGCTCCTACATCTGTCCGGCGAGAAGACCGCTCGGCTTCATGAACAAGCTTGGAAAAGCAGTAGTAAAGGAGGCTGGAATTAAATAATGGATAAGAAAACTTACAATAATTTATTAGTATCCTCCGCTCCGCATATCGTGACCAATATGGACACCACCAGAATCATGATGATGGTGCTCATCGGACTGGCACCGTCTTTTTTGGTAAGTATCTACGTTTTTGGAGCGAGAGTCATTTCCCTGACCCTGGTCTGCGCTGTTGCCAGCGTATTCTTCGAATGGGCATGGAATAAACTGATGCACAAAAAACAGACCATCGGCGACCTGAGCGCGGTTCTGACAGGTGTACTGATCGCGTTCAACGTACCTTCCGGTCTTCCTTACTGGATTGCCATCGTCGGCTGCTTCGTCGCGGTTATCGTCATCAAGCAGTTATTCGGCGGCATTGGCAAGAACGTCGCGAATCCGGCGATCACAGCCAGAATCGTGCTGTTCATCTCCTTCGCGACCGAAATGACCACATGGCCGGCTCCGAGAATGGCGGCAGACGCGACCTCTACAGCGACACCGCTCGGCGTACTGGCTGAGGGTAATGCGGCTGAACTGCCGACCAACATGGAAATGTTCCTCGGCTATATCGGCGGTTCCATGGGCGAAGTCAGCGCGATCGCGCTTCTGATCGGCGGTCTGTTCCTGATCTGGAAGAAGATCATCAGCCCGATCATTCCGGCCTGCTTCATCGGTACGGTATTCGTATTCGCAGCGATTTACTACGGCGCAACAGGCGGAGACGCGCTCCACATGGCGATCTTCCACGTGCTGGCAGGCGGCGTGATGCTCGGCGCGTTCTTCATGGCGACCGACTATGTCACGACTCCGTTATTACCGGGCGGAAAAGTTGTCTTTGGTATCGGCTGCGGTCTGATTACGATGATGATCAGACTGTGGGGTCAGTATCCGGAAGGTGTTTCCTTCTCCATCCTGATCATGAACTGCCTGACACCGCTCATCGACAGCTTCTTCCAGAAGAGAATGTATGGAGGTGCGAAAAAAAATGAAAAGTAATAGCTTTAAAGAATACATACAGCCAACCGTGGTACTGGTAGCGATTTGTCTGGTCATTACCTTCGCGCTGGCTTACGTAAACTCCATCACTGCACCGATCATCGCAGACAACACTGCAAAAGCAGCTGACGCGGCGAGAGCGGAGCTGCTTCCGGCAGCGACCTCTTTCACCAAGTATGAGGGAGATTTGGTCGTTGCAGTACCTGACAAGGTATTTGTCGAGGACTGCTACGTTGCGGACGGCGTCGGCATGGTCGTCACCGTTAAGACAGCTTCCTTCGGCGGTCTTTTGACCGAAATGGTCGGTATCGACAGCGAAGGCGCGATCACAGGCGTGAAGGTTACGGCACATGCGGATACCAAGGGTCTTGGCACCAAGGCGCATGACTCCGGTTATCTGGAGCAGTACAAGGGTCTGACAGAACTCGCGAACGCTGACAACATCAAGGGTGATTCCGCGGTGACTTTCATCAGCGGCGCGACGATTTCCTCCAACGGTGTTTACCAGGGAGTCTGCGCGGCACTTGCGCAATTTGAAGCAATAGGAGGTGCTAACTAATGAAAGAAAAAGTAAATAGATTAGCAGTCCTCACAAAGGGCATCATCAAAGAAAACCCGAACCTCGTATTATTGCTGGGTACTTGTCCGACACTCGCGACGACATCCTCCGCGTTTAATGGTATGGGTATGGGTATCGCGGCGACAGCGGTACTGATTTGTTCCAACATCGTAATCTCGCTGCTCGCGAAGATCATTCCGGATAAAGTCAGAATCCCATGCTATATCGTCGTTATCGCAGGATTCGTAACGTTGGTACAGTTCATCGTACAGGCATTTGCTGAACCGCTGTACAATTCCCTCGGCGTATTCCTGCCGCTGATCGTAGTAAACTGTATCATTCTGGGCAGAGCCGAAATGTTCGCAAACAAGAACGGCGTGCTGGATTCCGCATTAGACGGCGTCGGCATGGGTCTTGGTTTCACCCTTTCCCTGACCTGCATCGGTGCAGTCAGAGAGATCATCGGCAACGGCACGATCTTCTCCGGATTCTTCCTGGGAAGCGAAGAGCTGGTACAGAAGCTGACCGTTTCCATTCCGTTCATTTCCGAACACCCGATGCTGATCATCGCACTGGCTCCGGGCGGCTTCTTCGTCTATGCCTGCGCGATTGCAGTTGTGAATAAGATTCTTGCCTCCAAGGGCAAAAAGCCGAGAGACTTCGGATGCCAGGGCTGTGCGCTTGCTAGCATGTGCCAGCAGGAAAAGTGCATTTCCGAGCTCGACGGCGTGACAATCGAAAAGAAAGGAGTTGAAGCATAATGGCACAGTGGCTGAGTATTTTAATCGGTATGATTTTAGTAAACAACTATGTTCTTGCTCAATTCCTCGGAATTTGTCCGTTCCTCGGCGTATCTAAAAAATTAGATTCCGCTGTCGGCATGGGCGTCGCGGTTACCTTCGTTATGGTGCTCGCGACAGCAGCAACATGGCCAATCATGCTTGTTCTGAACAAGTTTGAAATCGCTTATTTACAGACCATCGTATTCATTCTCGTTATCGCTGCACTGGTACAGTTCGTGGAAATGGTACTCAAAAAATTCATTCCGGCACTGCATAAGTCCCTGGGTGTATACCTTCCGCTGATCACGACCAACTGCGCGGTACTCGGTGTATGTATCAACAACATCGACGCGGGCTATGGCTACGGTCTGGCTCTGATCAACTCTCTCGGCGCCGGCGTAGGCTTCCTGCTCGCGATGGTCATCTTCTCCGGAATGAGACAGAAGCTGGAAGGCAATACCGCTGTTCCCGCGCCGTTCCAGGGAGTTCCTATCACAATGACAACTGCGGCTATCCTGTCCCTTGCGTTCATGGGATTCGGCGGCTTAGTATAAGAAGGAGGCGAAAAGAATGAATCCAATTTTAACACCGGTATTATTGGTTGTAGCGCTTGGTTTCGTCTTTGCTGTCATCCTGACGATCGCGGCGAAGGTATTCTTCGTACCGGTAGACGAAACAGTTGTAAAATTAAGAGAAGCGCTTCCGGGCGCGAACTGCGGCGGCTGCGGATTCGCGGGCTGCGATGATTACGCGGCAGCTTTGGCGGCAGATCCGGAAGGCGTTGGCCCGAACAAATGTCCGGTCGGCGGCGCGGATTGCGCGGCGGCTTTGGCAGCGATTTTGGGCATTGAAGCAGGTTCCGCGGAACCGCAGGTAGCGACTGTGATGTGCAATGGCAACAAACAGGCCGCAAAATCCCTGTTGGAGTATGAAGGCATTCAGACCTGCAGCGCGGCATCAAATCTGTTTGGCGGCATGAACCAGTGTAAGTACGGATGTCTGGGTCTGGGCGATTGTACCAGAGCCTGCAACTTCGACGCAATCAAGATCTGCGACGGTGTCGCGGTGGTTGCCAGAGAGCTTTGCACCGGCTGCGGCGCCTGCGCGGCAGCATGCCCGAAGCATGTCATCCGCATCGCTCCGGCGAAGAATAAGGTTGTGGTGCAGTGTCACTCCGAGGACAAGGGCGCGGTTACCCGCAAGGCTTGCAGCAACGGCTGTATCGCTTGCGGCAAGTGCGCGAAGGTGTGTAAATTCGAAGCGATTACCATCGAGAACAACCATGCGTACATCGATCCGGAAAAGTGTAAGAACTGCGGCATGTGCGCAAAGGAATGTCCGACTAACGCGATCAACAACATGAGAGCAAAAAGAAAACCGGCAGTAAAGGAAGAAGCTCCGGCCCCGGCACAGGCTGAGGCATAAGGCTGAACCTTTCTAAAAACAAAATAGAGCCCCGACGGGACGTGCCAGGAGCCTCAGAAAATGAGCCTCCTGGGAAGAGTCCGTCGGGGCATTTTGTTATCAGAGATAGAAACTGTTCGCGGCGCGTCTTGTGCCGTACATGGCTTCCAGTTCTTCTTTGTGATAGAGATAGCCCGCGTCATCATAATATTTAGCGCCTTGCGGGCATTTTTTGATGCAGGCGCCGCATTTGATGCAGATGCCGGGAACCTTACTGGCATCCTTCGGATCGATCGCGCCCATTGGACAGACCGCCGCGCAGAGACCACATTGGTTGCAGGAAACGCTTGTCAGAGGTTTCACCTTGCGGATATCGATAAAAACGCCATGGCGGTCACGCGGCTGATAGTAGCCTGCTTCTGCGTCTCCGTCAACAGCAATCGGAGCGGGCAGGGTGTCAAGTGCCGCTAGCGCGGCGAGCTTGCCGGTAACAGCATGCGCGAAGGTTTCGGCTTCCTTGAGATCCTCGGCGTCCGGCCGGCCCGCGCCGAGCGTGGTCGAAAAAGAATGCTCACACGAAAACGCCGCTGCCGCGATCGTATGGAAGTCATGCGCTTCGAGGATGTCGCGCAGCTCGATCAGGGAATTGTCGAAGGCGCGGTTGCCGAAGGTCACGATGGGAACGGCAAGCGCGCCGCTGCCGGCGATGGTGTCCAGATACTTGAGCAGGAGGTTCGGCAGCCGTCCCGCGTAGGTCGGACAGCCGAACAGGACAAGGTCAGTTTCCGCAAGTCGCGGGAAGCTGCCTCGCGCGCCTGGCAAAGTGAAATCGTAAAGAAACGATTCGATGCCGAGATCGTCTGTGAGTGCTTCCGCGACCGCGCAGACGACCCGTTCAGTGGTGCCGGTAGGGCTAAAATAGATTTTGTAAAGGCGTTTGATTTCCATAGTGTTACCTCACAATCGTGTTGAAATAATTTGCCCCTTGCACTTAGCGGAAGTCCGCGGGCAGGCGTTTCTCGATGCTATACGCCAGGATGCCGATCAGGATACCGCTGATAAGTCCGCTAAAAAACAAGACGGCGAAATAGCTCATCAGGCTGAGGTTGGACATGATCGCGCAGGCGGTCAGAAGCTGCCCCAGATTATGCATGACGCCGCCGGCCATGCTGATGCCAACCATGCTAAACAGCTTCGTGCGATACAGCAGGTACATGATGAGGATGCTGAGAATGCCGCCGCCAAAGGAATAGAGCATGCCGAACACACCGCTGAACAAAAGCCCGGCAATCACAATGCGCACGCAGTTGATGGCGAAGGCATAGCGGAAGCCCAGGCGGTAAAGGGCGATCAGGATCACCAGATTCGCAAGACCGAGCTTGACGCCGGGAATCGGTACGGGAATCGGCACGAGTACCTCCACGTATGAAAATATCAGCGCGAGCGCAGCGAACATCGCGGCAAAGGCGAGCCTGCGCGTGCGGCCGGTACGAGAAGGCCCATAAAGCCCGTCGCGATTGCCGGTTTTGCGCGCGCCGGCTGTTTTGTGGAGCTCGTCGGCATGTGTCGCGACGCGCCCATCGGTTTTGCACGCGCCGGTTTTGTGCCTATCGGTTTTGCGCGCGCCTTCCTCGCGCAAGGAAATCCCCGCGCGCGTCTTATCCGGAGATGACATCAACGCCACCTCCTTTGTGTTTGTCACCGATGATCTCAACCAAAATCTTGTTTGGCAGGCAGACGATGACATCCTTAGTCTGCGAAATGGCGCCTGTCTGCACGCAGACCTGATTCTTGCAGGAAGAAGAAGTCATTGCAACGGTGCCGTCTTTTATGGTAATATGATTTGTGTGACCATTTTGCTTGATTTCGATTTCCCGGTCCTCGCTGAGCGGATAGATGCCGTACAATTGACCGTCCACAGTGACGCGCACGTTTTCTCCGGTCATGCTGTCGGAGAGCGACAGCCACGAAACGGCGGTGCCAAAAATCAGCAGGCACACAAAAAGAAGGATATCTGCTTTTTTTATCATGTAAAATCTCCTGCGCGCAGATTTTCGCTTATCGTTGGCGGTATGCCGGGCCGCGAAGGTCAGCGCGCTGTATGTTCAGGTTATATCGGCAAAAGCGGCTTGCGATATCAAAATGCGCTGTGCTTCGCAGAGAGGCACGCGGAAGATGATATATGCCGCACAGTGTTTTGCCGCATGGAAAGGAAAGGTTTATGAAACGCGAAACGACCTGCCGGACGCGGGCGCAGCGGCTGCCAAAGCGGCATTTGCGGCATCTGCTCGGTGTCTTGCTTGTAATTACTCTTATTATAGCACAAACGGGCTGTGCAGCCAACGAAAAAACAAATGACAATCAAGGAATCAGTAAGACGGGCTTCTATTTAGATACGATTTGCACGATTACGATTTTTGGCATCGAGGACGCGGACGGCAGCTTCGCGGCGGCAGACAAAGAAGAACAGCAGCGACAGCTGTATCAGCTGATTACGGACGCATTCAAACTCTGCGATTCTTACGAAAAAATTCTCAGCAAGACAATCAAGACCTCCGACATCGCGCGCGTCAACGCGGCGGGCGGCAAAGCGGTGGAGGTCAGCGACGCGACCATCGAGGTGTTGCAAAAGGGAATCGAATACGGACGTCTGTCGAACGGTGCGTTTGACATCACAATCGGCAAAGCGACGGACCTCTGGAACTTCCACGACGCGGGCGATACGGCGCTTGCGGCAGAGGGCAGCGGAGAGAGCGCGGCAGACGAAGCGGTCGAGGGAGAGGTGGCGGCAGGCGAAGCCATGCCGGGTGAGATTCCAAATGCGCAGGTATTGGCTGAGGCTATGCGGCACGTAGATTACAGCAAGGTTGAGATCGACGGGAATACGGTTCGGCTTGCGGACCCAAAGATGGAGCTGGATCTGGGCGGTATTGCCAAGGGTTATATCGCCGACCGCGTGACCGCATTTTTAGAAGAAAAAGGCGTGCGGAGCGCGATCATCGACCTGGGCGGCAACATCGTCGCGCTCGGCGGCAAAGCGCGGTCTATGCTTGATACAGAGGCCGGAGAAACGGATTTTCGCATTGGTATTAAAGATCCGCAATCAGAGAGCGGCGCGTTGCTCGGCACACTGCCTGCATCGAATCTGACGGTGGTGACTTCGGGTACCTATGAACGATATTTTATCGCGGACGGCAAGAAGTATCACCACATTTTGGACAGCGAGACGGGCTATCCGACCGATACCGATGTCCTGTCCGCGACCATCATCGCCGCGAAGGGGCGTTCTGTCGATTGTGACGGACTTTCGACAACTTGCCTGGCATTGGGTATCGAAAACGCCCTCGCGCTGGTAAACAGCATCGAGGGCGTGGAAGCGATCCTGGTCGATACGAACGGGAAGGTGCATCAGACCAGCGAGGCGCTCAACTTCGCAAAAGCGTAGCCAAGGCATGCAGTTTGCCGCGCGGGAAGCCACTGCATTGATCGGCTATTTCAGTCCTTTGACCTCCAGCAGCATGTGCGAGGTCGCAAGCTGCTCCGGTGTCGGGTCAAAATAGATGTAGTTGGTCAAGCCGGTGTAGGTCCATGTCCTGGAGCTTCTGTTCCACTTATTACTGTTGCCCGGGGTGGCATCGACAGTGATCCAGTGCCCGTCCACATAGCACTCATTCCACCAGTGATCGAGCTCGGTGATGCCGGACTCCGTCGACCAGGTATGAAATCCGTCGGTTGTGCTGAGGCTGATGTGATGGCCGTTGACGATTCTGGTCGGGATGCCTTGCGCTCTCGCCAGCGCGCAAATGGCTGCCGCGTAGCCGACGCAGGTTGTCGCGACCTTGCCGCCTTCGCTGTTCTCGCTCTTCTTCTTGTTTCTCATATTATAGAGATTGCGGTAAGGATCGACGTACTGTCTCGTGCCTGTGGCGAACGCGATCGTGTCGTAGTAAAAGTTTTCCGCGACGTATTCGTAGATTTTGAGCAGTTTTTCATAGTCTGTATCCGCGCCCTTGACAATCTGATTGGAAACGGTCTTAAAATATTTGACCTTCTTCTTGGTGACAGAGGCGACTTTTTTGCTCACCGGATTGCGGAAGCAAATGCTCTTGACATCGCTGAGATTGGTCTTTTTGAAAGCGGAAGCCTTTTTCTTCTTGTTAGCGTTCTTGTCGATGCGGGAGTTTTCCTTGATAATCTTATCATACTGCAGGATCGAGAACCGGCCGTTCGTGACGCGGAACGCGCAGTTCTTGTAAATGACCGGATTGCCTCTTGCGCCGATCTTTTTGGTGATCTGCAGAATGTAGTCCCCGCTCATAGCGCCGGTGCGCGCGGTTGTGTTCGGCAGTGAGAACGTGAATTGACAGTAATCTCCCATGTCATTCGGGTAGATACGTCCAACCCAAACACTGTCGGTGGTGTTAACCTTGATGACGTTGACGTTGTATTCCGAGGCAGTTACCGGTGTTTCCGCTTCGATACGCAGGGTGCTGCCATCCGCGGTCACCTTGACGAAGTTGTGTTCGAGGTTTTCGCTGGAAACCAGAGTCTGCACCTCGGTCGGCGAGCCTGCGCTCTTGAGCGCGGCCGATGCCGGCGCGGGAATCATGGTAAAAACCAGAGCGAAAACCAAAAGTAATGTCAGTTTCTTTTTCATTTGTCTTATGCCTCCTTCTATATCCGCTGCAATGGCAGTGGATTGCTTGCTAAGCTAAATGGTTGCCTTCCTAATTGGACAAAAGTGCGCATCACAAAATACAGATTTCTATGCGCACATGGCGCTCACGCATGAGCGGCGATCCACAAGGTGTTTTTGTCGTGATTCAAAAATACCGCTGTGCGATATGCCCTGCAATAAAAAGGTTCAGTCTGAAATAGCCTTGACAGCGAACGCTGTGGTCGCTATAGTGTAAGTATAACTTGAACATCAATGTTCAAGTCAAGAAAAATCCAAAAAAATTTTGAAATAAGGCTACCGCAATCCCACTGGCTTTAGACAATGGGTGGTTCACATATTGAGCGTTTTCACGTTTTCAAGAGGCAGGATTGTCGAGACGAGCAAGGAGGCAAAATGGAAGCAAGCGAGAAAAAACTTTTTCAAATGGGAGAGGTCACCAAAGCTGTCGGTATCACGCGGCGCATGCTGATCAATTATGAAGCCCATGGTCTGGTGCAGCCGGCTACCGCGCGCGATGAGCGAGGCTTTCGCTATTATACAGTAGATCATATCGTGCACATTCGTCTGATTCGAACCTTGCAAAATTTGGGGCTCTCTCTGGATGAGATCCGCCGCTATTTCGATGATTCGGAGGAGTTGGGAGCGCAGATCGAGAGACTGACCAAGCTGCGCGATCAGATTGAGCAGTATATCGCGAGACTGCGTCTGCGTCAGGCAGCGCAGACAGAGGCTGAGGTGACGCAGGTATCGCTTCCGGCGTTCCGCGCGTTTTGCAGACCTTTCTGCCGCAAAAATCTGGCGCAAAAAACCGAGGAGCTGCGGAACTGCTACATCGAAGCGGTATCAAACTATCAGCTTGATATTGAGCAGAAAATGTGCGTACAGATTCCAATCGAGGAGCCGGACAGCGGCCTGTACGTGATTCCGGTCGTAAAGGAAAGTCAAGGGAGTGAGATTAAGGACTTTCCGGCAGTCGCGGCGGCGATCTGCGTTTATTATCGCGGCGCTTATGAAAATTTTCCGAAAGTGCATGCGCGTTTATTGCGTTACGCTGAGCAGAACGGCATGACACCGCATGGATATTTTCGCAATATCTATATGGAAGGGCCGCCGACCCATGGCACGAACCAGGACGCGTATTTAACACAAATCGCGCTGCCGATTAAATTCAAAACCCTCGATTCACAGGAGGCAGGGAAGGAAGTACAAAAATAAGAGAAGCCTCGCAGCACAAACAGCGAGGCCGCGCGGGACTTTTGACTGCCGCGTGATATCGGGCATGCGGCTCATTCAATAAAAGCCCCGGGCAGTTTACGCGCGCACAGAAATCTCTGATTTCGTTATGCGCACTTTTGACCAAATAACTATGCAACCTCATCCAGTCTGTAGGTAAAGTATTTTTTTGCCGGAGTCTTGTACAATGCGGCGGCAAGGATGCTGGTGATGATCACGCCGGCCGCGAACTGTCCGCAGTTCGCAGGCATGCTCAGGATGCCTGTCATGAGATTACCCGCGAGGACGGCATCCGCGACGCCGTAGCCGAGCACCATCACAAGACCCGCGACGATCATACCGATAATTTCGATCAGCGGTACGCCCGCGATTTTGATTCTGTTCTTTTTGCGTTTGACCATTGCGTCAATGAACAAGCCCATCACAACAGCCATCAGACCCTTGATCACAAACGTCCATGGCGCAAAAGCGACATAGCCGCCGAGAAGATCCGCCAAAGCGGAACCGAAGGCTGCAGCGACAGCACCGTATTTTTTGCCGACAATCAGGACGCTCAAAAAAATCATCGCGTCCCCAAGGTGTACATAGCCTTGGAACGGGGTCGGAATCTTAAAAGTATAAGTTGTTACTAAAACCAGGCACATCATCATGGCGGTCATGACGATGGTATTCGTCTTGTCGGAAGTTCTCATCTTTGTCACCTCGTTTACGATCTGTATTTTTGCGATACTGCACGCGCGGCTTCATACTGCGTGATGCTTTTCGGCAAATTTCAATCCGTCCGATAACTCGAGAAAGCTCACGATTCGGAAAAGTGCTGCGCAGTGCTTTTCGACAAATTTTGCCGGAAGCAAAGGCGAGTCACGCGTATGGATTGCAAGTGGAGTATCTTGATGTCATATTGCTATTATACCTCAAACGTGTTATGATTAAAATACGCAAAAATAATTCTTTTGATATATACAGATTGAGGAAAAAGGAAAAATGAAGCCGATATATTTACAGCAAGAGCACACATCCTCGAGGCCACTCTACTTACAGTTATATGATACGATTAAGGAGCGGATTCTGTACGGAGAAATGCTCTGTGGAGAAAAACTTCCATCTCTGCGCGGTCTGGCGAGGGATTTGGGAATCAGCGTTACTACGACGGAACTCGCGTATAATCAGCTGTTCGTCGAGGGCTATATTACGAGCAAACCAAAAGCGGGATATTTTGTGGCGCGGATCGCGCCGATCGCGGCAGGCGCGCAAGAAACCGTACAGCGCGGCGAAGAGACAAGACGTGCAGACGGCGTGGAAGCGCGTGAGAGGCATGCGGACCGGCCGGTATGGAAGCAGCGTGAACGCGCAAAGGGGCAAAAGGAAGAGATGGCAGGCAAGCCGGACGCGGATGCGGAAGCTTTCGGTGCCGCTACTGCCGCCGGAAGAGCATCGACAGCGGCGTCATTTGCCGGCCCCGGCACCGCAGGAAGCAGCGCCGGCGCGCAGGCCGTCGGCGTGTATGACATCAACGATTTCACTTTTGAGTCCTCGCCGTACCGCACAGATCCGAGCTGCTTTGATTTTGTCAAATGGAAGAAGTGCGCGGCGCGAGTCTTTAACGAGTATTCAGAGCTGCTTCTGTATGAGAGCGACCCGCAGGGCGAAGCGGCGCTGCGTTTTGAAATTTCCAAATATCTGTATCATTCCCGCGGCGTGACGACGAGTCCGGATCGCATTGTCATCGGTGCCGGAACACAGCAGATTACCGGGCATCTTTGCCGAATTCTGCGCAAGATGGATATCCGTCTGGTCGCGCTGGAGGCCCCGGGTTATCTGCCGGTACAAAGCATGTTTCGAGATGGGGGATTTACGATTTCGCACATTCCGGTCGCCAAAGACGGCATTGAAATCGACAAACTGCCGACGAATATCGCGTCAGCGGTTTATGTCAGCCCGTCCAATCAGTTTCCGACGGGCGCGGTGATGCCGGTCGGCAGACGATATGAACTGATCGACTGGGCGGTCAGCAACCAAAGCATCGTCATCGAGGATGATTACGACAGCGAGCTGCGTTATTTCGGAAAACCGGTTCCGGCGCTGCAGGGTTTGGATCGGCACGACCGCGTGGTCTATCTAGGAACATTTTCTTCGACTCTGTTTCCGGCGATCAAGATTTCCTACATGGTTTTGCCGGAGAGCATGGCGGAGATTTTCCGCGAGATTAAAAACGAATACACGCAGACCTGCTCGAAGGCAGAGCAGCTGACGCTGGCCTTCTTTATGGAGGACGGATATTATTATACCGGAATCCGCAAGCTGCGCGGTTTGTACGCGCAGAAGCTGAACGCTGTGCTGCAGGCTTTCGCGGCGTATGGAGGCGGAATCGCGGCACCGCTCAATACCCATTCCGGCATCAATCTGACCGTCAAAGTCCGCTCCAAAAAGAAAGCCGACAGACTTTGCGCGGAGGCAAAATCCATCGGCCTGCAGCTGATCCCGCTGTCGGAGATCACCGACCAGGAAACCAGTGCCTTGAGCTTTTATTACAGCCAGCTGCCGCTTGGCGAGATCGATGGGCTGGTGGAAGAACTGATCCAAAGATGGGAGAGTAATTCTTGATTTTTTCAGGATGTTTTCCTATAATAAAAAGAAAACAATGTTAAAGCTAGCTTGTAAAGGAAACTTTGAGGAAAAAATAATGGAAAAGTCATTAAATTCCGATGTTTTATTTAGTGTATTTGAGGATATGTGCTGCTTTGTAATTACAGATGCAGAAGGTCGATACCTGTATGTGAATAAAGAGTGGACACGTACAATGGGGATTGATTTTGCAGAAAATAAAATCTATGGACGCTTTGTAAACGAGTTAATATGTGACACAAAAATTGATAAAGCACTACGAGAAAACCAAACAATTTCGGGATATTCCACAATTCGAACCGTAGAGGGGAAGGAAAAAAGAGCCTTTTCAATCTATAACCCAATTCACAATGAAGCGGGGGAAGTTATTGCCGGCGCAATTATGGCCATCATAACGGGTGATGATGATAATGAAGTGGATCGCCTTATTAAAGAGTTGAACTTTTACAAGCAAGAATTGTCAAAATTGCGAGGGGCGAAATATGGAATTGAAAACATTGTAGGAAATTCAGCAGCTATTGCGAGATTGCGGGAAGAAATTAGACGAGCATCAAAATCAAATTCAACGGTTTTAATTACGGGAGAAACTGGGAGCGGAAAAGAACTAGTGGCTCATTCTATTCACGCTTTAAGCACGCGGTGCAATGAAAGCTTTATTAAGGTAAATTGTGCAAATATCCCGAAAGATTTGATGGAATCTGAATTTTTTGGCTATGAAGCAGGGGCGTTTACTGGTGCAAATAAAAAAGGAAAAATCGGAAAGTTTGAACAAGCAAACAAAGGAAGTATTTTTTTAGATGAAATCAATCAACTGTCCTACCATTTGCAGCCGAAACTATTAAGAGTTATGCAGGAGAGAGAATTTGAAAGAGTAGGGGGAAGCAGAAGTATCGCAATTGATGTAAGATTTATTGCAGCAACGAATGTTCCCCTCGAAGAACTTGTTGAGAAACAGAGATTTCGTCCGGATCTATACTATAGATTGAATGTAGTACCAATTAAGGTGCCATCATTGCGCGAACGCCGCGAAGATATTCCGATTCTTGTTGATGATATATTAAGAAAGCTGAACGGAGAAATCGGAATACCAGTCAGTGGGATATCGGAAGATATAAAACGTAAATTAATGAATTTAGATTACGACTGGCCGGGAAATGTGCGAGAATTACAAAATGTTATTGAATGGGCGATGAATATGTCTTATGGTGAACCGATAAAATGGAATCATTTTAGTCGTTACTTTTCGTTAAAGTCAAAAAACTTTGAAACAACAGGATTAGAGCTTGCAAGGCTTGATGAGATTGAAAAAGAGATGGTGCAGCGCGTGTTAGCAGAAAGCCAAACAAAAACACAGGCAGCAGAGTCATTGGGTATATCCCGAACAATGCTATATAAGAAAATAAAGAAATATAATTTATAGGGGATGGGGAGATAATTAGCGAATATGCTTTTGTGAAACTATGTAAACTTTTGTTTGCAGATTATGCAAACAAAAGTTTACATAGTTTGTTTTATATCGTTTGCGATGCTTATAAAAACGATGAAATTCGAACATTTCTTTTTTTGGCATTCTTTTTGCTATATTAAATGAACAGAATATAGCTATATCCGTTATCCGTTTTTTAAATGTGCCTATGTATAAGAGAACGTTGAGACACTTCAGCGAAAGAAAAGAAAAGCGAGGAAAGAAAAATGGAAAGAAACCAAAAAGAGATCCAAGAAAAATTGCAGCGAAAAATGGAAGAAGAGGGATTTGATGCGTTGCTTCTTACCAGACCAGAGTCTATTCGCTATGCAACAGGAGTTACAAGTGCGTTCATGTATTTAAATATCCCGATTGGAAATGTAATTGGAATCGTGCCGAAAACAGGAAATGCAGCGGTTGTTATGTCTGAGTTTGAGGGAAACGCTGCAAAAATTGACAGTCCAGAAATTGATGTATTAGGATATCCAATCTTTGTTTATATCGCGGATTTTGATGCAAACGGCAGAATGAAAGACTCTCAACCGAATACCGATAAGGCTTTTCATATGGCAGCGGAGTTTATCAAAGAAAAACTCGGAGCTGTCAAGAAAATCGGTGTAGAAAGACCAATGTTTCCATATGATCGGATGCTGTTTCTACAAGAGCAATTCGGCGAAGAAGTTCCACAGGATTGCACACAGCTTTTGAAAGATGTCACCAAATTTAAGACGGCATGGGAAATCGAAGTGCTTCGAAAAAATGCACAGGCATCCCAGCGTGCTATGAGTTATGTTGCGAAACATACGGAAATCGGTATGGATGAACAAGATATTTTACTGCTTATGAATCAAGGCCTTGTAAACGAGGGAAAAGGATTCTGTTCGACTAGGCAGTGTAATGTTGTCGGTGAGCAATTTTCACCAATCTATCTGCCGCATACCTGTTATAAACTAAAAGAAGGCGACACCGTACGTTTAGACGGCGGAATCAACTCCAATTCCTATTCCTCAGATATTTCCAGAACATACTTTGTGGGAAATAAAGTGAGCGACGAAAGATTGAAAATTTGGAACATTCTTCATGATACATTTGAAAAGGTCTTTGCAATGATAGGACCTGGAGTAAGAATCTGCGACATATTCAAAGCGGCAGAGGACAATGTGAAAACCGTGATTCCGGAATACCATCGCGGGCATTTCGGACACTCTGTTGGCTGTTATGTTTGGTGGGAGGAATATCCAACCATCAGCCGTCATGATACGAACTGTTTGGAACCGGGTATGGTCATGAACCTGGAAATCCCGTACTACAGCAGCTATAATAATTCCTACAACTTCGAAGATACCTTCTTGGTAACCGAAACCGGAATTGATCGTTTTACCAGACACAGTGATGATATTTATTGGAGAGATTAGTGAAGAACACTATAATTTCAGAAAGGAGGCAGAAGAATGAGCAAAGGCGTGCTGATTATTGTTCTGGCGTATATCGTCGTTCTAGCATTTATTGGGGTATATTTTAACAAAAGAAACAGAAACAATAAGGACTTCTATGTGACGCGTGACCGTATTCCGGGATGGGCGATTGCAATTTCGGAGCGTGCGACAACCAGTTCCTCTTGGATGATGCTTGGCGGAACAGGGGCAGTTTATACGATGGGAATCTCCGGTATTTGGCTGTTCTTCGGACTGTATTTGTCATTGATTATTTATTGGTTTTGGTTTGCAAAAGCATTTAAGAAAGAAAATGATAAAAATCCTCAGTTGACCTTAACCTCGTTTATCGCTGCGCGATGGGGAAACCATGATAAGATCATTCGTCTATTATGCGCATTGATCATTGCGGTATTCTACATTATATATGCAGCATCTAATCTGGTAGGAGCAGGAAAGACAGTAAACAGCCTGTTTGGATACGATGTTGTACCAACGATGATCGTTGTCGCAGTCATTATCACCGCATATGCTGCGTTGGGCGGACTTGGTTCTATTATTTATAATGACCTTATTCAGGCGGTCATTATGTGCTTTGCACTTATTGTTCTCCCGATCATTGCATGGGTTCACGTATTTCAAAATGGAGGTTTAGGTGAATGTTTGTCTGCAGCAGGTCCGGACTATATGGCTCTTTTTGGTGGAATGACAACCGGAAGCGCATTTTTGCTTCTGTTCAATCAAACATCCTACATTTGGGGAAATTTTGGAATGGATACCGTTACAAGAAAGATTATGGCAATTAAGGAGGACAGCGATATCAAGCAGGGAAGAACTGCAGGCCTCATTGTTGGTGCTCTTTGGTATGGAGGTGTCTTTTCTATCGGTATTACGGGTCTGTGCTTATACGGAGCGGGGACCTTTGAGGATCCGGAAACATTGTTCCCAACCATGGTAGACGATTTGCTTCCGGGCTGGCTGTCTATATTGGTTCTGTGCGGTGTTATTGCAGCAATTATGTCCACTTGTGCAGATCAACTGCTCGCCGTGACTGGAGCAATTTCTGTAGATATTGTTCAAAAGGTTTTTAAAGTACAGATGCGTGAGCGTACAGCTTTGATTTTTTCGAAGGTATTACTTGCAGGAGTCGGTGTCGCAACGTTTCTGTTCGCAGTCAACTCCGGTGATTTGGTCATGAATATGGTAAGCTTCGCTTGGTCAGGAATGGGGTCCTCTTTAGGACCGGTCGTACTTTTGACAATGCTTGACAAAAAAGCGTCCGGCGCAGGTATGATCGCTTCCTTGATCACAGGTGCCGGTATGACATTGATTTGGAAGCATCTCACAGTGTTTGCGGCGATTGATGTAAAGTTTGGTGCATTCTTCATTGCGCTTTTTGTAGGAATTATTGTAAGCAGACTGGCGCCAAACAAAGAATGTAAAGAATAGAAATACATCGTAGAAAAAAATAAGTGAGGCGGTGCAGTGTAATACAGCACCGCCTTATTCAATTGCATTTTTTGAGAAATAGCCTCTACACCAGCTCGTATTTCACCAAAAATCTGGCGGCGTGAATCTGCTCAGGGAGCAGGCGCAGGGCGGCGCGGCTGAGAAAGAGGCTGCTTGCGCCTTTTTCCTTGAGGCTGTAGGCAATCAGGAAGACCGGAATATGCTGACCGGTGATGGCCTTGAAGTCCGCGAGCAATTCCTTGGGATTCGGCAGTCCGGATAATCCTGAAAAACTTCTGTAACGCTCGAATGCCTCTTTCGCCTCGGCATGCGCAGCCTGTACGGACGATGAGATCTTTTCGAGGAAAATCTCTCGTGTATAGAGAACGAGTGGGTCGAGGTCGAAGACGCGGGCACAGGCGTCGGCAGCTTTGAGTGTCGCTTTGTCGAACGTGCCTTTGGCAAAAGCAAAGTAGCTGCCGTCGAGCAGACCGAGCGCTTTCATGGTGTCCAGATATCCAAGCCGCATGATGCGCTTCGCGTTGGCGCGGTCAAAGATCAGAATGTTGCCAAGATCCCATTTCGGCTCAATGTAGACCAGATTCGGCGCTTTTTTGATGCTGTCGTATTTGACGAGTCCCATCCCCTTGAGGTTGACCGCGATGACATGCGTCGCTCCTTTTTGCATCGCCATATTGACCGGAATTTCGTCGGCATAGCCGCCGTCGATATAGTCCACGCCGTCGATTTCATAGCTGTGGATGGCAGGAAAGGCCGAGGCACTGGCAACGATATAGTCGGTCAGGCGTCCGGCGGGAATATCCTCTTTGAACAGGTAATGCGCTTCAAAAGCAGGAAGGGAAACGACCGGGATGCCGTAGTCCATCGCGGCGCTGCGAATCTGATCTTCATCAATATAGGTGTCGAGCAGCTCTTTGAGCCGGGAAGTGCCGGCGCCGTGGTGGAAGACGATCTCGCGCGCATATTCGATGGGCTGGCTGCCTTCCGGCACGTCAAAGACCATGTGCGTTTCGATTTCCCGCCATAACTGCGCGGTCAAATCTACGTCACCCTGCACGACCATCGCGGCGTTGATGGCGCCGACTGAGGTGCCGGTTACGATATCAATTTCAATCCCAAGTTCCGTCAGCGCCTGCCAAACGCCGGCCTCATACGCGCCGCGGGAGCCGCCGCCGCCCAGCACAAGCGCGGTTTTCTTTTTTTTGCTTTTCATAGATGAAGATACTCCTTTTGTTTTAGGCTGTGAGCTTTCGTCAATTACTCACCACCTACGGCTAACGCCTTAGAGGTGGGAGTTTGTAACTGCCCTGTAGTGTAATGGATATATTATCCTCCTACATTTAGTCGGTTGGCCAATTTACCAAAAGTGGCGTTACATCATAGGCATATTGACATATACCTGTGCTAAGGAAATTTATTCCGCAGCAACTGTATCCGGTACTAATAATTCGATTCCCATGCGATACAGATTCATCGCACCTATTCTGTCATCATTGGACTTGTAGCCGCAGTTTTTACAGCAGAAAACATGCTTATGTTTATCACGACTTGCCTTTTCGGTATGACCGCATTTAGGACAGGTCTGGCTTGTGTAGGCTGGATTAACTTTTTCGACTAACTGATGATTTTTAAGTGCTTTGTAGGTTAGTTTTTGTTCTAGGTCATAATAAGACCATGACACACTTACATAACGGTTTTTTACCAATATTTTTTCAGTGGCTGACCTAATACCGGTTAAGTCTTCAAGCACAAATAAAGTTCCAGCAGGATTTGACTCAACGAGTGCCTTACTAATGCAGTGATTAACGTCCTGCATCCAACGGTTTTCTCGCTGGCCTATAGCTTTAAGCCTTCTTCTTGATGATGGAGTGCCTACCTGTTGTAACTGTTTACGCAAAGCTTTGTAATGAGCACGCTTCTGTTTAACAACATTACCGTCATAAAACACGGATTTTCCTTTACTGTCGTAAGAAACAGCAAGGAATCTGATTCCACGGTCTATGCCGACTGCATTTGAAATCTCGGATTGTTTTAATTCAGAAATCTCATATGTTACAGGAATGTGCAGATAAAATTTTCCGTGTTTATTAACAAGCTTTGCTGTACCAAATTTGCAGTTATCAGAAAAATACTGTTCAAAGCCATTTTTATAGAAAGATACCTTAATACGGCCATTTAATGTATTAACAGAAAAAATATCATTTTTAGAATTAAGAGAATAATCCCTATTCCATACAAGGTCTAACTGAGGAAGCTTAAATACAGGCTTAATCCACTCTTTCTGATTTTCAAGTACGGTCTTGTATTTCGCAATAACTGTACGCACACAAGAAACTGCCATCTGGGAACGAAGCCCAAAGATTTCACGTATCTGATAATAAGTGTTTTCCTGTACACTGTAACGACTCAGATTATGAGTTTTGTATATGTATTCTGATACATAATTACAGGCATTAGAATACGCCTTCATGGTATCACAGATAATCTGCTTATCAGAAGTATTAACTAAAATTTGTAGTTTTGCTGTAATTGTCTGTTGCATATACAAAGCCTCTCTTTCTTCGCCAAAACCATTATATCATATTTCTGGAGAAAAAACATTGTCTGGAAAAAATTACGCCGCTAATGCGGGTATCCTTCCCACGACTTATAGACGTCGGGGCTTCCTGCCCTGCGGCGTTGGTGAAAACCCTGATAAATATATAAAAATGCTTGAAAAAGAAGGGGCGGATCCGGCTATTCTGATTGATCCGAGGGAAGTTGCAACAGCGCCATGGACGGTATTCAAATGCCAGTTCGGCTGCAGCAGCTACGGTCATAATCATTGCTGTCCGCCAAAGGCTCCCTCCTATGACAAAACCAGAAAAATACTGGACTGTTACAGTACAGGAATCCTTTTTCGCATACATGGCTGGAATGCTACAGCTATGGCCTTTCGCTGCTCAAGAGAAATATTTCTCGACGGATATTACAAAACCATAGCCTTTGGCAGCGGTATGTGCAAGCTGTGTCAGAGCTGCGATCCTGCAGGCTGCAGGCAGCCCGAGCGCGCAATTCCGTCCATGGAGGCCTGCGGAATTGATGTATTTGCAACGGCAAGGCATTTCGGGCTTGAGATAGACACTCTCAGATGCCCGGACGAAAAACGTAACCATTTCGGGCTT
>ERZ857998.1415-NODE-1415-length-27401-cov-4.154867_pt1 | contig 27401 bp, 22 predicted proteins | sample MGYA00519954_ERZ857998 | MGnify/ENA primary metagenome ERZ857998 (study PRJEB31778, sample SAMEA3449424) | human gut metagenome | biome: human gut; feature: human-associated habitat; material: faeces | place: United Kingdom | collected 2010/2012 ...
TTGGACATTGCGAATACGGCGGCTTTTATAACCGGTATTCCCAGTATGATGTGCGTGAAAAGTCTGAGAGACGTGCAAACAAATGGGCATACACGAAACTTGTACCGATTGGTGAGTTAAGACAGGCAATCCGGGATGGCTGCTGCGAATCGTGGGATCTCGCGGAGCGTTTCGGTGTCTCCTGCCGGTTCATGTGTGATACACTTGCGTTTTATAAAAATGCGGTCGGGTTGTAATAATGACATGTTATAAAAAGTTTCCGCAGGTGCAGAAACAAATTGCGCAAATCGAAGTCGTTGAAGAGATTTTATAAAATATCACAAATCAATTGGAGGGGTTACTATGGATTTTGTTGATGAATTAAAACAGTTTTCCAAACGCGTGGACAGCATGAAGGATTTGTTGCCTACAGAAGAGGCTACAAAAAGCGCACTAATTATGCCATTTTTCCAATTGCTAGGGTATGATGTGTTTAATCCTTTGGAATTTATGCCAGAGTTTACAGCGGATGTAGGAATAAAGAAAGGTGAGAAAGTAGACTATGCAATAATGCTAGACGGAAAACCGGCCATGCTCATCGAAGCAAAGTGGTGCGGGACGCCTTTAGATGGACATGATTCGCAATTGTTTCGTTATTTTGGGACTACCGAAGCAAAATTCGGCATTTTGACAAACGGTATTGTATATAAATTCTATACTGATTTGGATGAGCCGAACAAGATGGATATGGCCCCATTCCTAGAATTCAGTCTTTTAGACATCCAAGAGAGCCTTGTCCCGGAAATTCGGCGCTTTGCAAAGGAACGGATCGATATCGATGCAGCATTTTCTGCGGCATCGGAACTTAAGTATACCAATCTCATCAAAGCATTTCTTAGCAAACAGCGAACCGAAGTGAGCGATACGTTTGTAAACTATATTTTGGGTGAGATTTATCCTGGCAGGCGTACTCAGGCGACAGTCGAACGATTTACGCCTATTATTAAAAAGGCATATAATTCTTACATCAATGATGTTATCAACGATACGCTCAAAAGTGCAATGCAAAGGCACGATGAAGTAGTTCCTTCAACGCCGGATACAACGTTACAGGATGAGAATGACGAAGTGAAGGAAGTTCCAACTACAAAAATCAATACTACCGACGAAGAGGTGGAAGCGTACATCGTTATTAAGACGCTTTTACACGATATTATATCGTCCGACCGCATTTCGTATAAAGACACAGAATCATATTTCGGGATACTATGCGATGGAAGTACCCGTAAATGGATTTGCAGGTTGAAACTAGAGAATACGAAGAAATCATTCTTTTTGCCGGACGAAAAGTATCAAATTGAAAGTGTTGATGATTTGTTTGCTTACAGGGAACAGATTATTAAATCGGCACAAAGGTTTGCTTGAGGTATATTGGCCGCTCGGACGGTTCGTCTGTTCGCGCCACAACCGCAAGGGGCGGCTGGATAAGTAGGAAAGGGGATCATACAGTGAACTGCCGAAAGTGTAAAAAGGAAATACCGGATGCATCACGGTACTGTCTGTATTGCGGAACGGATCAGAACGCGCCTGTTCGCACGCCAAAGCGTCGGGGGAATGGACAGGGAACTGTCTATAAGGACGGCAATTCATTTGTTGCAAGGGTAGACATTTACGCGCCGCAACGTAGAACATTACGCCGATATTTCAAAACAAAAAAAGAAGCTGTCGCGTCCCTCCCGGAGCTGCGCGAAAAATTGTCCGGCGTTCGCATCGTGCCGCCATCCATCACATTTTCTAGCCTCTATCAGCGCTGGGTGCCATACTACGAAGATCGCGTAAGCAAGGGTTCTATGGCCTCGCATTCCGCTGCGTTCAATCATTTTGCGCCGATACATTCCTTTAAGTTTTCACAAATCACGGTGGAAAATTTACAGGACTGCATCGATAAATGTCCGCGCGGGAAACGGGTAAAGGAGGACATGAAATGCCTTGCTTCCTTACTGTACAAATACGCATATGATTTGAACCTATCGGATAAAAATCTCGCGAAGAACCTGTATTGCGGAAAGGAAAAGAAAGGAACCCGCCCAGCATTTACGATGGAAGAAGTGGAAACGATTCGGAAAGCCGTAGGCGTTGAGCCATACGCCGACTATGTGTATTGCTTGATCTATACCGGGTTTCGACCGGGCGAGCTGCTGGAGATCTCTCGCGACCGGTATGACCCAGAGCGCCATTGCTTTATCGAGGGCAAAAAGACCGAGGCCGGCATCGACAGGATCGTGACAATCAGCCCTAAAATTCAGCCCATTGTTGACCGGCTCTATTCGAGCGGTAATGCTTGGCTGTTCGGAAAGCCTGACGGTTCGCAAATGACAGACGAATATTTTCGCAAAAGCTGCTTTATGCCACTCATGAAAAAGCTGAACATTGCCGGCCGCGTGCCATACTCCTGCCGCCATACGTTCGCCAACCTCCTGAAAGCGGTTGCTGGCAGCGACACAGACAAGGCTGCTCTGATGGGACATGCAGACGCCAGCATGACCAAATACTATCAATCGGCAGACTATGACGCGCTGCGAAAAATCACAAACGCGATATAGCAATTACACCGCCATTACACCGGTATAGCCAAAAAATCCATATATTTAGGGCTTTTTCTGCTGGTTCGGGACCAAAAGGCCGCTGGTTCAAATCCAGTCACCTCGACCACAAAAAGCCCCAAAATCTCTATGATTTTGGGGCTTTTCTCTTTGTGTTTTGTCTTTGCCGTTCACCGCTATCCGGCAGCGTTTCGGCAGTCTTCAAAAACATTCTCTGCTTTCTGTCTCTTTACCGCATGGATGCGGCATAGCACGGGCTGTCGCACCAGCGTCCCCTCCGCCATCCTGTCAGCCTCCTGCCCCTGCGTATCCAAATTGCTTGTTATCACATGCAAAACGGGGCCTTTCATCCGCGCGTGTGCGTCTTAGCCTATCTGCGGGCAACGCTCCGTCTCCCATGTCGGGCCGGCGAATACAACCCCGCCATTGCGCGCAGACTATACAGCATCTAAGGAAAGGGCTGAAATTGCTATGATTGAACAGGACACTATAAAACTGCTTCGGGAATGTGACGCAGGCGCTAAAATGGGGATTGCATCCATTGACGATGTTTTGAACGAAGTGCACAGTGACGCCCTCCGGCAGCATCTGACGGCGTGCAAAAGGGAACATGAAGCGCTGGAAAACGAGATTCAGATCCTGCTGGACGAATACCACGACGACGGGAAGGAACCCAACCCCATCGCCAAGCGCATGTCCTGGATCAAAACAAACGTGAAAATGGAGATGAATGACTCCGATCAGACGGTTGCGGACCTGATGACCGACGGGTGCAACATGGGCGTCAAATCGCTCAATCGGTATCTGAACCAATACGAGGCGGCAGATGAGACGTCCAAGGATATTGCAAAGCGGCTGATCCGTTTGGAAGAACAGCTTGCCGTGGACATCCGCAAGTTTTTATAAGGGGCAAATACCGCAGTATCGCCCGCGCCGCCTTCATGAGCAGACGGCAGCGGGCGGGCCTCCCGCATTTTGAAATCCTATCGCCGCTCCGTGCGCCGTTTCAACAGGCGGATAGCTGCATGGCGCTTTCCGGCCACTGCGGCCCATGACAAAGCCGCAGTGTGGGCAAGCCCTTCCGGGATACCGATGCCGCGCTTGCGCCTGCCGCAAGCGGGCGAGGAATCGCCAGCAGTCAACGCCCTCCCACCAAAAAACGCCCAGCCCTCGTGGTTCGGGCGTTTTTTTCGAGCGTATGTTCGTCCGGTTTGTGCCATCCACAGCATGCTCGTCTCTCTCATCGCATTTGCTTTTTTTGCAAATTATGATACGATACGTTTGATTGTTGCGTGCGCAACTATTTTCCCGTCATCAGGAGTAACGCCCCTTGCCCAGCATCAACCGGTATATCATGATGATCTCCCGTTACAGCAATCGTTTCCGGGACGAACGGCTATCCGGAACGGGGCTGCGGGGGAAGCACTGCGCCTATCTGCTCTATATCGTCCGCCATCCGGGTACCACGCAAGAGGCCATCGCCCACGAACTCTGCGTCAACCGCAGCAGCGTCACGCGGCAGCTCGCACTGCTGGAGCAAAGCGGGTTTGTCGAACGCCGCCAAAACGAAACGGACAGCCGCGCCATGGAGGTCTATCTGACGGACAAAGCGCTATCGGTGCTGCCAAAGATCCATGAAACGCTGCACGAATGGAACGCGCTGATCACAGCCGGTTTTGCTCCGGAGGAGCGGGACGCTTTTTCCTCGCTGCTCTCGAAAGCCGCCCGTCTTGCGCAGGCGGTTTCGGATCGGTTGGACGCCGATGCGCCGTCCGCCTGTGAGCCGGCGGAACGGGGGCAGCATCCGGTATGAATACCGTACGCAAATACCTGCGGCCGCTCTATCCGCAAGTGGCCCAGCAGCTCACCATCAAATTCATCGGCAGCACATCGGAGCTGTTTCTTCCGTGGATGCTTTCGCACATTCTCGATGAGATCGTGCCGCGGAACGACCTGCGGCAGATCTGCCTGTGGGGCGTGTTCATGCTGCTGGCATCCACGGCGGCGCTGTTCGGCAATGTGATCGGCAACCGTCTCTCCACGCGCATCTCCCGCAGCTTTACCGAGCGTCTGCGGCACGATGCGTTTGCGCGGGTTGCCCGCCTGTCCTGCCGGCAGGTAGACGCCTTCACACTCTCGTCGCTGATCTCGCGCCTCACCAGCGACACATACTATGTGCACCAACTCGTGGACCGCATGCAGCGACTCGGCGTTCGTGCGCCGATCCTGCTGGTAGGCGGCGTCTGCATCACGGTCGCACTGGAGCCGGCGCTCTCGCTCGTTCTGCTTGCTACGCTGCCGCTGTTGGGCACGGTCGTGTTTCTCGTGTCGCGGAAGGGTGTGCCGCTGTATGTACAAACGCAGCAGGCCGTAGACACGATGGTGCGCAAGATCCAGGAGAATATGGCGGGCGTCCGTATCATCAAGGCGTTGTCCAAAACGGATTATGAGAAGGAGCGCTTCGACGAGGCGAATCGCGGGGTTATCCGCTGCGACCGGCACGCGAGTACGGTCATGGCCACAACGAATCCCGTGATGACGCTGCTGCTGAACCTCGGGCTGACGGCCGTCGTCGTAGTCGGCGCCTTTCGGGTCAATGCCGGTCTCACGCAGCCCGGCAAGATCATCGCCTTTTTGAGCTACTTTACCATCATTCTCAACGCATTGATGATGGTGTCGCGCCTGTTCACCATCTATTCGCGCGGGGCGGCCAGTGCAAAGCGGATCGACGAATTGCTGCTCGCGCCCAGCGAACCCGTTCTTGGCGATCCCGCGCCTTGCGACAGTCCGTATCATGTGGAGTTTCGCCATGTCAGCTTCTCCTATCATAAGGCCGCCGGCAAGACCCGCGACGACCTGAGCGACGTCAGCTTTGGCCTGCGCCGCGGCGAAACGTTGGGCATCATCGGCCCCACGGGCAGCGGAAAGTCCACCATTGTGAGCCTGCTGCTGCGCTTTTACGATGCGGACGCCGGCGAAATCCGCATCGGCGGCCGACGCATCGAAGGCATTCCCGAGGAAGAATTGCATACCATGTTCGGCGTGGTCTTTCAAAACGATTTCCTGATGTCGGGCAGCATCCGCGACAACATCGACTTTGGCCGCGGGCTGACGGATGAAGCGCTGCTGCTCGCGGCGGCGCACGCGCAGGCAGCTTTCATCGCGGACAAAGAGGGCGGCCTTGCCTATCCGCTCGCGGCGAAGGGCACCAACCTCTCCGGCGGGCAGAAGCAGCGGCTGCTGATTGCACGCGCGCTGGCCGGCAAACCGGACATTCTGGTGCTGGACGACTGCTCCTCCGCGCTCGACTACAAGACCGACCGCGCCCTGCGCGGCGCGCTTAGGCGCGGCTATGGGGACGTCACGACCATTCTCATTGCCCAACGGGTGAGCTCCATCCGGCATGCGGATCACATCCTCGTGCTGGACGGCGGCCGGGTTGTCGGCGCCGGTACACACGACGCGCTCCTCGAAAGCTGTGCGGACTACCGGCGCATCTACGACATTCAAATGGGCCAGGCGGAATAAGGAGGTCAGCATGGAACAATCATCCAACGCCGGTGCGTCCGCCACAAATCAAAAACGCGCGCCGGAGCACAAGCCGGACAGGGCCTATCTGCTGCGCCGTCTCTGGGTCTATTTCCGGGAGCACCGCTGGATGCTTCTGCTGGCGGTCCTGCTCACGCTCGGCGGCAATCTGCTCGCGCTGGTCGGTCCCAAGCTCTCCGGCCTCGCCATCGATGCAATCGGCTCCGTGCCCGGCCGGGTGGATTTCCCGACAGTGCTGCGCTATGCGGGCTATATGGCGCTGTGCTACATCCTCTCCGCCGGCATGAACTACGGCCTGCGCCGCCTGATGATCCGGCTGAGCCGTCAGGTCGTGTACCGCATGCGCCGGGACCTGTTCAACCATCTGGTGTCCCTGCCCATCGGCTTTTTTGACCGGCGGCAGGCCGGCGACGTCATCAGCATCCTCTCCTACGATGTAGACACCATCAACGCCTCGCTCTCGGAGGATATCGTGCACATCTGTACGAGCTGCATCACGGTGATCGGCGCGCTTTTCATGATGCTGTCGATCTCGCCGGTGCTGATCCTCGTGTTCGCGGTCTCTATCCCCATCTCCTTCCTCATTACGCGCTACCGCGCCAAGCGGGTGCGCCCGCTGTTCCGGCTGCGCTCCAAAAAGCTCGGGGAACTCAACGGGTTCGTCGAGGAGATTACCGGCGGGCAGCGGACAACGAAGGCCTACCATCGCGAGCAGGCGGTCATCGACCGTTTCGACGTCAAGAACGGCGAAACGGTACAGGCGTACGCTGAGGCAGACTACTACGCCTGCGCCATGGGGCCTTCGGTCAACTTTGTCAACAACCTTTCGCTGACGCTCATCAGCGTATTCGGGGCGCTGCTCTACATGAAAGGCGCCATCTCTCTGGGCGATATTTCGTCCTTTGTGCTGTACTCGCGCAAATTCTCCGGCCCCATCAACGAGTTTGCCAACCTGCTTGCGGAAATGCAGTCCACCTTTTCCGCGGCGGAACGGGTGTTTCATCTGCTGGACGAGCAGCCGGAACCGGCCGATGCGCCGGATACCCGATCGCTTTGTGATGTGCGCGGGGATGTCTCTCTCAGCCATGTCCGCTTCGGCTATGACCCGGGATGTCCGGTGCTGACGGATCTGACGCTCCATGCCAAAAGCGGCTCCGTGACAGCCATCGTCGGCCCAACGGGCGCGGGCAAGACGACGATCATCAACCTGCTGATGCGCTTCTACGATGCCGAGCGCGGCACGATCACCATCGACGGGCAGGACATCCGCAGCCTGACGCGCAAAAGCCTGCGCCTTGCATATACCATGGTGCTGCAGGACACCTGGCTGTTCCACGGCACGGTGTTTGAGAACATCGCCTATGGCCGGCCCGACGCGACCATGGAGCGGGTTGTCGCCGCCGCAAAGGCCGCCCAGATCCACGACTACATCATGTCGCTGCCCAGCGGCTATGACACCGTGCTCACCGACAATGGTTCCAACATCTCCAAGGGGCAAAAGCAGCTGCTCACCATCGCGCGCGCCATGCTGCTCGATACGCCGATTCTGATTCTGGACGAGGCCACCTCCAACGTCGATACGCAGACAGAGCAGCGGATACAGAGCGCCATGCTGCGTCTCATGCAGGGTCGTACCTGCTTCGTCATTGCCCACCGGCTCTCCACCGTGCAGAACGCAGACTGTATTCTGGTCGTCAATGATGGCGATATTGTCGAGCAGGGCACCTATCGGGAGCTGATGCAGAAGAACGGCTTCTATGCGGAACTGTATCGCGCGCAGTTTGAATCGGCGTAAGGACGGGCCGGGCACAGCGCTCCTCCCCGTAAGGGCCGGAACGGGTGCCGTTTGAAACCGGCGATGTCCGCAGATCCCCCTTCCGCAAGGCCGCCCCGTGCACAAGGCCGCCCGTACGATTTGGATATGCACCTGTGTCCCAACGCACAAACGAAACCGGCAAAAATATGCCCGTGCGGAATCCGGCATGATATCCGGCGGGCGTTTTTGTCCCCTTTCAGCAGAAGGCTGCGCTTTTTGCTGCGCGCTCGGAGGCGGACCCTCTGTGCACCGACGGCCGCCCGCCTCGGGGCCGGCCATGCGCCGGTTCCGCAGCGGTTCCTGCGCCTTGAAAATGTGGCAGAAAGACGGCCATGCGCCTGTACCGGCGAAAGCCGCCCATACGGCGCTTCGTGCTTCGTCCCGAACGGAGAACGGACTGCCGCTGGCGGAACGGAAAATGCGTTTTGCCCGTTCCGTTCGTTTCCGCAGATTGAGCCTTTGCCGTTTTTGTGCTATAATTGATATCAGTTTATCGATTGAACGGGCGGCCGGCGATCGCACCGCGCCCAACGCCGGGCAGCAGACCAACGTCCCCTCTGCCGTTTGGTATGGCGCCGGGGCCCCCGGTTCCACAGAAAGGACGAAGCGCAAAGCAACCGCGCTTCGGAGGAGTTTCATGCGTATCCGAAGAAGAACGCCGAATAAAGAAAAATCCGCCATGACGGTTTCCCTATATGGAAATCTGTTTTTTGTTATCGTAGAGCTCGTTATGGCCGTCTATACCGGCTCGCAGGCGGTCCTTCTGGACGCCGTTTACGACGGCATTGAATTCTTCATGCTGCTTCCGTCCATTCTTTTGATTCCGCTGCTGTATAAGCCGTCCAACGAAAAGCATCCCTTTGGCTATATGCAGCTCGAAACCATTTTTCTGGTGGTCAAGGGCATCACCATGACCGCCGTAACGATCGGGCTGATCGCCAACAACATCAACATTCTGCTCCACGGCGGGCATGTGATTGCCTTCCGCACCGTGGCATATTTTGAACTGTTTGCGGCTGTGCTGGGCATTGTCGTCTTTCTCTACCTGAAGCGAAAGAACCGGCTTCTGAACTCGCCGCTGATTACGGTAGAGATGACGGGTTGGAAGATCGACAGCATCATCTCCCTGGGCATGACGGCCGCCTTCCTGTTTCCGTTTTTGATTCCGTTCGACTGGTTCCAGCCCGTCGTTCCGTATTTGGACCCGCTGATCACCATTGTGCTCTCGGTGGTCATGCTGCCCCTGCCGATCAAAACGGTGGCCTCCGGCATCCGCGATCTCATGCTCATCCCGCCGGAGGAGGAAACCATTGCGGATATCAAAGCGACGGTGGAGCCGATCATCAGCGACTACGAGTATTCCAAGCTCTATTATGATATTGTGAAAACGGGCCGCAAGCTATGGATCAGCGCATATATCACGCTCGAAAAGGATGAGCTCTCCTTGACAAAATGCAAGGAGGCGCAGGCCCGCTGCATCGCGGCGCTGGCGCAGAAATACACCGACTTTTACTTTGAGCTGCTTCCCGATATCGAATTTCATGCGGAGGATATCCCGCAGCCGTAACCTCCGTCCCAACCGGCGGCACTTGCCCTCCCTTCGGCTTTCTGCGTCCATCCGCGATGGGAATCCCATCGAAAGCAGCACATACGAAAACAAGCAACAGGCGCTTCTGTTTCTTCAGAAGCGCCTGTTTTTCTTAATTGATTCGGTACGAGGCTCGGTTTTAACGGGTTTCATACCTTTTTGCGGGTGGAAAAGGTGATGTTAAAGGGGAATGGATTCGCTGCCGCAGGACTCCCGTATGCATAACTGTGGCTGCAATACGATTTCCTGTTGTTGAAAACCATCCTCCTGCGGGCATTGAATCCGATCGATCAGCATGCGCGCAGCCATCGCGCCAAGCTGTTGAATGGGCTGCTTGAGCGTTGTCAATTTGGGTTCGGACAGCATGGCAATTGGCGAGTCGGTAAATCCGACAATCGCCAACTGTGCCGGCACATGGATTCCAAGCTCCCGCGCTGCACGCAGCGCGCCAAACGCCATCTCGTTGCTGGCGCAGAAAAAAGCATCCGGTGCATTCGATGAGCGCAGCAGTTCGCTTACCTTTTCATATCCGCCCTCAACCGTATTTGGCGTATGCACAATCCAAGATTCTTCATAGGGGAGGTTGTTTTCAAAGTAGGCCCGTTTCCAGCCGCCGCAAAAACTGGCAACAAACTGAAAGGACACTTTTTCAACGAGAAGTACGATCCGGCGGCACCCAAGCGAGAGCAAATGCTGTGTCATGCGGAACGAACCAACGGAAAAATCCGTATAGCAATGCGGGAAATTGGTTGGTGCATGGTCATATTTTCTCGCCAGCACAAGCGGAATACCCTTGTTTGTGAACAGCGCAATCTCCTTCGAATGGAAGTCTCGCAGCGCCCAGATCGCACCGGCGGTCTGCTGGCAGCTGAGCGTCTTCATCTGTTCCTGACGCCGTTGCGCTTCCGCGCAGATGGGGCAGAAGAGCATAGTATAACCGTTTGGCCGTAAAACGGCATCAAACCCATTGGAGATTCGTTCATAGAAAACATAGTCCTCCTCGCTGAACAAAAAAAGCAGGGTACGTGAACCATTTTCTCTGCGGCGCAAAGTTCGCCGGGTGGGGGCATACCCGCTGCTGCGGATGATCGCTTCCACGTGCTCTCGCGTTGAAGTCTGAACGAGATGCGGCGAATTGATCACGCGGGATACCGTTGCGATGGATACGCCGGATAGTTTGGCAATTTCTCGAATGTTCATGGAGTTCCCTCTTTTCTCTAAATAAGTATACCATATTTTGATGAAACACGGTCCATCTTTTTGTGGCGCAATATCACGATCAAATGTTTATGAAACAATTGTCGAAACATCAAAGCATGAATCGAAAAGAAAAAAGTTGAATATTAGGAATAATAATTCTTGACATGAAAATTGAATCGAGTTACACTATTTGTAAATCAGAAACAAATTATGTAAATATCCTGAAACAACATCTTGAAACTTAATAAAATATCGGAGGGAGACTGTAAATGATCATTGGCAGCAGTCATGGTGTAGGCGGCGGAAAAACAGAGACAGAGGTGCTCAGCGTGGTTTGCGCTCAGTTAGAGCCTATCCACGCGGCCTGCATGGAAGAGGTCAACCAGAACATCGATCATATTATCGAGTACATGGAGATTGGCGCACGCGGGTTTCCCGGCTACGATCTGTTCGTTTCGCCCGAGTTCGGCGTGCAGGGCATGCATCCGATCAAGCGTCACAATGTCGTGCTCACGCTGGACGCTCCGGAGGTGCAGCGTTTGAAGGATGCCTGCGCTCGCTTGCAGGTCTGGGGAATTTTCAGCGTGATTTTGCGAATTGAGGACAAGCAGGAACCCGGCAATGCAGCGATCATGATCAATGACAAGGGCGAGGTTGTGCACCGGTATTTTAAGATGAATCCCTGGATTCCAACGGAACGGCACTATCCGGGCTGGGAATGCCCTGTGACGCCGGGGCCGAAGGGGTCGCGTATTGCGACAATCGTTTGCGCCGATGGCGACTATCCGGAAATCTGGCGGGAAGCAGCCTATAACGGTGCAAACGTCATTGTTCGGATTACCCACTATATGAATCCGTGGGAAGAAGCTTGGAAACTAACGAATCGGTGTGCCGCGTATTGCAACCAAGCCTATGTGATCGGCTGCAATTGCTATGGCATGGAACACGCCTGCGCCGCATTCGGCAACAGCATGATCATCAATCCCGACGGAAACATCATTACGGAAGCACCTATGATGGTACCGTATCTGCTGAAGGCGGATCTGTATCCGGGTTTGGTCGACAAACTCCGCGAGAGTTCAGGAATCAACAGTTTTCTCTATTCGTTCCGCCACCGCGGCGCCGCCTGCCGCGACTTGGGCGGACATGGAGAGCAAAAGAACCAGTACCGAGCCTATGATTTTGGAGGTGAACAGCAATGATCATGGAAAACATGCCCTATATGCTGACCGTGCACTATATGGTGCTTGCCATGCGAGAGATCCGTTTTCCTATCACCAAACAGGAACTCATCGCGCGTGTCGGTGACCGGATGATTCGAACCAGTCCGGATGGCTTCACACCATTTCGTGAGATTCTGGAAAAACTGCCGTTGGACTCGTTTTCCTGCGCAGCCGAGTTCTATTGCAGTCATAGCGCCAGCTAGAAAATAAACACAGGGAGGTACATTCATGGAAAAAGCCAAAAAGAAACAACTCGTTGCGCTGGAAAATGGTGATCTGTCTGAAAATTTCAGTACCGTTCAAAAAGTTTTCCTGGGGTTACAGAATACGCTTGGCATGTGCGGCGTCATTCTGGTTCCTATCCTTTGCGGGCTTGACGTATCGGTTACGATGTTCTGTGCCGGTATCGGAACGTTGGTCTATCAGTTCATCGATAAACGTATGGTCCCTGCCTTTCTCGGAGGTTCCTTTGCAATCATTGCCTCCGTTTCCACGGTGATTCAAGAACTGGGCTTGCCGTATGCGCAGATCGGCATTGTCTCCATGGCGGTATTTTACTTTCTCTTTGCCCTGCTGCTCAAGCTTGTAGGAAAAGAGCGCGTGCAGCATATCTTCCCTCCCATTATCGTCGGCCCAATCATCATGGTTCTCGGGCTATCCCTCGCCAGTGTGGGTGTAAACGAGGCGACAAGCCACTGGCCGGTTGCCATCATCACGTTCTTAATTGCGGTTGGTGTGAACTGTTTTGCCAAAGGCTTAGCCAAGGTGATGACGATCATCATCGCTTTGGTTGGCGGTTATATCGTTTCCATCCCCTTTGGGCTGGTCGATTTCCAACCCGTGATCGACGCAGCATGGCTGGGGCTGCCGAACTTTACGCTGCCAACCTTCGCTGTCAGTGCGGACTGGTGGAAAGCGATTCTACTGATCATGCCGGCTGCTATTGTCCCCTGTCTTGAACACATCGGCGACGTCATGGCCGTCGGAACGACTGTTGGCAAAGATTTTACAGAGGAACCCGGCCTTTCCCGTTCGGTCTTTGCCTGCGGTGTTGCCACGACCATCTCGGGTTTTCTCGGCGGTCCTTCTCTCACAATTCATTCCGAAAACACGGGCGTTCTCGCCGTAACGCACCTGTATTCCCCGTTCATCGTTGCCTGCGGCGCAGCATGGATGGCATTGTTGGCCTTCTGTCCGAAATTCAGCGCACTGTGCGGCACGATCCCCCAAGCCGTTCTTGGCGGCGTCGGCATTCTTCTCTATGGTATGGTAACGTCTGTGGGCATCCGCACGCTGGTTGAAAACAAAGTTGATTTTTCAAAACCGCGTAATCTGGCAATCGCAAGTGCCATTCTGATCCTTGGTATTGGCGGAGCATCACTGACCTTTGGCTCCTTCTCGCTCAGCAGCATGGCATTCGCAGCCATTGCTGGCATCATTCTCCACTTTGTGCTGCCAGGCCGCAAGGCGCAATCGACAGCTGCATAAAGCCATCGGATAGCAGCAGAGTATCGAAACAATCGATGCACCCCCTATAAGGGATAGCAGCTAGGATAGAAGCTATTTCTTATAGGGGGTGTTCTTGTGCAGCAGCGGGCCCGTATGGTCAGGGCGCAGCGACACGATTTTGTCGAAAGCGCTCCGTCGCAGCGGCGGCCGCTTTACGTTGGATTTTCAAAAAAATGCGCGGATTTCACCACTGCATTTGATTGACGGAGGCAATAAAGTAGTGTATCATAAGGTGAGGTTATTTGTTTGCTTATTAGAAAAGGAGGTTAAAATATGTCCACGAAAGCTTACTACAAGAGAAGCGAAATCGGCCCGAACATGCCCGGTTTCCCCAAGGTCGGCACCCCCGTGACCAACACCCGCGCAATCATCGAGGCCGCTTTTTACGGCAACAACGTGGTGAAGGTGAACACGCTTCGCGAGGCCTATGAACTGGCGAAAAATTCCCCCGGCACGGTTGTCACCGATATGCCGGTCTACCGCGGTGAAGAGTTCGGTCTGCCCGAGGACGCCAAGGTGCTGCTGTTCAACGACGGTTCCATCACCGGCCGTTACGCCGCAGCCCGCCGCATCACCGGCAAACCCGGCACGAACTGTGCAAAGCTCGACAAGATCCTCATGGACGCCGTCTATGACACCCGTTGGAAGACGATGTATCATGCGGAAGCGTACATCGGCCTCGACGAGGAATTCATGTGCAAGGCGCACCTGCTCATCCCCGAGGGTGAGGAGAACCTGCTGTACAACTGGATGATCAACTTCCAGTACCTCTCCGACGCCTATGTAAAGATGTATAAGCGTTCCAAGCCCGTCGGCGACGGTAAGGAGCCCGATATCTACATCTTCTCCGACCCGCAGTGGACCGGCACCGACCAGACCGACGTCTGCGACGGCAAGTGCCTCTGCTACTTCAACACGGATACCAACTGCGCGGCCATTCTGGGCATGCGTTACTTCGGCGAGCACAAGAAGGGCACGCTGACGCTGGGCTGGGCCATCGCCAACCGCAACGGCTACGCCTCCTGCCACGGCGGCCAGAAGGAGATCACCCGTCAGGACGGCAGCAAGTTTGCCGCCGCGTTCTTCGGTCTCTCCGGCTCCGGCAAGTCCACGCTCACGCATAACAAGCACAACGGCAAGTATGCGGACATCAAGATCCTGCATGACGACGCTTTTGTCATCAACTCCGACACCTGCGCCTCCATCGCGCTGGAGCCGACGTACTTCGACAAGACCGCGGACTACCCGACCGCCTGCGAGGACAACAAGTACCTGCTGACCGCGCAGAACTGCTCCGCCACGATGGACGAAGACGGCAAGATCGTGCTCGTCACCGAGGATATCCGCAACGGCAACGGCCGCGCCATCAAGTCCAAGCTCTGGTCGCCCAACCGCGTCGACCGCGTCGACGTGCCGGTTAACGCGATCTTCTGGATCATGAAGGATCCGACCATCCCGCCGATCGTCCGCCTGAAGGGCGCCTCCCTCGCGGCCGTCATGGGCGCAACGCTGGCCACCAAGCGCTCGACCGCTGAGCGTCTGGCCCCGGGCGTCGACCCGAATGCGCTGGTCGTCGAGCCGTACGCCAACCCGTTCCGTACCTACCCGCTCGTGAACGACTACATGAAGTTCAAGAAGCTCGTGGAAGAGAAGAACGTGGATTGCTACATCATCAACACCGGCGACTTCATGGGCAAGAAGGTCAAGCCCAAGGATACGCTCGGCGTCATCGAAGCGGTGGTGGACGGCACGGCCAACTTCAAGCAGTGGGGCCCGTTCACGGATATCGAGATCAACGAGTGGGAAGGCTTCGTGCCGGATATGAACGATGCGGCGTACGTCGAGCAGCTCAAGGCGAGAATGCTTGACCGCCTGACCTACGTCAAGAACCTCGAAACCAACAACGAGGGCTACGACAAGCTACCCGAGGATGCGATGGACGCGATCAGGAAGGTCGTCGACCAGCTCGGCTAAATCATCCCCGAACGACACAACCGGCCCCGTCCGCACTTGCGGACGGGGCCGGTTTGATTGGCTCCATCGGGGTAAGGAGACAAAAAGCGCTATGTCAATCTCTGGGGTGTCGTCAAAGCATCAGTGTCGCAGGCTTCGCTTGCGGCCCTGATGGAAACCGGTTATTGCGTGCAGCGTGTGCCGCCTCTGCGGCATGCCGGCACAAGCCTTCCGTCATAGTCGGCGCCATGCTCGGGCAGGAGCGGAAAGCGGATGGGCTTTCTGTCGCGGCAGGAGCGGTAGATTCCGGTGATGAGTTCCACGGTGCGCCGCCCATCCTCCAGCGAAATCAGCGGCGGGCGGCCCTGGATAACGGCCTGCAAAAAATCGTCGAGCTGCACCTCGTGGAAATAATGCGTACCGTCAACGCTGTTGAAGAATTGGCGATCCTCCTGCCGGAACGCAGCGAGCATGGATTCTTCGCCGTGCACTGTCCACAAATCATTGACGGGGGGCTCTCCGATGCCGCTGACGCCCGCAATAAACATTGCGCCGCCGTCCGTCTGCACGCCGATGCTGGCCCCGTTGCTGCCATGCACCCGGACGTTTCCGAAGAGCGCGGGATTCTGGGAATTGCTGACCACAATATTGCCGATCGCGCCGCTGCGAAAGCGAATGATTGCAGCGGCGGTATCGTCTACCTCCAGCGCCGGATGATTCAGCGTATCCCAGATACCGTACAGCTCCTCAATTTCACCCATGTACCATAACAGCAAATCCAACTGATGCGGCGCCTGATTGATGAGCACGCCGCCGCCCTCGCCCTTCCAAGTGCCCCGCCATGGATTGCTGGCATAATAGGCCATGTCACGCCAGCCCAGCATATTCACGGTGCCGAGGATGGGCGTGCCGATCTTTCCGGCGTCGATTGCCTGCCTGACCCGCTGCGCGGGGCGATAAAAGCGCCGCTGGCATATGGTGGTGCCGGTTACGCCGTTTTCTTTGGCGGCCTTGAGAATAGCGTCGCAGTCCTCCAGCGAGGAAGCCAGCGGTTTTTCAATCGCAATGTGCAAGCCCATGCGGCAGCATTCCACGGCGATATCTGCGTGATTGGGATGCGGTGTACAGATCGAGACGACCTCCACGCCGGTTTCCTTTACCATCGTGAGCAGATCCGAATACGCTTTGATATGATGAGCGGCGGCAAATTCCTTCACATGCTCCGGCTGCCCGCCCATGCAGGCCACCAGCTGGCTGTGCGGGTTGTTCCGATATGCCAACGCGTGGAAATGCCCCACCTTCCCGCAGCCGATCACGGCGGCTTTCAGTTGTTTCATGATTTCCTCCTATTCCGCATCGCCGCAGCGAAAAACGATCTTGGAGAGTCCATCCTTCCGCCGATACAGCTTCTGCATCCATTCGTTGCCCTCGCTCAGTGGAACGATCTTGGAAATCATGCTGTTCACGTTTACAAGCCCTTTGGAAATCAGTTCGAGACAGGCCGGATATTCGCCGGCGGAGGCACAGGAGCCGAACAGGCTGATCTGGTGTACGACGACATACTGCAGCGGGAAGCGAATCGTCGGCGCAACGTTTCCGATCAGGATCACCTTGCCGTCCAGCTTGACGGACTTGATGCACAGTTCGGCGGTGCTCTCAATTCCGGTAGCGTCGATTGCAACATCTGCGCCGCCGGATATGCTTCGGATTTGCTCCAGCGCATCGGCGTCGCGGGAGTTTACGCAGCAGGTAGCGCCGTTTTCCCTGGCCAGCGCCAAGCGGCTGTCGTCAATATCAACGGCGATAATCTGGGAAGCGCCAAGACTTCGTACCACCTGCAAGGTCAGCAGACCGATGGTGCCGACACCCACGACGACAACGCAGTTGCCGGAACGGATTTGGGTTCGGGTTGCTGCGTGATAGGCGACGGAGAGCGGTTCCACCATGGCCGCCTCGACAAAGGTGACATTGTCCGGTATGCGGTAGAGTACGTATTCCGGAACGCTGACATACTCGGCAAAGCAGCCGCTGCGGTTATACTCTTCGCAGGATACGCCGAGCACCTGTCGGTTTGCGCAGAGGTTTACCTTGCCTTCGCGGCACATGGCGCAGTCATTGCAATACACGGTGGAATCGAATGTCACCCTGTCTCCGACGGCGAAGTTCCGAACATCCTTGCCGCAGGCAGCGATCACGCCTGCCGCCTCATGCCCCATGATGACGGGCGGGCGGCGGCGGCCGGTGCTTCCGTCAAAGCCGTGCACATCGCTTCCGCAGACGGAACACGCCTGAATCCGTATCAAAACCTCGTCGGCCTGAACGGCAGGGTCTGCGACGTCCTCGTAAGTTAGTTCGTTATATGCGTGCATCACAAGCGCTTTCATAATGGTATACTACTCCTTCTTTGTCTCATCGAGAAAAATGGCTGCCGGCGGCCGTCTCCTGCCGCGAAGCGGCGAAACGGTCATCCTTTGACGGCGCCCGCGGTCAAGCCGCTGATAATATACTTTTGCAGACACAATGCCAGAAGAATAATCGGCAATGTGATGGATACCGATGCAGCCATGAGGCCGCCCCAATCAATATAGGCATAGGATACGAAATTGAAAACGGCTACGGGGAGCGTCTGCGTATCCCGCCCTGCCAGAGAAAACGAGAACATGAAATTGTTCCAGGAAAAGATGAAGGCCAACAGGGAAGAGGTGATGATGCCCGGCGTGGACAGCCGCAGAGAAATGCGGGAGAAGGCCTCGTACGCCGCACATCCGTCGATCCATGCCGCTTCCTCCAGTTCTCTGGGAATGGCTTCAAAATTAGGAATCATAATCCAAACGATGAAGGGAAGCGCTATGAGCATGTGCGAGAGGATCAACGCTGCATAGGTGTTCCTCAGGCCCAATGCGGAAAAAATCGAAAACCAGGGAAGCAGGAAGGATATGCCCGGTATCATGCGCACCAGCATGACCACCATGCTGGATTTCCGCAGCTTATAGCGGGCAATCGCATAGGCGCAGGGGAGGCCAATGATCAAAGACAGCACGGTTGCAACCGCGGCTACAATGAGGCTGTTCGCCGTATATTTCAGGAAATTGTATTCCGTGAACACGCTGATATAGTTGCGCAGCGTGGGTACGAACTCAAAAAGGCCGTGATTTGCCTGATTGATGATGGATTGGTGCGGCTCGAAGGACGCAAGCAGCATCCACAGCAACGGAAAAATCGTAAAAAGGACAACGCCATAGATGAGGATATGCTTGCCAACAGAGCTGAGAATACGCTTGGCCTTCATCAGTATTCCACCTCCACCTTCGATTTCAGCTTCAGAAATCCGCCGCCGATCGCCATAACAACAATGAAGAACAGCACGGAGATCGCCGCGGCTTTGCCAAAGCGATAATAGGAGAACATGTTCAGATAGCCGTATATGTTGATCGTTTCCGTTGCAAAGCTGGGGCCGCCGCCGGTTGTGGCATAGATGATGTCGTAGGTTTTTACCACGTCGATCAGTCGCATCAATACCGCCACCAGAATGGTCGGACTGGCAAGGGGCAGCGTAATCTTGAAAAATGTCTGCCATTTGTTTGCGCCGTCGATCAAGGCGGATTCATACGGTGCCTGCGGAATGGTCATGAGACCGCCATACACAATCAGCATGACCATGGGCGTCCATTCCCACACGTCGATAAAGATGAGCCATAGCATGGATTCAAAGCTGGTTGTGGACAAAAAGGCGCGTGATGGAAGGCCCAGCGCGTTTAAGAGCACATTGCCGACGCCAATGGTGGGCTCCAGCATGAGATTCCATACCATGCCCAAAGCAACCGGCGTTGCAACAACCGGCAGGAGCATCAGCGCCTGCATCAGTCTGCGCCCGTGAAATTTTCGATTGATCAATACGGCCAGCGTTACGCCCAGAACCGCCTCCAGCACAATGGCAATGCCGGAAAATACGATCGTGCGCCATACGGAAGCCTGAAACCGTTCGTCCGCAAAGGTTTCTATATAGTTGGCCAGTCCAACGAACTTCGGCGGCTTCACGATGGACATTTGCCAATCCGTGAAGCTTAAAGCAAAATTATACAGCAGCGGAATGACGATCATCAGCAGGATGAAAATGATGCTGGGCGTGACAAAGATCGCCTTCAGGTGCTTATCGATCCATCTTTTCATAGCAAATTCCTTTTGTCCGAATTGTGCCGAAGGGTGCGCGGAAGCGGGGAACAGCGATGCGGCGGCATCGAAAGGAAGGGAGGAATGCCGCCGCGACAGTCCTTGAAAGTGAAAACCGGAGGGATGGCGGACGCTCCGGCCACCCCTCCGAACGCGCGTTAACCGTTGCGGGCCGCCAGATCGGCGTCCAGAATCTCCTGAAACGCGATGTTGGCCTTGTCGGCTGCGGCCTGTACGTCGCCGCCCTCGATCGCGGTGGTGATCACAACGCCGATGACGTCGCGTGCCTGTGCCACGGAGGTCGTCATGGGACGGTCATAGGCCTTGGTGGCAATTTCGTTGCCCTTCTGAATCGCCGCCAGAAGCTCCTCAGGATAGTTGGCCGTGCAGGCCGGATCCGCCCATGCCGAGTTGCGGGCAGAGGAAATGCCGGCGGTTTGGATGTACTTGGTCATTTCAATGCCGGAGGCCCACTTGACGAACGCCTTGGCCGCCTCCATATTGGGAGAGTTGGCCGAGATGCCCAGCCCCCAGGAGCAAATGCTCCAAGTCGCATTGGTGGGGCTTACGGCGAAGCCGGCGTTCTCATAAACCTCGGTTTCGGGGCCGCAGAAGGATTGCCAGATAGCGTCCGCATCGGTACACATGGCCGCACCGCCCGTGGAATAGAGCGCGGCGCATTCGTTCCAGTGCATATTGGTGGCGCTGGCGGGGCCGTATTCGCGGATCAGCTTGCCGTAGTATTCAAAGGCCTGTACGGCTTCCGGCGTGTTGATGGTTGCCTTGTTGGTGGCAAAATCGAAAAAGTCGCCGCCGAAGGAATAGAGATAGGTCGAGAACTGCGTGACGGCCGGATTGGCCTTGCCGCGGCCGGTAAAGCCGACAACACCGGGCTCAATACCGTCCAGCTTTTCGGCGGCCGCCATCATTTCGTCCAGATTGGTGGGCACTTCCAGACCGGCTTTCTGGAACAGGTCTTTCCGATAAAACAGCACCTGACGCTCGGTGACGAGCGGCGTGCCGTAATACTTGCCGTCGTCGGCGCCGTTGAGCATATAGCCGTTGAGCGCAGCGGGGATGAAGTCCTTCGCGTCGAATTCCTCATCCGCGATCAGATCGCCGATCTCTGCCAAATAGCCGTTCTGGATAAACTGCTGCACCTCCTGCAGCGGGCGGCACATAAACACATCGATATACTGGCCGCCGGAGCCCAGCTCCACATTCAGCTTATCGCTGAGCTGATTTTCCGGATAAACCTCGAATTCAACCCTCATGCCCGTGGCCTCTTCAAACTCGGCCAGCTTGGGTTCAACGGCGTTTGTCCAGTCGTGGGTAGCCAGAATAACGCGAAGCGTAACGCCGTCAAAGGGCTTGGCAGCCGGCTCGGCCGAGGGCTCCTTGTCCGCAGGCTCTGCCGCGTCTGTAGGCGCTGGGGCGGGTTCTGCTTGCGGCGCCGCACATGCGGCAACTGAAAGTATCATGAGCAAGCAAAGCACAAAAGCCAATAGTTTCTTCATGATTGATTCCTCCTGTTTTTTTATTGGAACGGTTCAACGCCGTTACAACACCGTACAATCGCATCGGAAAGTCTGTTTCCGAGCCGCTGCGATAAAACCAGAGCAGAGAACCTGAACATGTATGAACAAATGTGTCGAAGCATGAAAACGACGATTACGCGGTTCAAAAAAAGCGGGTGATTTCACAAAAGCAAAATTGCATTTCCGGCAGCTCACTGCCGAGACAATTCTATTTAACCATGCGGTATATCGGATATCAATGCGCGAACCGGAAATTTGAATGTCCATTTCGGACATCTTCGCAGGCCTCTGCCTTGTGTCCGCCGTTCATTTGGCGGTGGAGGCGCTGCTGCGGGTTCCGCCGCCGTACGTCCCGTCCTCACCGGCGGCGACAGCATTTTGGCTCTTCCGATAGCTGCCCGGCGTAATTCCGGCAAAATGGGTGAAGTGCTTGATGAAAGCGTATGCGTCAGAGAAGCCGAAGATATCTGAGATATCGGCGATCGTATAGCTGGACTCCCGCAGCAGCGTCTGCATGCCCTGAATGCGGCATCGGATGATGTATTGATTGATGGAACAGCCGAACAGCTGATTGCTGATGCGGTTGAGCTGACGGGCGGTGATGCCGAGCCGGACGGCGATCTCCTCTCCCCGCAGCTTTTGATGATACAGGTTTTCGTTTACAATTCGGACAATCTGGCTTGCGCGCGGATCGCTCGGATTCGGGATTTGCTCCCGCAGATGGTTGAGGTGCAGATGTTCCGCGATGCAGTCCACCGTTTCCAAAAGGATGCTGTGTATGATGAGCTTCGTGGAAAGGCCGGTCGTAAAGTTTTCGTTCTGCGCCTTCCGCTTCAGGGCCTTTATCAGGCTTTCCATGGAACCGGAAAACGGCAGTGCCAGAGGCGCGCTTTCGGCGGAGAAAATGGCGTTGATCACCGGATGAGCGGAGGACGGTAAAAAAGCAATGACCAGATATTCGGTGCTCCCGGGCTCCCCGTCGATCGTGGTATGCGTCACGCCCTGCGGTATGAGCATAAAATGACCTTGGCGTGCCGTAACCCGTCCCAGCTTGGAGAAGTCATAAATGATTTTTCCGGTCAAAACGAAGTGCATTTCAAAGATGATATGCTTATGGCTGCTTCTCAGCAGGCGCTCTTTTTTGGAGGAAGCAAACCGACACCATGCGACCTTACAGTCCATGATATCGCTTTTAAGAGACATCATCAGGCCCGGCAGCATCGTTCGCTGGTCATCCACAAACAGATGATCCATATACCCACATCCTTTGCACAAATCAAATGTTTGGAAAACGGATTGTTGGTTTGTATCCAGTAAATCACAAAATCATAGTATTGTCAAGCGACCAAAAACTCAGCGTGCAGAACATCCTCTGGCCTCATCATCGAACCGGCCGAAGGCAGCGCGTGATCCGTACGGCAAGTGATTTTTCATTTGCTGCAAGCCGCCAAAAACTCTGTTTTGGCGGAATTTCTGCTGCGACAGGGATATGGACGCTGCAAATGCCCAAGGCTCTATGCAGGGCCTTATGCTCTGGATAGAGTCTTAGGCTCTATGTGGAGACTCAGGCTCTGGATAGAGCCTGATACACTGTGTCAAGAATGCCGCGCATGTCTCCATTTTTGATCCGTTTCATGGTTTCCATCACGCAAATAAGGGGCGCGCTCCGATCGGAGTGCGCCCCTGTTTGGACCATTTCTTTAATAGATGCTGCGCTTCACATAGCTGGTGTGCAGAATCTCGTGCGCCTTGTGGCTGCCGGGCTTCCCGAGGTAGGTGTCGTACAGCTCCTTCACGACCGGGTTTTCATGGCTCTTGCGCAGCGCCATGCCGGCGTCCTCGCTGTAGAGCGCTTTGGCGCGCTCGGCGCGCAGGTCGGTGAAGTTCATGACCTCGCCGCTCTGATGCGGCTGGCCGCCGCCGTTGACACAGCCGCCCGGGCAGGCCATGACCTCGATGAAGTGGTAGTCCTTCTCGCCGCTCTTGACCATGTCGAGGAGCTTCCTGGCGTTGGCAAGGCCGGAGGTAACGGCCACGCGCACCTTCGTACCGGCCAGATCGTACTCGGCCTCCTTGATGGCCTCCGTGCCGCGAACCGCATGGAACTCCACGTTCTCGAGCGGCTTGCCGGTGACGACCTCGGCCACGGTGCGCAGCGCCGCTTCCATCACGCCGCCGGTCGCGCCGAAGATATGGCCCGCGCCGGAGGCGATGCCGAACGCCGGCTCAAACGCTTCGTCCTCGAGATCGTTGAAGCGGATGCCTGCGCGCTTGATCATGCCCGCCAGCTCGCGCGTCGTCAGAGAGATGTCCACGTCCGGCACGCCGGCCGCGGCCTGATGGTCGCGCGCGATCTCGAACTTCTTGGCCGTGCACGGCATGACCGAAACGACCACGATATCCTTGGGATCGACACCGTTCTTCTCCGCCCAGTACGTTTTGAGCAGCGCGCCGAACATCTGCTGCGGGCTCTTGCAGCTCGACAGATTCGGAATCATGTCCGGATAGAAGTGCTCACAGAATTTGATCCAACCGGGCGAGCAGGAGGTGATGAGCGGGAGCGTGCCGCCGTTTTGCAGGCGCTCGAGCAGCTCCGTGCCCTCCTCCATGATCGTTACGTCCGCGGCGGTATCCACATCGAACACATGGTCAAAGCCGAGGCGCCTGAGCGCCGCGACCAGCTTGCCCTCGACGTTCGTGCCGATCGGATTGCCGAAGCACTCCCCGATCTGCGCGCGCACGCTCGGCGCGGGGCCGACGATGACCGTCTTGGACGGGTCGACGAGCGCCTTCCAGACCTTCTCGGTGTCATCCCGCTCGGTCAGCGCGCCGGTCGGACAGACCGCAATGCACTGGCCGCAGTTCACGCAGGCGGTCTCGGTCAGCGGCATGTCAAACGCGCTGGCAATATGCGTGTCAAAGCCGCGCTCGTTGGCGCCGATCACGGACACGCCCTGATTGTATTTGCACACGGCCACGCAGCGGCGGCACAGGATGCACTTGCTGTTGTCGCGCAAAATGCGCGGGGAGAGATCGCCGGCCGGGCTCCTGTCGCCCGCGGGCTCAAAGTTCTCCGGACCTACGCCGCACACCGGACAGGCGACCATGCCCTCGTCGAACTCCGCGCCGCAGATGCGGCAGCGCATCCTGCGGCCCGTTTTAGCGGCGGGCGCTTCCGCCTGTGCCTTGAGCGGCTCGCCGAACGCATACTTGTACTGATCCACGCCATATTCATGCGCAAGCCGGCGCAGCTCGCAGTCGTCGCTGCGCACGCAGGACAGGCAGTCCATGCGGTGGTTCGAGAGGATCAGCTCCAGCGTGGTCTTTCTCGCCTTGCGCAGCGCGGGGGTATTCGTCTGCACCTCCATGCCGTCGGCAACCTGCTGCACGCACGCGGCGGCAAGGCCGCGCACGCCGGTCGCCTCCACCAGGCAGATGCGGCAGGCGGCGATGGCGTTGATCTTCTTCAGGTAGCAGAGCGTCGGAATCCGCACGCCCGCCTGATGCGCCGCTTCCAGAATGGTCGCATCCTTGTTCACCTCAACTTCAATACCGTTGATCTTGACTTTTACCGTTTCCATAGATGCAGCCCTCCGTTACTTTTTCGAGATGGCGCCGAACTTGCACGTCTCCATGCAGGCGCCGCACTTGATGCACTTGGCCTTGTCGATCACATGCGCCTCGCGCACCTTGCCCTCGATCGCGCCGACCGGGCACTTGCGCGCGCAGGCCGTACAGCCCTTGCACTTGTCGGGGTCGATCTCATAGCGGAGCAGCTTCTTGCATACGCCCGCCGGGCAGCGCTTTTCGACGACATGCGCCTCGTATTCGTCGCGGAAATACTTGAGCGTGGACAGCACCGGGTTCGGCGCGGTCTGACCCAGCGCGCACAGAGCGTTCTTTTGGATGTAGTAGCACAGCTCCTCCATCTTATCGATGTCCTCGAGCGTGCCGTTGCCCGCGATGATCTTGTCGAGCAGCTCCAGCAGGCGGCGCGTACCGATGCGGCACGGCACGCACTTGCCGCAGCTCTCATCCACCGTAAACTCGAGGAAGAAGCGGGCGATATCGACCATGCAGTTGTCCTCGTCCATGACGATGAGGCCGCCGGAGCCCATCATGGAGCCGATGGCCTTGAGGTTCTCATAGTCGATGGGCGTATCGAGGTGCTTGGCCGGGATGCAGCCGCCGGACGGGCCGCCGGTCTGCGCCGCCTTGAACGCCTTGCCGTTTGGAATGCCGCCGCCGATGTCGTAGATGATCTCGCGCAGCGTCGTGCCCATCGGGATCTCGACAAGGCCGGTGTTCACGATCTTGCCGCCGAGCGCAAAGACCTTCGTTCCCTTGGAGGACTCGGTGCCCATGGAGGCGAACCATTCCGGCCCCTTGACGATGATCTGCGGGATATTGGCCAGCGTTTCGACGTTATTGATGATGGTGGGCTTGCCGAACAGGCCCTTGTTGGCCGGGAACGGCGGCTTGTTCTTCGGTTCGCCGCGGTTGCCCTCGATGGAGGTGATGAGCGCCGTTTCCTCGCCGCAAACGAACGCGCCCGCGCCGAGCCGGATGTCGATATCGAAGTCGAAGCCGGAATCAAAGATGTTCTTGCCGAGCAGGCCGTATTCGCGCGCCTGACCGATGGCGATCTGGAGGCGCTTGACGGCGATCGGATATTCGGCGCGGACGTAAATGTAGCCGTGGTGGGCGCCAATGGCATAGCCGGCGATGGTCATGGCCTCGAGCACCGCGTGCGGGTCGCCCTCGAGCACGGAGCGATCCATGAACGCGCCGGGGTCGCCCTCGTCCGCGTTGCAGATCACATACTTTTCATCCGAAGCGTTCTTGGCCGCGAACTCCCACTTGAGGCCGGTCGGGAAACCCGCGCCGCCGCGGCCGCGCAGGCCGGAGCGCTTCATCAGGTCGATGACCTCCTCGGGGCGCATGCTCGTAAGCACGGTGCCGAGCGCCTGATAGCCATCCACACCGATATACTCGTCGATCTCCTCCGGGTTGATAACGCCGCAGTTTCTGAGCGCCACGCGCATCTGCGTCTTATAGAAGCCCGTATCGGACAGCGAGGCGACCTCGTGCTTGCCGCTGCCGGCCGCCGGCTCGTTGTACACGAGGCGATCGACCACGCGGCCCTTGAGCAGGTGCTCCTCAACGATCTCCGTCACATCCGCCTCGGTGACGCGGCTGTAGAACGTGCCCTCGGGATACACGATCATGATGGGGCCGAGCGCGCACAGGCCAAAGCAGCCGGTCTGCACGACCTTGATCTCATCGGAGAGGCCCTTTGCCGCCAGCTCCTTTTCCAGGTGCGCGCGGATGGCGGGGCTTCCCGACGAGGTGCAGCCCGTGCCGCCGCAAATCAATACATGTGAACGAATCATGTTTACCTCCCGACTCCATTACTTCTGGGCTTCGCCGATGGTGTAGGCATAGACGGGCTTGCCGCCCTTGATATGCTCCTCTACGACGCGCTTCGCCTTCTCCGGCGTCATCTTCACATAGGTGATCTTCTCATCGCTGCCGTTTTCATACACCTCGACGATGGGCTCGAGCCGGCAGATGCCGATGCAGCCGGTCTGCGTGACCGTCGCGGTATCCGTCAGGCCCAGCCGGTTCACCTCTTCCACGAGCGTATTGAGCACCGGGCGCGCGCCCGCGGCGATACCGCAGGTCGCCATGCCGACAACGATGCGAATCGACTGATGCCCCTCGCGCAGAACGACGCGGCTCTTCATCTTCTCGCGGATTGCCTGTAATTCAGCCAAAGATTTCATAAAACGTTCTTCCTTTCGTTTTCATTGTTGCTAAAAACCATCCGTTCCGGTCGTCTCCATCGCCTCCGCAACGCTCTCCTGCAGCCAGCGCAGCACCTCCGGCGCATCGAGCGGCACATCGCCCTTTTCCAGCTGCTTGACGATCTCATCCAGCCGCTGCATGGACGCTTCAAAGGTCAGTTTCTGTTTTGCCATGCGTACATGATAGCAACCGCGCGTGCGGCCTGTCAATATCCCCCCCGGCTGTGCATGGGCAGGGCCGGGCATATCAAGCAGGAGGTCATTCCCCCATATGGAACCGAGAGCCATCCTTCACCGTTCGCGCTCCGTCGACTGTTTTCCGCTCGACGGGCATACGCTCGGGCTGCGCCTGCGTACCGGGCGGGGCGATTTTGACCGGGTGGAGGTCATCTATACCGACAACAAGTTTACGTGGACGCAGCGGCGGCGCAGGCTCCGCATGGAGCGCGCGCTGAGCGACAGCCAA
>ERZ857998.1416-NODE-1416-length-27394-cov-40.769633_pt1 | contig 27394 bp, 47 predicted proteins | sample MGYA00519954_ERZ857998 | MGnify/ENA primary metagenome ERZ857998 (study PRJEB31778, sample SAMEA3449424) | human gut metagenome | biome: human gut; feature: human-associated habitat; material: faeces | place: United Kingdom | collected 2010/2012 ...
ATAATAATTAAAGAAACTTACTAAAAAAGACTTGACTTCATATAGTTAGTCTCATTAATTTTTATATATAATAAGAGCCATGATTTTCATAGCTCTTAATTTAGTAGGAGGTTATTCAATAGATTTTAAGCGAGATCTTTTTTTACATCTGAACATTCTTCTGAATCTTCTGAAGCTGAGTATATTGCTCCTTTTTTTTCTGCAATTAATTCAGCTGTATAAGCCTCGACTTCATATTTAATATGATCCATATTGTCATCATTATTTTTGATGGCTTTAGTTGCACATATTTCAGAATCTTTTTGAAGAGCTGGTAATATCTTAGTTTTAAAATGATTAAGAATATAGCTTCTATATTCTTCTGGTATTTCAAACCAAGTTTTAATTATATCTAACTCTAAATCTGTAGCTCCTTTTTGTTTAACATAGTCATCTAAGGAAAAAGTATCAGATTCTACAAACATTTCTCCAGTACCATTTCTAAGCCATTCTTCATTAACATTAAATTCTCTACAGATATCAAAAATAACTCTATCTAGAACATTTCTTAATCCGTTTTCATATAGACCTATTGCAGCTTGTTTTAAGCCTATTCTTTCGCCAAAAGCAGCTTGAGTTAACTTCAACTCTTTTCTAATTTTCTTTATTCTACTATTAATTGTCATAAAATTACCTCCTTGAACAATATAGTATCACATTAAATCCTACAGAGCAATAAAAAAATGTGAGAAAGTGTTGACAATAATCCTACGCTGAATTAAAATAACGATGTAAGATACTACTTTGTAGGAATTTGGGGGGTGAAAAAAATGAATATTATCTTGAATAAAGAGGATAAAAAAGAGTCAGATGAAATGTTAGCTTTTTTAGAAACTCTAAATAAGGATGAAAAAGACAATTTTAGACTTTTCGTTAACGGCTTTAATTTAGCAATTAAATTGGGGAATGTAAGGGCGAACTAAATTCCCCTAATTGCATAGTATGAATATAAAAATAGGAGGTGATATAGAGAATGTTTTTTAGGACAATTATAAATAAAAAAATTGCCCATTAGATGGGCTTTATTTTTTATTTATTTTTTTTATTTCTTCGAATGAATTAACAAATGCTAATATAGCCATTATTTCATCATCTGACATTCTTTTAATTTTATTGATAGTTTCAATTTTTAAGTAAGACATATCTCTAGAAATAAATTTAGGTTCTGTACCATACATGATCCAGCTAGAGGAATACCCATAAGTTTCTTCAATTAATTTTGATAATGGTTCAGAAATTGTATTTTTTTTATTATTTACTAATAGATTTATGTAATTTGAACTTACACCTAATTTTTTAGCAAAATCAATTTGCTTAATTTGTTTTTCATTAAGAATTATTTTAATTCTTTCACCAACAGTCAATATAATCACCTCAAATATTTATTTTAGTAAATTAATAATAATAAAAAAATATAACTTAGTCAATAAAAACAATATTGACAATCTAACAAAGTCAATGTTAAACTTAGACTAAGTTAGATTATATTAAAAGGAGGATTTAACTATGTTAAATAATAAAACAATTCTTATAGAAAAAATAAAAAATATGTCTGAAAGAGAATTAAAAGATTTAAATATTTTTATTGCTGGAATTGAAGCAAGTAAAAATATTTCATCAAATAATAAATCAGCATAATATAATTCTAATAATGATTTTTATGAAATATATGAAAATAAAATAATTATGGGTTTTAGGAGGTGTGCATATGAAAGGGCAAACATTTAAGTTAGGAAATACGACAATAATAATTCGTGAGAATATCCCAAAGGAAGAAGATATCATAAGATGTTACGACGTATGCAATGAGTTATTTAGAGATTATCCAGAGTGCTTTTATACAAGAGAAGAAACAAAGGCACTGAATAAAAAACTAGCAGAGAAAAATAAAGAATCAATTAATTAAAGAATTAATTAGTACTTTCACTTTTGATAAATAGGCTGAATTGCCTGGAGATGAGTTTTACATAACGAAACTTATTAAATAAAAAGAAAGGAGTGTTTATTTGAGTAATAACAAAATATTATTTGAAAGATTTAAGAAGATCTATGAAGAAGGTACAAATTATAAAGTATCTTGGAGTAAAGTAGATGAAGCTGGGAATTTAACTGTAGGAATAGTTAATGCAGCAGGAGAAGAACTATTTCGTTTAACTGTTAAGGAATATCCTAATGGCGAAGTATATTGGTATTAAATTTTTATAAGGAAGGTGAATAACATGAAAGTTAAAGAATTAAAGACTTTAAATAATAGAAGAGGACAAGCTTATGAATAAGAAAGAAGCATTAAATCAATTAAAGAGTTTACATTAATAAGAAGAAACATAAGAATAAAGAAATAATAAACCAATACATAGGTATGTTATTGAATGGCTGAAATATCCAAAAAAATAGTGAAAGAGCTACAGATGAAAAAACTGTTATTAAACTAAATGAAGAAGAAATAAATTTTTTTAATTCGCTCATAACATTTCACCCCCTTTTCCGACATTATTTTACCATAATAAGGGGGATATATCAAAAGGAGGAAGTATGAATAGAGAAGAAGCATTAAGAAGAGCAATAGAATTTAAGAATCTTTCAGTAGAATGTGAAGGATGTACATTCATAGAAAGTGATATAGAGTTTTTTGACTATGTAGTTAAAGAATTAGAAAGAACTGCTCAAGAAGTATCAGTTCAAGAGCAGCCAATTAATTTTGATAATTTACCAATAATAAATCCCGAGGGACTTTATATTAAAGGGCATAAGTAGTTATTTGCTATATAAAGAGCAATTTAGAAGTTTTTCGGATTTGATGAATACAGAACCACATTTATATAAGGAGGCTAATAATGTACTTATTATATGTAATTAAAATTTATTTTCTTAGTTTACTTAAAATAAGTTATGGAATATTACTAAGTCTTTTATGGGTAATACCATTTATAATTATTTGCATGATTATTACTAGGTATGTATTTAAAGATAAATGTTATTTTACAAGGATAATAAGAGCTTTAAGGAGATATTTAAATGGGACTAATTCTAGATATATTAAATATAGCTCCAAGAGTAAGGAAGAGAGCATCAGCTGGAGAGGATATAAGAGAAATATTTTTAGAAGAGCTAAATAAAGAAATTGCTCAGTCACAAGTTACTAATAACAAAAGGACTGAGCATGATACATTAACTACCAACACGATTATATCAGAAAAAATAGATATAGACAATGGATATATATATGATGTTGAAACTGGAGAAACAATAAAAGAATTATAGAGAAGTAAGGAGATAATAAAAAATATGAAGAATCCTAAGAATTTAACCAGGAAGCAAAAGATGCTTTTATCAAAGGAAGGACTTAATCCTAGTTATTATAAATTTATAAAAACAAAAGAAGATAAACATATTTTTTATAATTTAAAAACCAATAAAGAAAAATATATAGATGTATGTTGATATGTGGTAACTGTAAAGATGATAAAGCAACATCATGGGTACATTGTAGGAAAGGTTATACAGTATGTGAAAAGTGCTGCACTAGTTGTAAGTATTTAGATAGTAGTACAAGCTATATTACATGTATTTATAAAATATACAATAGTAAAAAATAAAACAGATTACTTTTACGCAATAAAAGTAATCTGTTAACCAATAAGGTTTTAAAGTATTAGATATTTTCATTTTAAACTATGGATTTAGGTATGTCAAATGCCTTATTATTTTTTACTTTTTTTTAGATACCGTAAGGGTCTTAGGGGGCTTGTATGGGGTATTAACATTTCAACCATTAGAAATATTTTTAATATATAAATATTAAAGAAATAGATATTATAAGAAATAATATAAAAAAAGAAATGTAAGAATTAGTTAAAGAGTAAAGGGGTAGTACAAAGTAATGAGTAGAAAATCAAGGTGGTATAGAGAGCAAAGGTGTATACAAAGAAAAACAAAATACTTAAGACAAAAAGAATCTATGTCCATCATGAGAGTAAATATTTTTGAAGCTACTCAGAAACAAAGAGGAGAAAAAAGAAGTAAGAAAACCAAATATACAGCTCCTAAACAAAGAATATTAAATACAGAAAGAAAAAGAGAATATTTTAAAGCATTAGTTCATGTCAATTTTGATGAATCTGACTATATAATACATAAAACATTTGATAAAGATATAACTAAGGAAGAGGCAGATAAAGAATGGACCAATGCATTAAGAAGAATAAACAGAAAAAGAAAAAAAGTAGGATTAGGAAATGCAAGATATATTTTAGTTAGTGAAGGAAATCCTAGAGAAGGACAAAGAATACATTTTCACATAATTATGGATGGAGATTTGCACAGAGATGTAATACAAGATATATGGAAAGAAAAAGGATATATAAACGTCGATAGACTTCAATTTAATGATGAGGGAGTAACGGGATTGGTAAAATATGTAACGAAAGCACTTAAAAAAGAACAAGAAGAAGAAAAAGAAGAGCTAGGGTATGATGAAGATGATGGAGGGACTAAAGCATGGAGACCTTCTCAGGGGTTAGTTAAACCTAAGCTTAATGTAAGGGATTATAGATTTACTAAAAAGCAAGTAATGGATTGGATAAGAGTACATCCTAGTGAAAGAGAAATAGAAGAGCTTTACCCAGGGTGGACATGCACATATATAAATAAAAAATACAATGAAGAATATGGAAAAGCTTATATACAAATAGAGTTAAGAAAATATGAGAAAAATGAGAAAGTAGATAATGGAGCTCAAGGACCTTATGAATTAGTAGATGGTGTGTTAGTAAATAGAATTTTATATAAACCTATAAAACCTAAGCAGAAGAAGGAAAATAAAACATGACAAATAAAATAGATCTATTGCAAGATGAAGATTTAAAAATATGCCATGAAATAAAGAAACAGTATAATAGTTTAACTTTAATATCTGGAGGGCAAGAAGTTTTTGAATTAAGTCAAAAAGCTCTTTCAATGTATGATAGATTAGCAGAATTGAGACTTGATCCAAGTCAATTAAAAATATCTAAATATTATACTAAAACAGATTTAAAAGAATACATAAGGGCAGAAATGAAAGTAATGGATTATATTCATTTACAGTGCAAAGCAAACATCCTAGCTTTTAGAGAAGATAAAAGATTTAGTAGATATTAAAGAAGGTGATTTTATGGCAAAGAATTTTGATATGGCCAATAAAGGCAGAAAGTTTGAAGAAGAAGTAATAAGAGCTAATACCTTTTATAAAAATAAAGGACTAGCATTAGTACAAAAGATAAGCACACCATGGAATATTGTTAGAAGAGGCAAACAAATAGTATCAGCTTTTCCTGAAAGTAAAAGCACATTAGATTTTAGAGGAACTGTAAAAGGTGGATTATCTATAAGTTTTGACTGTAAAGAATGTGAAGATGAAAGAGGATTACCTTTAAAACATATTCTGGATCATCAAATAGAATATATAAGACTAGCATTAGAAATGAATGAGACAAGTTTTATATTATGTTCAATGAAAAAGCTTAATAAAGTATTCTTTATTCCAGGAGAGATAGTCATTGGATATTGGGATAGATGGAAAGAAAACAAAGGAAGAAGAGGATATAACTATATTCCAGTATTAGATATGAAAGAAGTATTTTATGGTGAAAATGCTAATTTAGATTATCTTAAATTATTAGATAGAAGTTAAATAAGGGAGGAATAAGAAATGAAGAATACATTAGGAGATTTAAATAATCATTTATTTGAGCAATTAGAAAGACTTAATGATGAAGAATTTTGAAAGGAATGATAAGAAATGAAGTTTTTGAATTTAATGCTTATGAATATTATGCATTGATTTTATGGATAAGGAGTAATTCAAAAAAAGGTTGGAATTATAGATTAAGAAAGTTTATGAAAGAATAGGAGTGATTATTCAATGTTTAATTGGGAGAAGTTTAAAAATGGAGAAATAGCAATACGTTGTAATACTCGAGAAGAAATAAATAATTTAATTATAGAGTGTGAAAAAAGAAATATAAAATGTTTTGTTGGAGAAAATGCAAGATATCATATAAACAAAACAATGTGTCATTGTTGTCGTAAAGGCTTGTTAACATACGGTGATACAAGAGATTTTAAAATGGAAGGAAAAGAAATCTATGAGGGCGATATATTACAAATTTAGTCAAAATAAATTATAAATTAGTTATTTTGATTGTTGAAAATTTTAGTTGTAAAGAAAATAGTTAAAAATATAAAGGGAGAGAGGATATATGAAGTTAGAAAATAATATTGAAAGAGAAATAACTTCAGAGGAAATCTATAGAGCAATGGGAATATCTGTTGAAGCTATAGAAAAAATAGAAGAAGTATTTTTAAAAGTGAGAGAATTCTTTAAGAAGCTTGTAGAGAGGCTTATTGAAACTTTTAAAAGGGTCTGGATAAAAATTAAAGAGCAAATAGATATAGACAAGTTTATCAATCTTATTAAATATAAAAAGTATCAAAAAAGAGTTAGAAATAGAAATAAGCTTTATATTAAGAGAAAACAAAAGTATGGAAAGGGCAAGAGAAAAAGACATGAATAAAAAGAAATTTTTAAAAATATTTGAAATGGCTATTGAATCAGAAGATATAACAGAAATAACAGTAAGGATGTCAGTATTGGTTAAAAATATAGATATAACATTTGGTAGAGATAAGTTTAATAAAATGTATGAATGTTATAAAAATAATTATTATGATGATATGAGATTAAAATCATTTAGCATTATTTGTATTAGAGAAATGCTAAAGTTATTTATAAGCGTGAAGTAAAAGGAAAAGTAATGAGAACAGGAGTTATAGCAGCAGTAACAAATGATTTACTTTTAGTTAAATTTAAAAATCATACTGAGAGCTTCAGGTTAATTGATATATTATGTGAAGATGAATGGGTAGAAGTACAAATACTACAAAATAAGGAATGGATAACAATAAATAAAACAAATATAGATAAGATTAGAAACAATAAAATATTAAAACATATTTTAAGCACGAAATTCATTGATATATAATTTTAGATTAATAGGAAGAAATATAAATGCAAGATAGATATAATGAATTAATAAATTTAAAACTTGAGTCTGAAGCTACAATTAAAGAAATAGAAGAGGCCAATAAAGATATGAGTGAATTTGCTGATTATCTTATTGAAAATGCTAGTTATGCATTTGAGACACAAGATAGAGAATTATTAGAAAAAGTTTTATTAAATTATATAGATATGAAATTAAAGGAGCAATAAGTTATGAAAATAACAGGAAAGATTAAAATGCTATTAGGATTATGTGTTCATAGAAATTGCTTTAAAAAGGCAGATGTTGATATAGAAATACCACAATGTAATTATAAGGGAAAATTATGTGAGAGGTGTTTTAAAAAGCTTAAAGAAATGGAAATATTTAATTTAAAGGAGTATAAATAATGAGTATAAAGTTAAGTGAATTAAAGAATGAGAATATGTTATTAGTTGGAGAGGATATTGTAATCAGCAAAGAAGATTATATCAATGAAATTCAAGAACATATAGGGAAACAAGTATATACAACTACAGAATACAGAGCAAGTATTGATGCAAAGAGTATGCTAGAAGATGCAATAGAAAGCGAATCACAAGAAATGTATGAAGATTGGGAATATGATGTATGGGATGATATAACAGAGGAAAATATAAAGGAACTTCAAAATATTTTAGATAGAATATTAAGTAGGAGTAGTAATGTTTTTTATACTGCTGATAAAAAAGTAGAAATTGATATCTTTAAAATGAAGTTTTTTGAATTTAATAAATATGAGTATTATGCATTAATATTAGCAAGTAATGAAGAGTATGCAAAAATAGGATATAAAGAAAATATAGCTGATATAGATGAAGAAGAGGAATCGTTTAGACCCAATATAATAACAAAAGAAGAAGCATTAGAAAGATTTAGAAATGGAGCAATAGAAGGTTGTGAAACAAAAGAAGATAAGATAGAGGATTTTAACAAGTTAATAAATAACTTTAATGAATATGTAAGCAAAGGTTCAGAACCATATATGGTGTTTTTAATTGATGGAAGTTTAATATAAAGAAATGGAGAGTTAAAGATTATGAGTAGAGAAATAAGATTTAGAGCATATCACAAAAGGAATAATAAAATTTATGAGGTTATACAAATAGATTTTGAAAATGAAGTAGCATTATTAGGTAATATTGAGATTGAGGATAATAAAAACTTTTATGCTAAATTCGAAGATATAGAATTATTACAAAATACAGGGATAACAGATATAAGTGGGAATGAAATATATGAAGGTGATATAGTATATCAAACGTCACCAATACTAGGTAGAGGAGACTTTGAGATTACTGGAGAAGTTAAATTTATTGAAGGTAGTTGGTGGATAGAAAATGCACCTAATGCTATGCTACTATTTGACGAAATTAATGAAAATAAAATAGTAGGTAATAAATATGTATAATAATGGAGTGTGAGATGAAAAAGAAGTTATCAGAAATAATAAAAGAGCTAGAAGATAGAAATGCTATAGTGGACTGTTATCTGCATAGGGAGTATTACACTGGTAAAATAGAATTAAATATAGAGTTTAATAATGAGATAGCAGATGAAATATTAGAAACAAATGAGATAGATGAATTTTATGCCTGTGCATATTGGGAATAGAGATAAAAGCGGTTAATGGAGATTTTAAGGAGGATTAAGAAATGGATGTAAAAATAGGAGATATAGTAGAATATAGACCATATTATAATTCAAATAAGACTGAAATAGGAAAAGTAGTTAGAATAGAAGAAGTAAAAGACTGTGAATTGAGTGGAGAAATAGGGAATTTAAATTATACTATAAGGCCTAATGATGATTATAAACTACAACTTGATAGAACTTCTAGAAAAGATATAACAAAGGTTTATAGAGAAATATCAGGAAGTGATAAATATGTGTAACAATGCAGCTTGCAGATGGAATAATAGTACTAAATGGAGTTGGTAAAAGTGAGTAAAGAGAAAAGCAATATAGATATAATAAATGAAAATGTTAAGAAAACCATAGAAAACACTATAGAGGATAAAAGTATAGATATAGCAATGGAAGTAGTGAAAGTATTAAATGCTTCTAACAAAATAAAAAAGGACATGCCATATTATAAGAGAGTGGAATTACTGCTATATAACTATGAGAATTTAAAAGAGGCAGTAAAGCAAAAAGAAGAGGCTATAGAGGAATTAGATATATATGGATTACCTGAAAAGTCTAAAAGTATAGTTATGTATAGTTCAGCAGGTGGAAATACTCAAGCTGATAGATATGCAGAACTTAAGGAAAAATATAGAATAGAAAAGATTGAAACTGAAAGGACTTTAAAGAGAATAGATAATGCACTGAATAAAATAAGGAATGATAAATATTTTGATATTATACAGTATAAATATTTAAATGAAGATGAAGATAAAGTAAAAACAGATGAAGAACTGGCAAATAAGTTTAATAAAGAAAGAATAACAATAATTAGGAATAGAAAAAGATTAATAAATAAATTAGTAACAATATTATTTCCTGAAAGTTTAAGGGAAGTATTATAAAATGTTACAATACATGTTACTTTATATGATATTGAAAACAAAGTTATTACGTAGTAATATGGTATTGTGAAATTAATTTGAAAAACATAAAATCAGTTTGGCCTTTTTGAAATATGTATTAATAAAAGCACTTGCTCAAATTTGAGTAGGTACTTTTTATATGCTTATTTATAATATAGATTAAAATGAAGTGTATATTTATAAGAATAATAAAGCAATTAAAGGGAAAAAATAACTCTGTAATATAAAATATGGAGGTATTTATATGTTTGAACACAAAAAACAATTATTACAAGAAGTTAAGGTAGAAAGACCTAATCCTCAATATGCAGTTTTAATGCAAGAGCAATTAGGGGGTGCAAATGGAGAGCTAAAAGCAGCAATGCAGTATATTTCTCAAAGTTTCAGAATAAAAGACCAAGAGATAAAGGATTTATTTCTTGATATTGCAGCTGAAGAATTGAGTCATATGGAGATGGTGTCAACTACAATAAATTTATTAAATGGTCATGATGTTGATTATAAAAAAGTAGTATCAGGAGAAATACAAGGGCATGTATTAGGTGGATTATCGCCTTTATTAATAAACTCATCAGGGTATTCATGGACATCAGATTATGTTTCATGTACAGGTGATTTGGTTGCTGATTTATTATCTAATATAGCTTCAGAGCAAAGAGCAAAAGTTGTATACGAATATTTATATCGTCAGATAGATGATAAAGAAGTAAGAAAAACTATAGATTTTTTATTAAATCGAGAAGAAGCACATAATGCATTATTTAGAGAAGTACTTAATAAAGTTCAAAAGACTGGATCTAATAAAGATTTTGGAGTTACTGAAGATTCTAAACTTTACTTTGATTTATCAACTCCTGGACCTAAGCATAAAGCACCTGATCCAACAGCACCATCTTTTGAAAATCCAAGAAAGTAATTAATATAAAAATCTAACAATGAAAAATTAAACTTACGCTATTTAAAAAAGATTAGTAATCATGAATTGCTAGTCTTTTTTTATTTGTAAGAAAGGAGCGTTTTATATGAAAAGTAAAGAAATAACAATAACAAAAGATAAAGAATTAAGAATTAGTAGTGTAGAGCTAACAGAAATAATAAACGAATTTAGGAAGCTAGAAAGTGAAAGTACGGGTAAAGAATTTATTAATTTAGAACATAAGGATTTTATGAAAAAAATAAGAAAAGAAGTAAGTGCTTTAAAATCTTTAGGAATAATAGGAGAGGGAAATTTTTCGCAGTCCTCATATATAAACTCACAAAATAAAGAACAACCATGTTATTCACTTAATAGAGATGGAATGCTTCAAATGTTAAATAGTGAATCAGTATTAGTAAGATATAAGACTATTGAATATATAAACAAAATAGAGGAAGAAAATAAAAGACTACAAGAAGGGCAAGTATTAACTTTAGCAAATCAAGAGATAGCAGAATTAAAAGAAACAGTTAAGGAATTTAGAATAGCGACAGAAGAAGCTAAAAAACAATTTAAGCCAAGCCATAAAAGAAAAATAGACTATAACAAATTAATAAAATCCTTAACCAGTTCAAAAGAAGAAGAGCAAACAGTTAAAGATTGGGTATTTGGATTATTAAACATAAGTAAATGGGAAGACACTTGTATAGATGATACTCAAAAGATACTGAAAACTATAACAACAGTAGCTGGAGTATTAGCGGTAAAAAGATTTGAACAATTAAGTTTAATAGAAGAGGAGTGAGATTAATGGAAATAAGAGAAATTTTAAAGAGGACTCAACCAGAGCTTTATGAAAAGTTAAATAAAAGAGATAGAAATAACAAAAGAAGCAGCAAGAAGAGGAAACAAAATAAAGGGAATTTAAATGAAAAAGATATAAATGAGCTTATGAGTCATAGTTCATATAGAAGATATTCAGGAGCTATAAGACAAATTAAATAGATTGAGGAGATTTGAGAAACAAAGCAATTCTAAATATAAAAGAACTAGAAAAGGTAGAAAAAATCATATTGATATTTATAAGGAGAATGATGAACAAAGAAGAGCTAACTAAATGGATATTAAAGTTATTTAGGGATGATAATATCCATGCTTTTTATGTTAGTGAACCATGGAAAAAACTTAGAAGAGAAGTATTAGAGGAACAGAATAAAGAATGTCAGATGTGTAAAGCTGAAGGTAAATATAAAAGGGCTACAACAGTACATCATATTAAACATGTTAAAGAGTTTCCTTGGTTAGCGTTAACAAAAAGTAATCTTATGTGCGTATGTAATGAATGTCATAATAAATTACATCCTGAAAAGTTAGTTAAGTACAAATCTAAAGAACAGATTAATGAAGAGCGTTGGTAGATACCCCCGGGTGAAAAAAAGTGAAAAAAATCAGGATAAGAGAGAACGGGTAGAGAGGGAGGACAGAACATCTGCCTCGCGCGTGTGAGAAAAAATATAAAAAATATAGCGAATTTGAAAGGAGGGATAATATGGCTAGTGCTAAGAAAATCAAGGATTCATTAATAAATCAGCTAAATAAAAAAGGAGCAAATGTAGAACATTTTTTAGGGCTAATTGATGATTATATTTGGTACTTTAATCAAGAAAAAGCTATGCAAAAAGATATAAAAGATAGAGGATTATTTTTTAAAACTACATCAGCATCAGGTAATCCTATTGAAAAAGAAAACCCTTCAATCAAAAATGCTGTAGCATATAATAAACAAAAACTTGCTATTTTAAAAGAACTTCAATTAACTACTCAAAACTGCATTTTAGAAGATGATGAAGATGAAACTTTGTAAAGAAATTCAGGATTATATTGATTTAGTTAGAAGTGGGAAAATAGAAGTATGCAAAGAGCAGATTCAATTAATAGAACTTGTAGAATGTGCATTTGAAAATGAGGATATTTATGTAGATGAAGAGGAATTAAAGCAATATTTAAGTTTACAGAAATACTTTCCTTTTCAACTTTTAGAATGGGAGATATTCTGCTTTACTCTGCATAACTGTACTTATAAAAGAAATGGTGAGTTAAGATGGCCTGATCTATTCATAGAGGTAGGGAGAGGTTCAGGGAAAAATGGTTATTTAGCTTTTGAAGATTTTTGTTTAATTTCTCAATACAATAAAGTTAAGAAATATCATATAGATATTTGTGCAAATAATGAGGAACAAGCAAGAACAACATTCGATGATGTATATGATATTTTAGAAGAACATGAAAAAAAGTTATCTAAACATTTTGAATGGACAAAAGAAGTAATAAGAAATAAAAAAACAGGAAGTAAATTAAAGTTTAGAACATCAAATGCTAAAACAAAAGATGGTGGAAGACCTGGTAAAGTAGATTTTGATGAATACCATCAATATGAGGATTACAAGGCCATACAAGTTTTTAAAACCGGTCTTGGTAAAAAGGAGCATCCTAGGACTACAATTACAACTACAAATGGAGATGTTAGAGATGGTCCATTAGATAAAATAATAGATAGATCTAAGGAAATATTAAAAAAATCTAGTGAAGATAATGGACTTTTGCCATTTATATGCAAATTAGATGAAGAGAAGGAAGTTCATAATAAAAAGAATTGGGATAAAGCAAATCCTTCACTTCATAAATTCCCAGTTCTTTTTTCTACAATGGAAAAAGAATATATAGATTACTTAGAAGATCCTATTAGTAATTCAAGCTTTATGACAAAGAGAATGAATATTCCTAAAGGAAATGCTGATGTTGAAGTAACATCTTGGGAAAATATTTTAGCAACAAATCAAGAAATACCTGATTTAATAGGGTGTACTTGTATTGCAGGAATAGATTATGCAAAAACAACTGACTTTGTAGCTGCAGGGCTATTATTCAAGTATAAAGGTAAATATATATGGATACATCATACTTGGATTTGTGAAAGTTCAAAGGATTTAGGAAGAATCAAAGCACCATTAAGGGAGTGGGAAGAAAAGGGAATATTAACTTTTATAAAAGGTGTTGAAATTCCACCTGAAACACCAGCTAATTGGTTAGCAGAACAGGCTAAAAAATATAATATAACAACTCTATGGATGGATAATTATAGATATACTTTATTAGCTAGAGCTTTAAGAGAGGTTGGCTTTGATACTGATAAAAAAGGCGTAAATAATATAAGGCTTGCAAGACCATCTAATGAAATGTTGATAGCTCCAGTAATAACAAGTGCATTTGCTAATCATAATATAATTTATGGAGATAATCCACTTATGAGATGGTACACAAATAATTCATGTTTAATAACATCACAAGCTGGTAATATAACTTATGGGAAAATAGAACCTAAGTCAAGAAAGACAGATGGATTTAAAGCTTTTGTAACTGCAATGTGTGGAAGCATAGATTTAGAAGATTCAGGAGAAAGATTAGATATTGATGATTTATCATTTGGAGTTTACATGTATTAAATATTTTGTTGGAAGGTGATTGATATGAATAAATTAATGGCATATAGATGCTTTGAATGTGGACATTATAATATATCCCAAAAAGATGGTGTAAGATGTCAAAAGTGCAATGGAGCGGTACAACCTATGGGAGATGCAACTTGTATTGATAAAGGAAGTGCTCTAAAAGTGGAAGTAAGCGTAAAAGACACAAAATTATTTCAAAAAATGTTAAAGGTATTTTTAGCATTAATAGATGATCCTCATACTCCAAATTGGATAAAGGTAAAAATAGAAGAACTTATTTTAAAAGAAATATAGAAAAATTATAAGTCTTATTTAGTAAGGCTTTTTATTTTACCCTGAAAGGGGGTGAGGAATTGAAAATATTAGATTGGTTTAGAAATTTCTTTGGTGATAAAGAAGTAGTTTATCTAAATGAAAAAATAGCTAATTTATCAACCCGAATAGCTATAGAAGAATTTGCTATAAATATAGCAATTAATCTTATAGCTGGATCTATTTCAAAATGTGAGTTTCAAACTTATCTAGGTGGAAAGAAAACTAAAGGTGATGAATATTATCTCTGGAATATAGAGCCTAATAAAAATCAAAACTCTACAGAGTTTATTCAAGAAATTATTTCAAAATTGCTTTATGAAAATGAATGTTTAGTTATTGAACATAATGGAAATTTAATAATAGCTGATACCTTTAATCAAAAAGAGTATGCAGTTGTTGAAAATATTTTTGAGAATATAACAAGAAAAGATTTCACATTTCCAAAAAAATATAGAATGAGTGAAGTATTGTATTTTAAATATAATAACAAAAACATTAAAAGGTTATTTTCAAACCTAATGAGTAATTATAATGATTTATTAGAATTAGCAATTAAGAAATATAAGCGTTCTGGTGGAAGAAAAGGAACAGTAGAATTAGAAACAATAATGCAAGGTGATGAAACTAAAAAGAAACAAATTGAAGATATGTTTTTATATAAATTCAAGAACTATTTTGAAGCAGAAAATGCAGTTATTAATATTCCTAAAGGGGTTAAATATGAGGAAAAGAATGGCGAAGGAAGCAGAAAATCTACTAGTGATATGGTAGATATTCAAAATTTAATTAAAGAAGCTTTTCAAAGAGCAGCACAAGCTTTTAAAATTCCACCTGCACTTTTAATGGGAGATGTAGCAGGTATAGAGGATGTAACAAGTAACTACTTAACATTTTCAATTGATCCTATAGTAGATTTATTATCAGAAGAGGTTAATCGTAAAAGATATGGAAAAGTTAATTATTTAAAAGGCTCCTTCTTAAAGATAGATACTACATGCATAAAACATATTGATATATTTAATATTGCAGAAAAAATAGACAAACTTATATCAAGTGGAGTGTATAGTATTGATGGATTACTTGAAAAAATAGGAGATACAGTACTAGAAACAGATTGGAGTGTGAAACATTGGATAACAAAGAACTATTCAGAAATTACAAAATTAGACCAGGAAGGAGGTGATAAAGATGAATAAAGCAATGTATGTTATAAAGCAATCAGTATCTCCAAATACATTAGATTTATATATTTATGATTATGTTGAGGGAGATAGTTATGATTGGTGGAGTGGCGAAAAAATTGAAAGCTTGACTTCAGCAAATTATATTCAGAAGAAATTGGAAGAGGCAAAAGATATAAATCAAATTAATGTATTTATTAATTCTTATGGTGGAGAAGTTAAGGAAGGCCTAGCCATTTATAATCAATTAAAAAGACATTCAGCAAATAAGACAGTATATGTAGATGGATTTGCTTGTAGTATAGCTTCAGTAATAGCAATGGTTGGAGATAAAGTTATTATGGGACCTAATACTTTAATGATGATACATCATGCTTCAAGAAGTGTATATGGTAACTCGGAAGAATTAAGAAAGGCAGCTAATGATTTGGACGTAATCGATAAAGCTAGTTGTTCAAGTTATTTAACAAAGGCTGGTAATAAGTTAACAGAAGAAGTGTTAAATCAACTTCTAGATAATCAAACTTGGCTTAATGCTGAACAATGTCTTCAATATGGATTATGTGATGAAATAGTTGGGAAAGAAGATGAAAATATTATTAATGCACAACAAAGATTTAATAATATAATCAAGCAACAATTAGAAGGAATAACACCTAATCTAAGGGTACCAGATGAATATGTAGGTCAAAAGACTAATGCAGAAAAATTAAAAATGATATTTAAAAATAAAATGAGAGAAGGTAATTTATAATGACAATGATAAGTAAGGATCTATTAAAACAACAATTATTAAACAATTTAAGTGCTGCTATGAAGTCAGAAGATGAAAATGCTATTGCACAAGCTTTTACAGAGTTTGCAGAGAGTGTTCAACAAAACGTACTTGAAGATGTTAAATTGTATCAAGAAACTGCAGATAAAGAAATATTAACAAGAAGAGGAGTACATCAATTAACTCAAAAAGAAGCTAAGTTCTATCAAGGGATAATTGATGCAATGAAAAAGGGAGATATAAGACAAGCGTTTACTGGAATAGAAGTAGCATTCCCTGAAACAATAATAGATAATGTTATAAAGGATATTAAGGCAGAACATCCATTACTAGATGTTATAAATTTTCAAAATACAACTGTTTTAACTAAGATAGTTGTTAACAAGAAAGGAATACAGCTTGCTAAATGGGGAGCATTAGGAAGTGCTATAACAAAAGAATTAGAAGGAGCTATTGGGAAGATAGATTTAACTTTATGTAAGTTAACTGCATTTATGCCTATTTCTAAAGATATGCTTGAAGTTGGTCCACAATGGATTGATGCATATGTTAGAGCAACATTAGCTGAAGCTATTGCAGATGCATTAGAAACAGCTATAATTACAGGAACTGGTAACAATGAACCTATAGGAATGGATAGAAATGTATCAGATAGTGTCAGTGTAAGTGGTGGAGTATATCCTAAAAAGACACCAGTTGCAATTAAAGATTTAACTCCAAAAACATATGGTGGACTATTAGCTAAGTTAGCTAAGGCTCCAAATGATAAAACTAGAGCAATTAAAAATGTTATTTTAGTTGTTAATCCAATAGATTACTTCACTAAGGTTATGCCTGCAACTACAGTACAAGGAACTGATGGAACATATAAAAATAATATACTTCCATTTCCTACAACAGTAATTCAAAGCTGTGGTGTTACAGAAGGAGAAGCTATAATAGGACTTCCTGATAAATACTTTATGGGAATTGGGGCAGGAACTACAGGTGGTAAGATTGAGTATTCAGATGAATTTAAATTTTTAGATGATGAAAGAGTTTACTTAACTAAATTGTTTGGTAATGGAAGAGCATTAGACGATAATGCATTCATATTATTAGACATTAGTGGATTACAAGAGTTAACAGTAGCAGTAATAGCTAAGGAACAGTAATTAGTAAATAAGAAGTTTAATGAAGAGGTGATGGTATGCCTGAGTTAAGCGAAAATGATAGGAAGCTCCATATTGATATAAAAGATTATTTGAATATTACATGGGAAGATGAAAGAACAGATAAGAAGTTAGCTGGTATGATTCAGAGAGGAAAGAGACGCTTGCAAAATATTGCAGGTGTTTCTTCTATTGATTTTATAGAGGAAGGACTGGCTAGAGAATTATTATTCGATTATTGTAGATATGCAAATAGTCATGCTTTAGAGATGTTTGAGACTAATTTCATTGGCGAATTACAATCATTACATCTTGAATATCAAGCAGGGCTACAGAACAGATAGAAGGTGTATAACTTGATTATAAAGAGAAAAATAGAATTTATAAGTTTTTCTGATGGAGTATGTGATATTTATGAAGAGACAGAAGAAGGAGAAAAGAAATATAAGTATCGTAGTTTAGGTTATACTGAAAGAACTTTAGGCTATAAAAGATATTTTGCTGCAAAAGCTGCTCAAGTACAAACAAATGCTGTTATAAGAATACCAGAAGTAAAAGGGATAAATAGTCATGATACTTTAGTAATTAATGGTATAGGAAGATATGATATTGAATTAATACAAAGAGTTAATGATAGTAATCCAATATGCTTAGATTTAACATTAAGACAACTTGAAATGTTTGAGGTGAGTAAATGACAGTAGATGAATTTGAAGCTGCATTAAGAAAAGAACTTGAAGATTATACACAAGAAGTAACAGATAAAGTTAAAAATATTGTAGATAAAGTAGCAGATGAGGCTAATGAGGAGATAAAGAAGAGAATAAAATTTAAACAACATACAGGAAGGTATGTAAAATCATTTAGGATAAGAAAGAGTTATGAAGATAGGCATAATAAAAGAAATACTTGGTATGTATCTAATGGAGAGCATAGATTAACTCATTTATTAGAAAATGGGCATGCTTTAGTTCAGGGAGGAAGAGCTAGGGCATTCCCACACATTAAATATGGAGAGGAATTGGCCAAGAAGAGAATGATAGAATTAACAGAGGAGGCGATAAAAAGTGTTAGACGTTAAAGGACTTTTAGAACAAACCGGACTTAAAGTTGGTGAAGTAGCTTTTTTAAAACCTCCAGCACTTCCATATATAATTATTCTGGAAGATAAGGAAGAATTGGGAGCAGATCAGCTCAACAATATTATAAAAAGAGATATAAACATTGAATTATATTCAGAAAAAATAAACAAACCAAAAGAAGAAGAAATAGAAAGTTTATTAAAAACTAAATCAATAAAATATAAGAGTGAAAGAGTATATATAGATTCTCAAAAAATATTTGAAACTATATATACTTTTTCTATTTATGAAAAAGAAAGAGGTGTTTACTAATGGCAACTGCAGAAGAAAAGATAGTATTAGGTAGTGGAAAATTATATATTACGGAATTCACTGGACAGATACCAGAAAATGCAACAATAGAAGCTGAGAAAAATCTTTTAGGACTTATCCAAGGTGGAGCAACACTAGAATATAAGCCTAGCTTTTATAGTGCAAAAGATGATTTAGGACTAGTAGAAAAAGAAATTCTAACAGATGAAGAGGTAACATTTAAAAGTGGAATAATGACTTGGAATGGAAAGACATTAGAGAAGCTTTGTAGTACAGCTAGAGTAACAGAAGGCTCAGGAAAAAGAACTGTAAAAATAGGTGGTATAGGTAACTATAATGGTAAAGATTATATAATAAGATTTGTTCATGAAGATGAACAGGATGGAGATATAAGAACAACTATAGTAGGTAAAAATCAAGCAGGGTTTTCATTAGCATTTGCAAAGGATAAGGAAACAGTTATAGATGCAGAGTTTAAAGCAAAACCACATGATAGTGAAGGAACAAAAATTATATTTGAAGAAGAAATGCCAAAGGCTGAACAATAGAAAGGAGCTAAATTATGTTTGATATTAGTGGGGTAAATAAGAGATACTTTGAAGTAACATTATATGAGACAACAGAAGAAGGAGAAATTAAAAATAGTATTAAAGTAGAGGTAGAACCACCTAAATTAAAGGTGCTAAAGAAAATAACTAGACTTTCAAAGTCAAAAGAAGAAAATACTATAGAGGAATTAACAGATTCTATAAGGCTTATATTAAATAAGAATAAAGCTAGAGTAAAAGTTCCAGAAGGCTTTATAGAAGATTTAGATATGGATCAAATGGATGTGTTGATGACAAAGTACTTTGATTGGTTAAATAATGCTAAGAACTCCCCAAACTAAAAATCCCCTATTATCCAGGGGAAGAAGAGGAAGAACATTACGAAGTAAATACTATAGAGGAAAAGTTAGTAAGTGAATATACAGGGTATATATTTAAGGAAATAGAGGAAATAGAAGTATTTGAGTTTTGGTTATATCTAAGAGATGCAGTAATTTATAAGTATATGAAAACTGAAGAGGGAAGAAAATACTTAGAAAATTGCTGGAGAGTTGAGCAAACAAAACCAGATAGAAAGGCTATAAGAAGAAAAATGGAGAAGGACTAATATTGAATTAGTTCTTTTTTATTTTTAGAAAGGAGATATCTATGGCAAGTAATATAAAAGGTATTACTATTGAAATTGGTGGTAATACTGGACCATTGCAAGAGGCTTTAAAGGGCGTAAATAAAACTAGCAGAGATTTACAAAGTGAGTTAAGACAAGTAAATGCACAATTGAAGCTAGATCCAAATAATACAGTACTATTACAACAAAAGCAAAAATTATTAGCTGAAGCTGTAAGCAATACTAAAGAAAAACTTACGACATTAAAGGAAGCAGAGAGGCAAGCTGAAAAACAGTTCCAAGATGGGAAAATTGGAGAAGAAAAATATAGAGCACTTCAAAGAGAAGTAGTTAAAACTGAAACAGAGCTTAAAGGATTAGAAAAACAAGCACATAATTGTAATTCAGCTTTAGATAAAATAAGTGAAGCTAGTGAAAAAGTTGGAGCAGGTGCTGGGAAAGTATCTAGTGCAATGATGCCTACAACAGTTGCTATAGTAGGATTAGGAGCTGCAGCTGGAAACTTAGGTAGTGACCTGATAGAATCTATGAATAAAGTTGAAGTTGCTTGTGGAGATGGCACTCAAGAAGTTATTAAATTTTCTGAAACAACATTAGAGAGTTTTGGTATTGCACAAGGTTCAGCATTAGATATGATGGCACAATTTGCAGATATGGGAACAGGAATGGGCCTTGAAACTCAAAATGCTAATGAAATGAGCATGGCATTAGTTGGATTGGCAGGAGACTTAGCAAGTTTTAAAAATGTAAAAGTTGAAGTGGCAAAGACAGCTTTAAATGGAATATATACTGGTGAAACTGAAAGTTTAAAACAACTTGGAGTTGTAATGACAGAAGCAAACCTTCAAGAATATGCTCTAAGTCAAGGCATTAATAAAAAAGTAAATGAAATGACACAAGCTGAAAAAGTTCAACTTAGGTATAACTATGTATTAGATAAAACAAAAAATGCTCAAGGAGATTTTGCAAATACTAGTGATGGTGCAGCTAACAGTATGAGAGTTGCTTCAGAAGCAATAAAGGAAGCTGGAGCTTCTATAGGTATTATGTTAACACCATATATTGCAAAAGCAGCACAATATATAAGTGATTTAGTTAAAAGGTTCATTGATTTAGATGATGGAACTAAAAAAACAATAATTGGAATAATTGCTGTTATTGCTGCTATAGCTCCAGTAGCAAAATTGATACAAGGAGTAACTACAATCGTTGGTGGAGCAACTAAAGCAGTAAAAGCAGTTTCAGGAGCAGTTAAAATATATAAAGGAGTTGCTACAACAGGCACAGTTGCATCTAAGGCATTAGCAGCAGCTATGAAATTCCTTACTGGACCAGTTGGAATAGTTATAACAATAATAACTTTATTAGTGGGTGCTTTTATATATTTATGGAATACTAGTGATGAATTTAGAAACTTTTGGATTAACTTATGGGAGAAAATTAAAGAAATAACTGCAAATGTTGTAGATGCTATTTTAATTTTTTTCAAAGAAACTATACCTAATGCTCTAGAAAGCTTAAAGAATTTTATTGTAGGTATTTATGAATTTGTTAGAGGAATATTTGAAAATATAAAAACTACAATCGAAAATATATTAAATAATGTAATTACATTTATATCTAATGTATGGAATAGTATAAAGGAAATATTTAATAGTTCACTAAATGCTATATTGAACTTTATAAATGAAAAGTTTGGATGGATGATACAAGCAGTAAGCACAATATTTGAAGGTATAAAAACATATTTTCAAGGAGTATGGGAAGTATATAAAAAAATATTTTTAGGAGCTATATTGCTAATATTAGATTTAGTAACAGGAAACTTCACTAAATTAAAAGAAGATGCAAGTAATATATTTAACAATTTAAAAGAAGCTTTTAATATGATTTGGGAAGGTATAAAAATGATATTCCAAGGAGCGATAGATTTTATTGTTGGATATTTAACTATGGCATGGAATGGAATTGTTAATATAGCAACTATAATATGGAATGGAATTAAGGATTTCTTTATTGGATTATGGACAGAAATTAAAGAAACTGCAACAGCAGCTTGGGATGGATTTAAAAATACTATAGTAAATATATGCACAAATATTAGTAGTACAATAGTATCTATATGGAATGTAATATTAGATTTCTTTAGGAACTTACCAGGAACATTATATAACTTAGGAGTAACTATATTCAGTAATTTGAAAAATGGGATTATAAGTATATTAAGTACATTAGGAAGTTTAGTAGTAAACGGATTTCAATCAGCTATAAGTTTTATTACTAATTTACCAACTCAAGCATATACATGGGGAGTTCATTTTATAGAAGGACTAGTAAATGGAATAAAGTCCATGATAGGGAAGGTTCAGGATGCAGTGGTAGGAGTCGCAGAGAAAATAAGAAGTTTCCTTCATTTTACAGTACCAGACGAAGGACCATTAACTGATTATGAAACATGGATGCCTGATTTTATGGAAGGGTTAGCTAAAGGAATAAATAATAGTAAGAATTTAGTTACTAATGCAATAAAGGGATTAAGTACAGATATGAGTATTGGCGTTAAGTATGGATTAGAAGGAGCTAAGTCAGAAGCAAGAATAATAGAAAATAATAGAACTAATGAAGTGAAGGTTACTAATAATTTCTATAACAAAGTTGAAAGTCCGTATGAAATGTCTAAAGCTAGTAGAAAGGTATTTAAAGACTTAAAATTTACTTAGGAGATTTTGATATGGAGATAGAGATTATAAATAGTAGGACTAATTTATCAGTTAACTTAAGTTCATATGTTAATCCTTCAGGAATTCTTATTAATAAATTTGATTCAGGAAAAGTAGCAGCAAATTTTAATAAAAATAAAGCTATCAGACAAAACGGATACACATTATTATCAACAACTTTAGAAGATAGAGATATAAATATAGAGGCGACTATCATTGCAGATAATAGAACGGAAAGAGATACATTTAAAAGACTTATAGATGAAGTGTTAAATCCATTAGATACATTAACTATCAAATATAATAATAAAAATGCTGCTAGAGAGATACAATGCTCAGCAGAGGAAACTCCAACATATGCAACTGATTTTAAAAATAATAATGATTTTATATTGACGTTTAATATAAGTTTTGAATGTTTTAATCCATTTTGGTTAGATCAGAATGAAAATATTTTAAATGTTGAAACATGGGAGGGAGGATTTGAATTTGAGTTTCAATTAAGTGGAGAAGGAATAGAATTTGCAAGGAAGGGAGCTAATGAAATAGAAATTAATAATCAAGGTAATGTTGAAGCGCCACTTGAGATTTACTTTAAAGGTCCGGCTTTAAACCCTTCTATAACATTAAATGATAACAAATTTATTAAAGTTGATAGATATCTTCAAGATGACGAAATACTTTATATAAAAACTTCTTTTGATGATAAAAAAGTACAGATAATTAAGAACAATGTTAAAGAACAAGCTTATCATTATATTAATATTAATAGTATTTTTTTTGATTTACCCACTGGAATTAATAAATTGAGTTATAGCACAGATGGTGATTATTTGCCACAACAGGTAATTATAAAATATAAAACTCACTATTATAGCATATAGGAGGTGGTTTAATGGCTGAATTTGGAGGCTTTTTTAATAGTGTAAATGGAGATAGAAAATATAAAGCAGAGGATTTTGCAAATTACTTTAAGGCGTTTATAGGAACTGGAATAAATCCTAAAACTGATAATTTAAGAGTTATTAAAGTAAGTAACACACAAATAAAAATTCTACCAGGAAGTGCTTGTGTAAATGGGTATTTGTATTTAAATACATCTGAATTAAGTAAAACAATTTCTAGTGGAGTAGATAGAGTAGATAGAGTTGTATTAAGGTTAGATATTACTAATAGAACTTTAAATATATTGGTGCTTGAAGGTACAAAAGTATCGCCACCAACCTTAGTAAGGAATACAGCAACTTATGATTTGTCATTAGCTAAGATTACTATAAAAAATGGCTCAACATTAATTGAAGATGAAAGAGGGCAAGTTTCATTATGTGGATATATGGAGTTTTTAGGGAAAGATGATTTACAAGCTATGTGGAATTTATTCAATCAAGAATGGAAAGAGAAAAAAGATATATGGAAAGAATGGTTTAACAATATGCAAGGGCAGAGTATTAGAGGGATATTCATACAAGAAAATGAACCGACTGTACACAAGGCAGGAGATATATGGATAGAGCTAGTTTAAAAATATTAAATGAAGATCTTATTTTTATTGGAGATATCGAAGACTATCTCTCTTTTTATTTTATAAGAAGCTTTTTTCAAATTAAAGAATTCCAATTAATTGCACCCATTAAATATGAAAAAATACTAAAAGAAGAAAATTATATTTATTTAAGTGAAAAAAAAGCAATGATTATAGAAGAAGTAAGCGTTGATGAAGATAAAGAACAAATAACTGTAAAAGGAAGAGATATAAAAAGTATAATTGAAAGAAGAATAATTATTCCACCACCAAATGAAGCGTATGATAAATTTAAAGGAGCTGCAGAAAGTGTAATAAAACATTATGTAGATGTATGTTGTATAAATCCTATAGATCCTACAAGGAAAATTAATAATTTAGTTATGGCAGAAGATAAGAAGAGAGGATTAAGTGTAAGTTGGGAGAGTCGGTATAAAGGACTTGCTATAGAGGTAGAGAGCATTGCAAAGATAGGTAATATAGGTTGGTTCGTTTATCTTGATGCAGAAAACAAGAAGTTTATTTTTGAAACAGAATTAGGTATAGATAGAACTGCAGAACAAAATAAAAACTCTAGAGTTATTTTTTCTAGCGAATATTCTAATATATCAAATGCTATACATACTTCTAACTCTATAAGTTATAAGAATGTAGCTTATGTTGGAGGACAAGGAGAAGGCACAGAGAGAGAAGTAGTAGAAGTAAAGAAAAGTAATCAATCGGGATTGAAAAGAAGAGAAATATTTATAGATGCAAGAGATATAGATGAATCTGAAAATCTAAGCGATAGAGGATTATCAAAACTTAATCAATATGATTATATTATAAATACTGAATGTACTATTATAAATAAAAATCTTATTTATGAAAGAGATTGGGATTTAGGGGATATAGGGACAATAAAAAATAATATTTCAAATAGAAATTTAAGGATAACAGAAGCTAGGGAGATATATGAGGATAATATAACTATAGAAATTGCAGTAGGGGAAGTTGGTACGACAGCATTAGAACAAATAAGTAATGATATATCTAGTATTCCTAATGAAAATAATACGGTTTATAAAGCTTGGTATCCTACAGTAGATGATTTAGGGAATATAAGCTGGGAGAATAAAAGTTCTTTACTTCCTCCATCATCAAAAAATATAAAAGGAGCAAAAGGGGATAAGATAAATCACAAGTGGATAGGGACTAAGTTACAACTAGAAAATCCAGATGGAACTTTTGATGTTGGAGTAGATCTTAAAGGACAAAAAGGAGATAAAGGAGATACTGGAGAGAGAGGACCACAAGGAATGCAAGGAGTTCAAGGACCAGCAGGAAATGGGCAGAGTTATATAGTTTTTCATGAGTATTTTATTGCTACAGAAGGACAGAAATTATTCACTTGGAATGATGGATATGTTTACCCTATAGGAATAAATGCGATTAAAGTTTATTTGAATGGTGCGAGAATTACTAATAGAATTTTTGATGAAACAAATGGTAATTCAATAACTTTCAAGGTTGCATTAAATGAAGGGGATAAAGTTTTTATTGAAGGAATGCAGGCTGTAGTTGATTTACAAGGACCTCAAGGTCCACAAGGAATACAGGGACCGAGAGGATTAACAGGTCCTCAAGGGATTCAGGGCCCTAAAGGAGACCAAGGCATTCAGGGGGAGCAAGGACCAAAAGGAGATGTAGGAGCAACAGGACCTCAAGGACCACAGGGGATTAAAGGGGTCCAAGGATCACCAGGAAAAGATGGAACGCAAATAATTACTTCTAATATCCAACCAAGTGGACAAGTAGAAGGAAGAGTATGGATACAAACTTATTAAAGGAGGCTGAGAGAATGGCAACTCAAAAAAATGCTACTTATAAAGTAGACAATGGGAATGATTTTGACGAGATTAATTTCAAAACAATAGCATCACAAGTAAAAATGGAGAATGGTACTAATCTAGAAAGCGGCTTTTTTAATAGTAAAGCTGATACGGGGTATACAAAACTACCAAATGGCTTAATATTACAGTGGGGAATATCAATAATTAACATAAATAATAATTCAGGTGCTGAACTTGATGCAAACTTTCCAGTAGCTTTCCCTAATAAGGTTCTTAATCTTCAATGTACTGTTACATGGAATAATATTAATTGGCAATATGCAGAATTCAATTGTGCAGTAGCAAATAAAGATGATAGTTTAAGTAAGTTAAGGGTTGTTGCTAAAACTTGTAATGGTAATTCAGTAACAGGTGCAGTTGTGGTATTATGGACTGCGTTAGGATACTAAGGAGGTATTAAATGAATCATAAATATTATTTAAGAGTTGAAAATGGTGATTTTAGCTTTATATCTAATGAAATACATGAAATTAGATCAACAGATATAGAAATTACAAAAGAAGATTATAAAAGTTTTTTTAAATTACAAACACAAGGAAAGTCATTTCGATTAAAAGAAATGATAACTGGAAAAAATCTATCTGATTATGTAGAGGAATATGTACCAGAAATAATTTCAGAAGTATTAGAACCAGGGATTGAAGAAATGGCATTAGAACATGAACATAGAATTAGTAAATTAGAGTTAGGAGTGTAGAGATATGACATACAAATTATGTGTAACAGTAATTAACAAAGGAACTTATGGAACTAAGGAAGAAATGAAAAATAAATTAGATGTATTTCTATTAAATAATAGAATCACTCAAGAGGAATATAATGAATTAATTAATATATTAAATAGTAAGTAATTAATAAAGATAGATTAAATCAAAGCAGTATGAAGTTATAGTGATTTAATCTATCTATGAAATAGTTAACTATCTTAATAGAATATATTAAAGGTGAAATTTAGTCAATTAGAACTTACAGTAATGCGAGTTCTTTTTATTTTAAGAAAAATAGGAAAGGAAGATGTATAGATGGAAAATATAAGTGTTTCAGTGCTATGTACTATAGGTGGATTTATAGTCGCACTAATAACATTACAAAGAAAAAGTAATAAAGACATCAGAGCAGACACAAGAGAAGAAGCAGAAACAAAAGCAAAGTTAGATTATATATCAAAGGGAGTTGACGATATAAGAATAG
>ERZ857998.1417-NODE-1417-length-27366-cov-20.271319_pt1 | contig 27366 bp, 22 predicted proteins | sample MGYA00519954_ERZ857998 | MGnify/ENA primary metagenome ERZ857998 (study PRJEB31778, sample SAMEA3449424) | human gut metagenome | biome: human gut; feature: human-associated habitat; material: faeces | place: United Kingdom | collected 2010/2012 ...
GAACTCCTTAGAGGATCGTTGTTTGGGTACATGCCGCCGCGGCAGAGCAGGGCGGCAGGGTAAGTGTCCCATGCCGTGCGGACACGTTTTTAAACCCATGTATCCGCAGGGACCCATGTCCTTGCAGAACACCCCCGAAGAATCGTCTAAGCCGCTGGCGGGCAACATACTGAACAGGGGGTCTTTCCTCGTTTGAGCGCGGTCGCCAGTGGCACGCTTGTTCTAATGGCATTTTGAGGAAGGTTTTTGCATCCCCCAGAACGGTGATAAATCTTGCCGTTCTTGATGACGATCACCTTGGTTTTTGAAGCAGCCACGCTGCGGGACTTGATGGGCGCATCCGCCTTTTGACGAGCCGGTGCCGTTTTCCGAGGCCAGCCTCTCGGAAAATCAGAATCGCAGAATCGATTGATGTAGCTGTCGAAACATCCATCGAACAGCAGCCCCGTTGCCAAGCCCGCCATGAACCCACAGGCAATCGCGGCCTCTCCTCTAATTTGCATATGTCCCTCCTTAATTAATCTTGAAGATAAAAGCGGCGCGCGCCGCAGGACCCATGCCCTTGCGGCGCGCGCCGAAAATGATCCGCTTTCCTCCGTCCCTAACGGATCAGCTGGCGGCGCTTGTCGGACAGGAAGACGCCGGCGGCAACCAGGACCGTGCCTCCAATTACGAACGTCTCGCCCAGCAGGTTGGACACGTCGCCCGTGGCGGGCATCGTCGTCTGCTGCGTGGTGGCCTCGGACGCCGAGGTCATGTGCTTGGCCTGGTACGCCACCTGCGTCGCGGGCTGAGTCTGCTCGCCATTCCCGCGCTCGGCGGCCTCTTGGCGAGCGATCTCGGCGTTGAGCTCGACAATAGCCTGGTCGAGCTCGGCCTTGGCGGCGGTATAGTTGGCAAGCGCCTCCAAGTAGGCAGGTGCCACAGCATCCGTCGCAGCAACGGCAGCGTCGAGCTCAATCTTGGCAGCTGCGGCGCGCTCGGCGGCATCGTGGGCTGCAGCGATCTTAGCGTTGAGCGCCTCATCCGCATCGTTGGCACGGCCGCTAGCGATGGCGTCGGCAAGGTTGATCCTGCGCAGGCGGGCAACCGCGGCGGCAGAAGCATCGCGATCAGCGGTCGCATCCGTTACGGCGTCGTCCGCCGCAGTCACGCCAGACTCGGCATCGGTCTTCGCCGAAGCCGCTGCCTCAACAGCAGCATCGGCAGCGGCCTTGTCCTCCGTCGCCTGAGCAAGCGCCGCGGCGGCATCATGTAGCTGAGCCGCACGAGCAGCAGCCGCGACGGATGCGGCCTGAGCCGCGGTCACAGCCGTGCCGGCACCGCTCGCAGCAGCCTGGGCGGCAACAAGCTCGGCCTGGGCAGCAGCGACGTCGGCATCTGCCTGGCCTGCCGCACCCTGCGCGGCATTCACTGCAGCCTGCGCGTCAGCCTGAACGGCACGCGCCCCCTCGAGCACCGCCGAGGCCGCATCAAATGCACGCTGAGCAGCGGCAACGTCGGCAGAGTACGCAGCCAGCTCGTCCTGGGCGGCAGCAAGCGCGCTCTCCTTGTCGCCAACGCCGGCGCGAGCGGCATCCAGCGCACGCCGGGCAGCGGCAGCCTTGCCCTTGGCGACATCGAGTTCATCAGACTTGGCAGTCACGACACTCTGCGCCGCGGTAACCGCAGCGCTGGCAGCGTCCACGTCGGCGCGGGCATCAGCCACGGCACGCGCAGCGGCCTCAGCCGCGGCCTGCTTCTCCCCCACGGCAGCCTGGGCATCCGAGGCCCCAGCGGCAGCAGCGTCAACATCGGCGGCAGCAGCATCGACTTGAGCCTGCCTTGCAGCGGCGGCCTGCGACGCGGCGCTCACCTTGCCGCCAGCCTGCGCAGCCGCGCCCTGAGCGGCAGAAAGCTCCTGACGAGCCGCGTCCACGCCCTGCCCAGGATTTGCCAACGAGTCACACCACGCATTAAGCGCAGCCTCGTATTCGGCAACCGTCATCGGATTGGCGGCATTCGTGTACCATCCTCCAGACATAGAGAACGTCTGCGCCTGCGTAAGCCAACGGTTCATCGTCCCGCGCGTGCAAACCCCCATACCCGTTACGGTGTAATCGGGATCGATCACATTCATGTAGTGACCGACTGTATGCACGCTCCCGCCATGCGCAGCCACGTAGCGATCGATTTCGTCGCCATGCTGCTCGTAGAAATCAAAAGCAGCCTTTCCCGTAAGGCCCGTCGCTCCCAGCGTAGCCGCAGCGCGGTCAAAGACGGCCTTCTCCTGATCGACCCACTGGATGAACGGGTCGCTTCCGTAGTTCCACGCCACGTTTTCGCCCACGTTGAACTGCATGGCGTGCGCAGTCTTGGTATCGGAGAAATTCGCATCGGCAATCGCGGTCGCCATCATGGCATACGTCACCTTGAGCTCACCCAGGCCAACGCTCGCACGATACTTGTTGCACGCCTTGAGCCACACAATCGCTTGCTTCATGTTGGTCAGACTCGTCGCGTCAACCTCCTCGCCCACCTTGGTGAGGCTGGCATATTTGCAGTTGAGAATCAGGTCCGCCGCATCGTCGGCACCCACGCTCTTAAAGAACGCAATGGCGCCCTGGCGGTAGTTTTCCGCCGAGGCGTTCGCCGTAGCCTGAGCGGCGTCGAGCTTGGCCTGCGCTTGAGCTACAGCCTGATCGGCCTGCTGCTTTTGAGCCTTTGCCTGGTCGAGCGCCTTGTCGGCAGCGTTCTTCTCGTCCTTAGCGGCCGAGAGCTTGGCCTGAGCGTCGGCCAGCGCCGCAAGCGCATTGGCATGCTCGGCCTTAGCATGATCGACGGCGGCGTCTGCCGCGGTCGCAGCAGCCGTGGCAGCGTCCAACTTGGACTGCGCGTCAGCCGCAGCCTGCTGCTGGACGGCGAGCGCCTGCTGAGCAGCCTGCACCTCACCCTCGGCAGTGGTCACTTCCTGCGAGGCAGCAGCGAGTTCGCCCTCGCGCTGCGCCTGGACCGACTTGGCGGCGTCCAGCGCGGCAGCGGCGGCGTCCACCTTGGCCTTGGCAGCCTCGTACTCCGGGCCCGCGGCACCCTGCTCGGCACGGTCGAGATCGGCCTTGGCGGCGTCATAGCTCGCCTGAGCGGCATTCACATCCTTATCGGCCGCATCCTTTGCCTGCTGAGCTGCCGAAAGCTTGCCTTGCGCGTCCTGCTGTTTGGCCGCGGCGGCATCAACGCCAGCCTGGGCATTCGAAAGCCTGACCTGCGCGTCGGCGGCCTGCTGCTTTGCCTGCTCCAGCTCGCTCGCGGCCTGCTCGGCAGCGGCCTGAGCCGCGGCAACAGCCTCGGGCGTGGCATCGGCAGCAGCGGCCTGCGCGGACTTGAGCGCAGCCTGGGCATCGTCGGCGGTCTTCTGGGCAGCGGTCAGGGCTTCACCCTTGTCCGTCAGATCCCTCTTTGCGGCATCGAGTGCAGCTTGAGCGTCCTCGAGCGCCTTCACGTCCGCATCGGCCTTGTCCTGCGCGGCACCCATCTGCTGCTCCAGCTCGGCCGAAGCTGCAGAAGCGGCAGCGTCGCTTGTGCCACGGGCCGCATCGTAGGCGCTCTGAGCCTGCTGCTGGTTGGCAGCGGCGGCGTCGTAAGGAGCGGCGGCCGCATCCAAATCGGCCTTGGCAGCAGCGGCCTTAGCGCGAGCCGCATCGACCGCAGCCTGCAGGTTGGCGACCTTCTGCACCGCTGACACCGTGCCCGCGCCAGCGCTAGCAGCAGCCGCGCTCGTCAACGGAGACAGCACCGCAGCCGGCTTCGCAGTAGCGTCGGCACCGTTCGCACCCTGCGCCACCGCAGTCAGCGGAGACAGCAGCGACCCGCCCGTCATGGCGATCGTTGCCGCAGCAACTGTCGCCATACGCCCGGCGGCCTTCGCCTTACCCGCAGCGCCGCCATTGATGTTCTTGTTCACGTTCTTGCTCATTGCCGATTCCTTCCCACGATGAGCTGATGTTTGACACATAATCGATCCAATATGCCCCGCTAAAAAGAGGTGATAACGGGGTAATTAAATCGGAGGAGTTGGAGACAAGCCCACATCCATCAGCGGATGCCGAGCTCATACTCCCGCTCGCGCTCAATATCATTCAGGTACTCATAATCTTCGGAGCTAAGCTCTAGATCATCTTGAGCGAACATGTAGTTCTCGGCCTTAGAACCAATACTGCAACCGTAGATGGTATTGAGATCGATATGGTCGGTATTGTCGTTGTAAAGGGGGAAAATTCTGCTGGTCATGCTCAAGTACCTCTCAACATAAACTGAAAACTCGTTTGCTTGGTCTCTTTTTGAGACCCCATCTGATGTGCTATGGCTGCAGTATATGTTCTCCCCTTTTACAATGCAAGCGTAATTTCAAAAAGTTCTAGGAGCGATAATTGCGCAACACCATCACTTGTCGCCACCGCCATCCTCTACCGCGCCCTCACGCGCAGCGCACTCGTTGAGATACTTGACCGGAATCGGCCACACGGACGGAGCCTTATAGCGCGAAAGGCCTATGTTGGCCAGCTGAACCAACAACTCAGACAAATCATCGCCGTCGAGTACCTCAATCGAACGCACGTGAATCGCAGTCGCCATATCCTCCTGGGTGCCGTTGTTGACGCCCACAAAATAGCAAGTCTTGCCCGCACGCTCGAACGTTCCAATGCCGTAATAAGGCGAGTTGTAGCTCTCGAAAATCTCTTTCTTACGCCCTGCTTTGCCTGTGAGCTGATGCTCACCCACCAGGGCCATAAAGTTATTGGAAAACGTCGTCAGTCCCGTATCCCGCACGCGCGCAAGCATAGACTGCCCGTTCGCATGCACGTCAAAGACATAGGCGCCCTTATCGAGTTTGCCGTCCGCGGTCAGCAGATCGAGCTCCATCTCGTCCTCGGGACCATCCTCTGCCGAATGTGAGGCATAGCGCATGCCCCCATCCGCGCCAATCGCCAACGTAGCGATACGCGAATCCAGCTCAATCTTGTCCTTTGTTTTATGCGGCACATCGACCAAGCCACACACCGTCACCGACTCAATATCCAAAGCATCAAGATCAAACGCCGTCACCCGCTCGTCGACAACATCCTGCTTTACCAGCAGTTCTTTGAGCATGGCGCCCAGGATCGCCTCTTGCGCATTGCGATCCTTTTGCTTTGGCGCCACCTTAAACAGTGGCTCGCATACATCCGGTGTCACGTGCTGTTCCACCACGCCAGTATGTAAGGCATAGCCGTCGTCCTCAGCAACCTCATTGGGCACAACGACAAGGTTCAGCGCCCGCGAATCCACGGCCCTTCCGCCATACGTTGCGCGAACGCCCCACGAGGAATCGTTAAGTCGATCGGCCAGCTGGCGCGCCACTTCGGCAAGCCCATTGCGCGCAAACGACACCACGATTCGCTGCCCCGCCATGCGCTCCGCAACCACGCGCGCGTACTCATCACCCTTGAGCACCTCGTAGAAACTCTTACGCGGGTATTCCATGAGCGTCACCCGGGCGAAGTCGCTGTAACGGCGTTCGAGAATCTGCAGCTCTCGATACAAAATGCCCTTCTTGGTATAGGCGACCTTGTCCGCCTGGGCCGAGAACGTCAGATCACGGCGCTTGGACGGCTTGTCGCCCTTGGCTCGGCGCAGGATGTACTCGTCTTTTTGTTCGTGGGCAAGCACCATCGTCGCCACGGGCGATAGCCTGTAGCCCACTTGGCTCTTAATCTTTTCGAGCTCTTTCTCGTCACCTTGTGCCCTGCCAATAAGCACACGGCGCTTGGTAAACGTCCGAATCTTAAGATCAAAGGTGCAATCCTCATCGATAACGATTTCAACCGTTTCGATCTTGGCAGGTCCCCTTCCGTCGCTTTCGACAGCATCGCGGCGGGCACCCTTGGCGCTAATGACATACAGGTGCCCGGTGTCATTGGGAACTTCGTCCTCAATCCCCTCAAACTGAGAGCAGGAGTTGAACAGCAAGCGGAGCGCAACGTAATCGTCCAACTCGTTCCAATTAGTTTTAATCGGAACTATCTGCTCCTGATAAAGCGAGGCATTAAGGTCGCCCGTCTGCACGCCCGCTTTGACCATCAGAAAGACGCGGTTGTCTGCAAGCTGCGTGAGCGCGACGACCTTGCCCGTCTGGCACACATCGGCCATAAAGTTCGCCACGGCATGCTTGCCCGCATCGCCGACGTTGCACCAAAAGACCGAGTAGCGCTCCTCGGCAGCAGCGGCATCGAGCTGCAACACGAGCTCTGATACGGCGATGTCTCCCAAACCGCACGGCTGGTTATGCTTCGATTGCACGGCCGATCGCCTCCATCATCTCCAAATTGATTGCACCGTCGGCGGCCATATAAGGAACGGAGAACACAGTCCCCTCAGCATCGAGTGCCTTGGGCACGCACTCAAGCGCTGCCTCATCAGCCAAAACGTTGACGATTAGCAGGCGTTTCGCCCCAACCTTTTGAGCCTTCGCCCTAAAGCGCTCGGCATCCGACGCCTCGCGACCGTCGCGAACATAAGCGATATAGGCACCGATGCGATAGTGCTTAAAATCGATCCATACCCCGGTCGTGTTGCCAGCAGCATCGAGCACCTCAAAGTCGCCACCTGTCTCGGCGTGTGCCGCATCGCCACGCGTAAGCGAATAGCGGCCGTCGTAATATGCCTCAAAGATTGCCCTTCCGGCAGATTCTCCCAGCTCACCCAGGTAGACCGCCTGGAACATATAGGGCGTCATGTGCGCCGTCGCCGCCGGCTGCAGCGTTGTGGGCACCCCGTCGCTCGACCAACGCTCACGCACTTCGCGAATTGACAGCAGCTCGGGTACGCGCGCCGCCGCCTGGCTCACCTGGCGAACCGTCGCGCCCTTTAAGCCCTCCTTGCAGTGGCAACGATCCTCCAGACGAGCAGCAATCTGCTCGACGGGCTCACCATCGTAGCTAGGGAATTCAAAGTGCGGCACCTTGCATGCCCCGCCTTCTGCATAGGCATAGCCATTTGCAGCATGCGACATGCGCAGCGCGGTACTCCGGCGCTCTGGGTATTGCGCGAGATCTTCCCACGGCAGGCAAAAATGATGCAGGTAAAAGTCGCGCTCGCCATCAAAAGCAGTGAGATCTTCGTCCCCGGCGTTTAGCGAGGTAACTTTCCACGCCAGCTTTTCGTGCTTTTGCTTGGCAAGGTTGTTCCTAAAGGCGGCAAGGTTCTGCTGCTTAACGGCAGCGTGTTCCTTGTTGTCCGTCATATGGTTGTTGGCAGCGGCGCAGGCACCAACCACCTGCTCAAGCTCGTAGCCCATCGGCAAATCATGCAAGAACGAAAAGTTGCAATCGTTCGCAATCTCGCGGTCGAGCAGCACCTGCACGCAAGGCATCTTTACACTCGTGCGCATCAGGCGACCCACAGCCTGTGCCACAATGCGAGCGCCTTCGACCTGATAAGAGAGGGTGTCGCGCACCGGCAGGCTCTTATTAACGCCAGATAGAAGCATCCGTACGTTCCGGCGCTTTTGAGTAAACGGAACCTCGCCGCGCGCTACCAGTTCCTCCTGCTCCACCACGCCAAGTAGCGCCTGCTGGACAAACTTATTTGAGTTGATCTCCACTCCCCAGGTCAAACGACTTGTGGGCGACTCGATATATAAGAAATCAAGATCCATCTTGGGGCGACGGTCGGCATTTTCAAAGCCGCAATCGACCTGATGAACCATGTCGCACAGATTCTCCGGCACCTTGTATTTGAGATTCTTGGAAAAGCCACCGGCCGAAAGATTGATAAACATCAGGGTCGGCTGGCCCAGCTCGAGACGTTTTTGAGCGCCACGCCAACCTGCATCCCATTCCGCAGCGTTAAAGCACGGCACCATGTCCTTGGCGGCCTCAAGCGATTTCTCGTACGACATCTCGGGGCACTTGATGTTTCTAATCACCAGCTCCGCGACAATCTCGCGCGCAAGATCCAGCGCCAGACTATTGAATTCGCCATGGTTTCCCATGTGGCGCGTGGTAAAAACGGCTCCCGCCCGTTGCTCGTTACGCGCCACACCACGGGCCCAAGTACTCACGGCAACAAGCGTCTTGCTCAGGCGCTTCAGCTCAAACTCGATGCTCTTGGCGTCGCTCACGCCCACCCTGTCAGCAATCTTTAAGCGCAAGCGCACCGCAAGTCCCTCACTCACGCCAATCCCGTCAAAGAACCGCATCGCGCGCTCGTACACCTCGTCGGGCGACACAATGATGCCGCCAAAGGCGCCGCCTGCCAGCGCGACCATGCCGGCAATTTCCTTGGACTCATCCACCCAGGCAATATCGACGTCGTACTCCTTCGCAGCCTGTTTGTTAAACAGCTTAGTCTGTCGCACGATTTCCTGGTTGAGCTCGCCAATCCAAGCGTCCTTGCGAACCACGCCATGAACCTCGTCAAGGTAATCGAGGTTGAAGTTTTTGACGGTCGGCGCACTCCATGTTGCGCTCATGCACACGCAAGGCGCTTTGGCGGCAATGGAGGCAAGGTAGGCCTCGGGCATGCGCTCAATGCCGTGGCTGGTTAGGTACGTGGTAAACATGTGCTCGATGGTGGTTTCCATCACTAGATAATCGACACCACGCGCATACATCGAGTCGTCGGCGGCATCGATCTCGTCATTCTTGCGATCTTTAAAGAACAGCGCCAGCATCAACGAATCCCAAAAATACTTCTCGCTGGTCTGGTTGTTCCTAATGCCCAGGGCATCGATGATGTTCTTGCGCGAAAGGTCGTCCTTGTACGAAATGCTGCCGTAGTACAGCTTGTCCATAAGCGTGGCGCAACGGGCGAGATGACCCACCACCATCCTGACCAGACCGCGTGCACGACGCACCGCCTTGCTGACGGTTTGCTGCCCACTCCCTCCGCGAGTGATAATCATATTGCGAGTACCGCCCTCATTGAGTTTGAAGCGCAACGGATTCGCCGAGTTGTCGCCCACCGAAATATCGTCGCTGCCAAACAGATGTCGACCGGAGAGCTGCTCTTCTTTCGCCTCGTCAGACAGCGCAAAAGGCGGACGCAGTTTCATGTCCTTAATACAAGAGGCGAGTGCCTTTTGAATTTTCTTGGCATCCTTGGCGATTTCTTCGGCATCTTCCTCTACGCTCGCCCGCGAAACCCTGTTCCTCTCGGCGTTTGACCCTTTGTGATCGCCCGACGTGGAAGCGTGCGTATAGACCGCCATCCATTGATCTCGATTCCCCAGTAGCAAGGGGTCCACCACACCGCCGTTAAAATGACGATCGAGGATACGCAATACTTCGTCCGGTTGAAACGTCACGGGATCGTCTGTCAGCGTCGACAGTATGTCGGCCTTCATGTGGTCGATTTCATCAAAGATAAACAGGCCCTTCTCGGCAGCCATTGCGTTAAAGAGCACAACGCCTGCACCGGTCACTGTATCGATCCTATTGATGAGCTTTTGCGGCGTCAGGGCAATCACATGCGGTATGCTCTCGTCATTGAGCAGGGCAGACGGCCAAATCTGGGGGATCACCTCCATGCCGCGCGTGATGTTTTTGAGCTCGTGGCTCACAGCCCAACGCAAGCTCGCATCCGCCGACGATAGCTTGTCGCGAAGGGCGGGGGTCAAACGGTCTGCAACACCTCCCAGACGATTTCGAGTGTCAAGGATGCCCAAAAGGTCATCGGCGATCTCCATCGCGTTGCCCCACGCTCGCTTAATGATGCGATGAGAGCTCTCGTCGTCCGCCTCGATGGGACACGGAATGTCGCGCACGCCCACGGCGCCCTTACCGCGCGTAGTCTCAATCCAATGCAGGATGTTATCGCCCGCACGCGGAAGATCGAACACCATGCGCTGCGCGGCATCGCCATCCATGCCCTGTTCAACCAGCAATTTGCGCACGCTCGCAACGTAGTTGTCGCGGTTGTCCTTACCCGGCACCACAAACACCAGGTAACGACGGCCCGGGCACTTGTTAAAACAGCCCGAATCGTCCCAGCCACCGGCGATGAGGTCGGCTGTGACCTGCTCGGCCGTATAGTTTTTACCCGAGCCCGTCGTGGCGCCCAAAAAGTACAGGCCATTGTTGCCCTGATCCTTGGGGGCAAACAGCGCACGCTCAAAAAACTCGCGCATCGCCTTTTGACGTGCAAGATAGGGAGCGAGCTCCTTGTCGTCCGCAGACGACGGATTCGATTGGCAGTTGAGATCCCACATAGCCATGGTCAAACCTCCGATTTAGTTGTTACACGTGTTTGATACCATCCCGTGCGGACAAAACTCGCGCTGGGCGGTCAAGGCGGCGGCGTCCATGCCGCTTGAGAGAAGAAAGAAAGGAAAGAGGAGCAGTCAGCGACTACTCGCACGAAGCGAGCAGTTTCTTAAGATCGCACTCCAACGCCTCGCGCTCTTTGGCATCGATCACTGCAAGGGCGACACGCATCAGGGATGCATCGGCGGCAGACTCCTGAACCTGGTCGGGGCGCTTGCTAAAGCTTTTCCCGGCAGCCTTCCGATCGGTCGCGTCGTTCAGTGCGGTGGCTAAAGATTGTCATCGGACTTTGCGCTGGCTTTGGCCGCCTCTTCGCCCGCGATCAGGTCCTTAACCGTTATATACGCACTGTACGTAGCATCCTCGATCTTTTCCAAAACATCATCAGGGTCGCAAGTGCCCCAAGTTTCTTCGAGGACTCGAGCCAATCCCCAAGCAGCGCTGAGCAGGACGTCAACGTCCTTTAGATCTAAATGATCGACCGTAAAGGGATAGTCCGCGCACTCCAGTAGATACGTGTCAACTGCGCCAATTGCCTCAGCCACGTATGGCTCAAGATCGCAATGGGGTTGGAGGGCGCACAGCGCCTTGTGCGGATCGGTCGGCTCGATCCAATACAGCGTTGTCGCATCCTCGCATTTCTCGAGCGGATAACGCTCAACCGCCTTCTCCCAACTTTCATACCAAGGATCGGCATCGCCGTCCGTCATCGACCTGCAAAGATCAATCGCCGCAGAAACAGTCGCACACGAGCATCTATAACTGGCGCCTTTCCTAAAATCATCATTGAGCTCGTCGTCGCCAGACAGCCTCGCCTCCATGATCAGAAACGGGCCGTCATCATCTGTAATGCTCATGGGATAGTTGTCACATTCGTAGTACGGATACATTTTGTCTCCAATCAACCGTTCGGTCACATTAACAAGCAATATCAAAACCGCGCTCACGCGGAGGGTTGTCGTCCTCGATCCATTCGAGCCCGTCGTTCTCATCGATTCCGGCATCGGGGACTGACGACCATCTGAACTCGAAACCAAGCTGGTCAAGCTCATCGACTCGCTCACTGATTACTCCGTACGCATCCAACGCATTCTCGAAATCCTCCGAAGACACATAGCCGCGCTCGCACTGCTTGCGCATCTGGTGCAAACGACCCATGGCGGCAGCGATGATCTCGCGAAGAACGATAACCTCGCGCTCGCATACATCGATGTTTCCTTTGTTGAGCTTGATGCAATCGGACATAACGGCCTCCCTGGTTTTAAGCCTTTTCGCTTGATTCCATTGAACAGCCGCAAACAGCCGCGTAATATGACTTTTATCGGGTTTTAAATTTTGGCTGTTTGGAGCATTAATGCTTGATTCCGAAAAAGAGCCGTTTAGCTGGGGTTTCGAGGCTGGCTTTCTTCGCTCTCCCGTCAATCCCCGCATGCTTCTTCTTAACAGAACGCCAGAGATTGATTGCGCCGATGACGGAAACGCAACCGGCAATGCAAGCGCATGGAATCTCGTCTCCGTAGCCAACGACCTATTACGCGTCGACTTAAGCTCGCTTTTCAACGAGATTGGGGGCCACTTTCGTGAGCGAGCAAAATTGCGCTTTTACATCGATTTCCAGAACGCCATTCGTCAGCCCCCTGCTCCCCACGATGCGCAACACGCTTCGATGGACTACGCAGCCGAACCAGACCATGACGACTGGCTCGATCCAGACGATTCCGACCAAGAGTCCGCGCAAGCAGAATTGAACGAAGCCGAAATCGAAGTCAACCTTCAAAAACAAAAGGAACGCGACCTCGATTTCTTTGCTCCGATATTCGATAAAGCCATTACGCGCCATGCACACGGAGAGATATCTGGCATGGCCAGGTATCTCCTTGAAAATGTCTGCAGGCAGTGTGTCATGAACATCACAGCGATTCCCGACTACCGCTATTACAGCTGCTGGATGAACAACAACGCTATTGAGTGCAACGAAATCAACCGCCTGTACCGCGCGGTGATCACGACATCGGCCCAACTCAATAAGCAAGAAATGGCGTCCCTCTTCAGCTCCTATCTCAAGCTCGTGTCGAACGACATGGACATTACAACTACCAACGGCAAGACCGGGCTAACAGAACCGGTGCCGTATAAACGCGACAATCCAAGAGACAACTATCCAAAGGTCAACTCGCAGATAGAAACAGCTTGCGTTTGCACCAATACCGATCTCTTTCGAGCGCTTCTCATTGTTTTTTATCAGGAATGTCTGGAGCTTGCCCCGCTGCTTAAAAACACCGAGGCACCTAGCCTGCTCGCGCAAAACGAAGAGTTTTTCCCAGCCGCCATCAAAACAAGCGACCCGCGACAATTTCGATTATTCGATAATCAGCTGCCGGCAATCATCCGCTTTGGCGACGCTTTTGCATACGCAGCCAAAAAGCACTTGCCCGGAAACGAAACGGCTCAAAAGCTCGAAGAACATTTGAGCGATATAAAACGCATGAATAGCGCCCCCTTTATGCAGGCGTTTCGCAAGAACTATCTCGAGGCTATGCGCGAGAACCAAATCTACGCAAATGGAGACTTCCATACGTATGTAGAGCTTAACGACCAGGAAAACCTCAATAGGCTCGTAAGGCTTCAAGCTGTTATTGCAAAGGCAGGAGAGCTTTACTTCACCGAAGAGGAATGTTCCTTTGCAAGCCTTTATGCCCGCATCCTCCACGAGCTGCTGCTGTGCGGCATTATGCCGATAACATGCCAAACCTGTGGTTCGCTCTTTTTTCCGACCGGCCCTAACAGCAAGTACTGCGATCGATATAACGCGGCGACCAAGCTCTATTGCAACCCGCGGCACAACGCCAAAAAACATCTTGGTCGCAAATCACCCCGCGACGTCGCACTCAATATACGGAGAAAAGCCGACACGGCATACGAAAAGGGCTTAACGGATTGTGCCCACTATTTTGACAGCCTTGGCAATTTTGTTCTCGATGGTCTTGGCCCAACATACCAAGCGAGCGACCTAATTTCCGACGAGCTCTATGCGGCATGGCTGTCTATCGTCAACCAGCCCAATTGCAGGACAAAAATCAGGCGACCAGATAGGAACGGTTTTCCATACCCCGTACTGTGGTACGGATTCATCCTCAATGGCATACAGTATGTACAAGTCGAGTTTCCCGAAGCCGAGTACCCGGCGCTTTTTGAACGCTTGAGCCAGCTCGCCGAAAGCCCGCAATCAAAGTGCACGCTGAAGCACAAGGGACCCGGCGAGCACCCATACAGCTCATGGCTTATCAAGTTATACGAGTTGTTGGAGATCATTGCGCAAATTAATAGCGCCGACCAGGTGGCAAAGCCCATTCCATTGCTTGGAATAGATAGGGACGATTGTGTCTCGACCGACCCGACCGCCCAAGGCACACGGAGCGCGCCCGACGCATGCGTCTACAGCACCGGCACGATAGATAGCCTTAGCTTTACCGTGTATACGAAGGGATATGACCCGGAAAAGCGGGAACGAGCCTGATGTAGCGGCTTCGAGCGAAGCCGCCGGTCACGGGGTGGCACCGGGGCGCGGACGCCGCGGGCCATTGGGAGCAACCCCCGGATTGCGCACCGAATGACGGCACGAACCTCGCGTTACCGTGGCCGGAGTCTTCCTTCGTTTTCCCCGACAGCCCCGAGTAGGTAGCGCCCACCTCTCCCAGCTTACACTGTTCCCAAGCGGGTGCCTTAAAGCAGCTCTTTAATTCCTTCCACAACATCGAAGGGCCCTTCCACGATAAAGCGTCGAAGGAGTCCGTCGATGATTCGAGACACGTCCCTTCCCTTTACTTTGCGCTCCGCAAGCGCTTCAATCCTGTTGCGAGCGGCGGCGTAATCGACTTTCTCAACAAGTGAGGTGAAGCGGTTGTGCAAATCCAGTGTGGCTTCTGTTGGATGTGTGGACATAAGTTCAAGTAGGGCTTCTTTATCCACACCAGTCAAGCGCGCGACATCGCTGACCAAACCTTGGTCGTGAGACTGTTTTGCATGGTTGATATAATCACGGAAGTTCCAGCCGTCGTCAATTTCTATCTTGCCGTCCCTTATGCCTTGGATGATCTGCTCGGCAAATACCTGGTCTTCTGCAGAGAGTTTCGAGAACTGGCTGTGCAGCTCGTCGAGCGCGGCGTTTTCCCGGTCATGCTCGTCTGAATTGGGGTCTTGGTCAGCGCTCTCGTGTATATGCAGCCAATCGGCGAACTTCTCCTCAAGATAGCTCGCATCGATGCGTTCTGTGTCGATGCGCATAAGGTTGGGGTCTATGTCGTAGGGAACCTCATCGTCGCCGTCGCCAGAGCCGCCAGAGCCGCCAGAGGCGAAGAGCTCCTTATACCTTTGAGCAAGCACGAGATAGGTCACCTCGTCCAAAGCGACCCGTATCTCCTCGTCAGCCTCGGCTCCCTCATCAACCAGAACGAGCTCGCCGTCTCGCTCCACAAAGCCATATGCAAGTCTCTCAAAGCTGAAGCCCTGCACCTTGGCAGCGCAGAGCAAGTCATTGAGGCTCCTCCACTTGAGCGCGAACTGAGCCCGGCCGGCCTGCGTATCGGGAATCCTCTCGAATCCCTCGATGCCCGAGGACGAGAAAATTCTGCGTATCTCTTCGAAAACGCCATTCATCCCCTCTATGTTGTCCTTGAGTTTCAGGACGAACATCCTGTTGGCCGCGCCCCCCGAGTAGAGGGCAAGGGCGTCTTCCACGTTCTTCTTCATGGTGTTGGGCTCTCGATAGCATCGGATAGACCCGAAGGGTTTGTCGGTGCTCAAAGTACGGTTAGTTCTACTGAAAGCTTGGATTACATGCTCGTAGTCCATAACCTTGTCCATGTAGATGGTATTCAGCCACTTAGAGTCATAGCCTGTGAGCATCTGGTCTACGACGATGAGCATGTCGAGCCGCATCTCGGGATGCAGGTCGATTCTGCTGTAGGGCTTCTTATGGGCAAGCCTTGCGGAGACGTCACGCTTGAAGGTGTCCTTGAGCGGGTTGGAGTCGGTGTAGTCGGAAAGGCTGTAGGACTTGCCGTAGCGCTCGTTATAGTCCCCGAGTATCTCAACGAGCCCATCCTCTTTGAATATATTGCCCGCGTTGTTGCCGGGGTCCGGATCGAACAACGCGGTCACGGCAAGCTCCGGCAGCATCTCCTTGCACAGGCGATAATACTCGATGGCCTCTACGATAGAGCTTGCGGCGAGCAGAGCATGGAACTTGCCGCCGATTGACAGCCTTTTCCAGTTCTTCTTTATGTCGGAGACAATCTCCCGGCGATACCCGTCCGTCTCGTATTGGCTTCGAGGCACCAAACCCTCGATCCCTTTCTTGTATTGCCCCGAGTCTTCATCCCAGTAGCGATCAACCATAGGGACCTCGTTCATGTAATGCAGATAAGTGTTCTTCTTGTCCTCATCCTCGAACGCCTCGGCGACGGAGGTCGCCTTCGCCTTTTCAAGGGCTACCTGCTCGCGTAGCTCGTCCTCGTCGTAGACGCTCGAGTAAGTGAGGTCAAAGCCCAAGACGGAGCCGTCGTAGATGCCATTGGCAATGGTGTAGTGACAAAGCTCGTTTCCGAACACGTCGACCGTCGTCACCTCGCCGCGCTTGGCGTTGGCCTCGACTATGGGCGTGCCAGTGAAGCCAAAGAGCAACGCCTGCGGGAGTTTCCGGCGAATGCCCCACATCATGTCGCCGAAGACGCTGCGGTGGCATTCATCAACGATGATGACGATCCGCTTTTCCGCAATCTTTTCGACATCATGGGCACGGGCGGCATCGCTTACGAGCACATTCATCTTTTGAATTGAGGTGACTATGAGCATCGTGGACTCGCCGGCATGTCCACCCGATGCAAGCAGTCCTTGGAGCACATCGGTATCCTCGGTCGAGTGAACTCTCTCGCGCGCGTCGGCGAACCCCCGGTATTCGTCAAGGGACTGGGTGCCGAGTTCGATGCGGTCAACAAGGAAGACGACCTTGTCCACATTGCCCCCCGCCGCAATGAGCTGGGCGGCCTTGAAGCTCGTGAGCGTTTTGCCCGAGCCGGTGGTATGCCACACGTAGCCGCCGACTGGACGCCCTGCGCCCCAAACGACGTTCTCACAGGCAAGTCGTATCCTGTCGGCCGCATGGTACTGATAGCTCCTCATGACTTTGAGAACGTTGTCGGAATGGTCGGCCACGGTGTAGAACCCAACGAGCTTATGAGCCATGGGTATTGAGAGCAGCTGCTCGGCCACCGCGTCCCAACGATCCACACGTTCGTTGTCAACGGTGCCCCAATGGAACATGAACTTTTCGTTGAAAGATTCGTCTGAGCCCGGGTTTGCAAAGTAGAGTGCTTCAGTCGGGTTCATGGCAACGAACACCTGCACGAGCGAGAGCAGGCCTTCGAACACTCCTTCGTGGTAATACTTCCGAATCTGGTTCACGGCCTGCGTCACGGACACACCGCTACGCTTCAACTCGATGTGAATGACGGGCATACCGTTGATGAGGAGGATAAGATCCCCGCGCCGGTTGGGAAGGATCTCCTTGCGGGCACGGAACTCAGGCTGCTCGGCAATCTGATAGACGGATTTCCCACCTGCTATCGACATGCGGTCATAGATGGTGAGCGCCACCTCACGCCCGAAATTCAGCTTATCGGCCTCGGCATCGCGCTTGATGGTAACGGATCGACCATTGATGAACTCGTTTGCCTCCACGGGGGACGAGCAGGCGCGAACCTGCTCCATAAGCTGAGCTTTTTCGCCGTCCGTCAATGGGACGCCGTTGAGGCGGTTAGGCATGTTGTTATTCTCGAAAAGGATACGGGCCCAGTTGTCGAGAAGATCCTGCTCTGTGGGATGTGAAAGAACGCGGGACTGACCGCCCAGCCCGGTCCATCCCTTTCGCGTGATGAGCAAATTCACAAGATCGTGCTCGAATTCCAACTCATCGGTGTACGTAACCTTGGCCATGGGGCCAACCTCCTAAACAAACATTTTTTGGAGCATCGACTGCTTTACTTTTCTGAGCAAATCCAGCTCACGCTGATGAAGGGTGATGAGGTTGTCGAGCTGGGTAAAATAGGCACCTATTTGAACCTGCTCTTCATAGCTTGGATAGCACACGCAAGTATCCGCGATGGCGCCCTTTGAGATCGAAGTAACCTTGATACCCTGCATGAGAGGCACGAGCTGATTATGGTAAGAAACAGAGTTTAGGAAGTAGCCTAAATAGCCATCAGCGAACTCCTCCACGGGCCTGCAAGGAATAGTGTGCAGGCCAGAAACAACCGGGGTCCCATGGAGTTCGCGCAGCTCAACGCATTTTCCAACAGCTTCATCTTCCGCTGTATCGGCAAATACGACATCACCCTCTTGTAGCGTTGCATTCATGTATTTTGATGCGGTATCCGGATCAGAGATATACGGAAACTCGGTGAGGGAGGCATCTATTCTTTCACGGTATTTGATCAAGATATCGCCGTAATGAACGTTCCTTAACTTACCCTCAGCCGAGTTGAGGTCAGCCCTTGAAAGCGTATTGTTTGGCAAGACCTGAAACGTTTCAGACCACTTACGCTGTTCCCAAGCGGAGGCGACAGCGGCTCTTTTCTCCAACTTGTGACTGCCTTGAACAATGTCCGCAGCAGTTATTCGTTGCGGGCATTTCCTTTTGCCCGCCCGGTTTGGGAGGCGGTTGCTTCATGGACGGTGGGAACGATGGCGCGCGCGAAGAGGACGCGGTCGAGCAAGGGCTCGAGCGGCAGGCGCAGGCAGCCGAGCAGCAGGAACGACAGGAACAGTCGGCGGCGTCGGAGCAGGTGCATTTAGCCAATAGCAGCTGAGCATTTTGCTCTGTTCAATTTGAACACTTCGCTCAGAACTGGATGAGCTCAAATAAAAGTCGACACCGTACGCGTCAGGTTTTCGACACTATACGCAAAGACATGCTGACTCCCTAACCCTATGCCTAACCTGATAGATGCTTCGATTTCTATTAGAAAGGCAGGAAAGGACCATGATCAGCATGGCCGCAGTCAATTCTATACGCCGGCAGCGTAAAGATGGCTACAGCGTCACCGATATCGCCAAAATGAACGGCGTATCGCGCGACACCGTCTACTAGTACCTTAAGCAGGAGGATTTCTCACCACGGCCCCCGCTGCCCGCGAAACCGTCAGTTAGCAAGCTGGACCTGTACCGCCCCCTTATCCAGCCCTGGCTGGATGATGATTCGCGACACTGGCGCAAGCAGCGCCATACCGGGCGCTGAAGCAGACATTCGAGCACATCGGGGGCGTTCCCACCCGCATCGTCTTCGACCCCCGCTACCTGTGCCGCGTGGCGACATAGATAATGGGAAGCCCGGCAAGGCACACCACCAAGGCGACGGCCGCGATTGCAAGCACGATGGCCACGTTCACGACGACATAGGCCACGGCAATGAAGACCAGCGCCAACACGCAGGCCAACAGCTCGGCCACATAGCACAAGACCAGGTTCGAGCTCGCGCGCTTCAGCAGGACGTCGGCGAGGCGGACAAGCTCGATAGCAAAACCGCTGCCGAAATTACGTCCGGGACCCTTTGCAACAAACCACTTGAACAGGCACATCAGAGCGCAGCCCAGCATCATCATGATAGAAATGACCCATGCAGAGTGCCCCGTCTCGATAAGGCTCTGGTCGCCCATCGCTCTGCCGTTGACGAGCTGGGTCGTTCCATAACCCATGACCAGCATCGACAGCAGCAGGCAGGCGCTCACCGCGGCGAGCAAGCGCGACACGCGCCTGCTGAACACCGGGCCCTCGCAGCTGAGCCCAAACCCCTCGCGAACGCGCCAAACGGCATGGTAGGCAGGGTACGCCGCGATGAGCGCGGCCACGAGCAGCGACATCCAATCGGACCCAGGCGCCGCCGACGCGTACTCCGTGATCGCAGAAACGGAGTAGCTGGTGTGGGACGACTCGTTCAGAAATAACGCAAACTCGCCCTTCCAGATGCAGAACGGAGTGGCGACAGAGGCGATGCCGACAGCGGCAATCGCGGCAACGGCAATAAGCAGCGCGCCCTGCACGAGCTTGACGACCTCGCCTTTGTTGGTGCGGGGCGCAGCCTCAACGGCGCTGGATGAAATTTGGATAGAGGTGTTCATGATCTTCCTTTACTCCTTAAAGTACAGATGCTATTCGCTATCGTTCTATCATTCCGTTCGGACAGTTTTTTATCGGACCGCCAGCAACCATTCACAAGGACATCCCGTTCAGTACCTCCCCGCGCTCCTCATACCCGCGCTCGAGCTTCTTCCCAAGCTCTGCAGCGCAGCGCTTCGTTTCCTCGGCAAACAAGTCATCGATGGCCCTGTCGATCCGCGTGCAAGTCTGCCGATGTTCGTCCTTCCAGGGCAGATCGAGCCCCAGGCTCGCATCCCAATAGCCGCCGAGCTTTGCGTTGATCACTTCCTCGGGATACAGCACGTCTTGGCGAACACCTTCGATCGCCTCGTCCTCGTCCATGTCACAGGCTGCATCGTCCTTCTTGAGACACTTGCGCAGCTCCTTTTGCTCGCGGACGCGATGCAGCGCGCTGGCGCACACTACAGCCAAAAAGCGATAACGTTCGCATAGGTCCCATTCGCCGCCGAGCCATACGCGATAGCCCAGAACGACGCTTGCAGGCTCCTCGTTCAGTAGGAACAGTTCCCACGGGTATACCTCAGCACACGCGTCCTCCCCTGACTTTTGTACGCCACTGCGCGTAAAGGCGCACGGCTCTACGTCGTAATAGCCAAAACCGTGGCCCGCATCGCGACGATTGATGACATGCTTGGGCAACAGGATGATCTTGTCGCTGGGCTCGGGATCTATCTTCCGCAGCTTTTTGACCTTGCGGCGGGCGCGCTTTAGGCTGCGTTCGCTATCGCCACGGCCGCGGCCGTCCGGCTTGCCGCCGTATCGAAGGGCAACCTCACGCGCCAGGATCTTTGTGTCCGCAGCGCACAGCAGGTCGCTCACGGTGGGCAGGTCTTCCCACTCAATGCCATCGACGTCCCAAATCCTGTTCATGTTCAACCTCTTTCTGGCTGTGAATTTACGCACTTGTTCGCCCTGCACAACGTACTTGTAAGGCATGCGCCCCGCTAGAGCGCCTTCTTGCTGGGCGCAATCACCTCGTCCACCAGGCCCAGCTCCAGAGCGCGCCTGGCGTTGCACCAGCAGTCGCGCTCGGTGAGCTCGTGGAACTCCTGGGCGCTCAGGTTGCCATGCTCGGCCAGCAGCTCGTCCAGCTCGGCGCGCATGGCCGCTGTATGCTGGGCCACGATCTCGATATCGGTCTGCTGCGCCATGCCCGTGCCGCCCATCAGTTGGTGGATGAGCACCTGCGTGTGGCGGTACACCTGACGGTGGTCGCCGCAGGCCAAGATCACCGCGGCCATCGAGGCCACGACGCCCTCGCCCACCGTGATCACGGGGCAATCGAGCGACTGCATGGTGTCGATGAGCGCCAGCCCCGCCGTGACGCTGCCGCCCGGGCTGTTGATGATGAGGGTGATGGGCTCGGTCGCACTTTGATGCTCCAGCACCAGCATGGACTTAATAAGGCCGTTGCAGGTCGCATCGTTGACCTCGCCCTCCAGCAGCAGCACACGGCTGTTGAGCAGTTCGCTTGCCATATCGACAGCGGCAACACGGCCGTCCTTGGACTTCTTTATGATGCTGGGCTCACGATACATAACGGGCATGGTAATTCCTTTCTAAACGGAATCGGTAAGGAGGCAAAAACTGGACCGCACGGCTTACGACTAACGGAAGCCGTGCGACAAAACATGCAAGATGGGGTACACAAAGCTGCAAGGGCTAATCCCTCAGCCACTTGGCAGCATTGGGGTGATCGGAGCAAAAGTACTTCTTGGCGCGGAAGGGACGCATGCCGGTCACCTTGACCAGGCAATCGGTGCGGGGCATAAGCCCAACCTCGCCTGGGGTCATCACGCAACCGCGCACATCTACGGCAGTGCGCTCGGCGCCCACGTACTTGGTGCCCAAAACCGACTCGCCACACAGTTCGCTTATGTAGTTCTGCGTCGCGATGTTGCTGCCGCCGCCCATATAGACCAAACTATCGCAGTTATCGAGGATGGTAAGCGCCGTGGATTTGCCGTACACGACATCGAGCTGGCTCAGCGATTGCGCACACATCAAAAAGCTAATGCCGCGACTGCGCACAGTCGCAATGCTGCGCTCAAAATCGGGGATGCGGCCCACATTGGGAAACTCATCGAGCACAAACTGCACGCGACGCTGCAAATGGCCGCTGGGGCTGGCATCGGCACGGCGCTGGGCAAGGTTAAACAGCTGCTTAAGGGCAACGTTCGCAAGCCATGCATTAGCCGAATCGTTGTCGCTCACCTTAAGATCGATCATGCGCTTGCCCTCGTCAATACGATCAAGACGCATCTCGTCATTCTCAAAAACGCGCATGAGCTGAGGCGTCTTAAGCCGCGAGATAGTTGCATTGAGCGTGATCAGAATACTCTTAAGCGTCCTATCTGCCGCACCTCGAAAATCGCGATACTGCTCAACGCCATACAGATCAGCGTTCTCCGCACCAAACTTATCGAGAAACTCCCTGGACTCCACCTCTTCTACAAGGTAGTCCAACGGGAATCGCCCCTCACCATCTCCCGTAACCTTGATGAGCGCAGCCAGTTTAAAGACGTTGTTCATCTTAAGGTAGCGGCGCGGGGCATTGGGGTCCTCACCCGGCGTAAGGGTGCCGGCAAGGGTCTCCAGGAGGAACAGGATTCCAACAATCGCTCGAAGCAGCAGGTCGCTCGCGTTATTCCAGAACGGATCATACCTAAGGCTACGGCCGTCAGGATCGACCCCCTCCATGATTGCCGCCACTGTGGTGGGGATATCCTCGACATCCATCACGTAACGCAGAGGGTCGTATCCGGCCGACTGCTCGGGATTAACAGTATCGAGAACCGTTACCTCGTAGCCGTCCTCTTCAAAGCCTTTCCCCGTACGGCGCAGCAGCTCACCCTTGGTGTCTGTGACCACATAACAGCATTCGTGGTGATTGAGCAGGTTGGGCAAAATGAAACTCGCCGTTTTGCCGCTGCCGGTACCTCCAAAGGCAAAAACATTGTTGGACACACTCGTCTCCCAATGCTTGTCGTCCTCGTAGAACGCCACCGTGGCACCCTGCGCCAGGATCACGTCGCGCTGCTCATCGCCGGACGACAGCGCCCGCATCTCCTCCTTAGTCGCCCACTTCTTGGTCTGATACTCCGTTTGCTGCGCGGCCTCGTAGCCGTACATCTTGATGACTGACATGGCGTGGCTCCTTTCTTGTCCGCGGCGTTAGTGGTTGTTAGGCAATGCGATCGACACCGTCGTCCTCATTGAGCTGTGCCGAGCACGACGACTTGGTCGCGTGGCCGATCAGGCGCTCAGCCTGCGCCAGATAACTCTCGCGAGCAGCAGTTGAGACCGTCCCGTCGCGCAGATACGCAAGCAATGCATTAATCATCAGCTTGTCGAGCAGGTCGTATCCCTTGGCCCGAGCGCAGTTGAGGAGGTAGCGGTCCTGGAGCACCCGTACCTTAGTTGCCAAATCGATTTCCATCTTTTCCTCCATGTAATAAAAAGTGTGTGGTTCGTCCAAAAGTGCCTCAAACGGGTGTTTGACGCATAGCTCAAAGTTGAAACGCGGACTCGTATCGAACACGCGTCGTTGCACCTTGAGGTAGCGCTTGTAAAACATGACGGCGTCATCTTCATCCGCCGTAAAGCCACGCGATCCATCGCGGTGCAGCCGGTCGTATGGCTTTCTGCTATCGATATGACGCACGAAAGAGGACGGGACATAGGCATCCTTCTTGGCGCTGTACTTCATCCCTGTCGTAACTTCCTCAAACAAGAGAACGCCAGCCGATTTAAAGCCCGCAGTACGCCCATGCCTAAACATGCTCACTACAATCGCCACACTTTCCATGCGACTATCGCGCGGGGGGAAATACAGCGGCAGCAAAGCGAGTGTCGCAGCGGCCAATAGTTCGCGGGCCTCGTGCACATCGGCTCGATACTGCTCGGGCACCAGCCCGGGAATATCGGGCAAGCGCTCTTCCAGCACGCCAACGAGCGTCTTGGCTAGGCGTTCAACGTTCTTCTCACCGCTGTACGGACACGGAAGAGACCGTTCTACCTTTCCGTTCATTTCGCACATGTCGCGGAGATCCTCGTCGATCGCACTGAGGAATGCTTTGTAGATGTTGTCCCGTTTCTTCATGAATGTTTCTTTCTATCCGGTTTCGGGTGTTTGGTGTAAGTCTGTTCTAAGTTTTAGAATGCTCTGAGGTATGGATGATGACAATCGACCTAACCTGCAGCTTCGTTAGTGAAATCACCCTGCTTGATAGCGCGGTTTGCCTAAAGGCTGTGTAGCGATTGCATCAAGCAGTTGGTATTGAGTTGGTTTTGGATTGCTTCGAGGATAGCACAGTAGGCTGTTCTCGTCATTAGAAATTTTTAATTTTTTCTGCTATTATATAGCCCACTAAGAAGAAAGGGCTCTATACATGCGTGAAACAACATCATTGCCACGTCTCACCGCCGCCGCCCTCTCGCGCGCGCTTAACCTAGAACAAGGCAGCCGCCTACTCACCGTTCGCCTACCTGGCGCCATCGGCTGCGAGGCGCTTCGTGAATGCTTCAGGCTGAACGGCAACGGCGTACCTAATATTTGCGAACTTGAGCCCGGCAAGCAGAACACGGGCAATGACAACGCGGCGCCGGTGTTTATCGATGCCACAGCTTGCGTTCGCAAACGTTTTCGCGAAATCAACAGCGCATGTGAGGCGCTCATTAATGATCTGGAGCCTGGCTACCTGGGCTTCTGCGATTGGGAGGCCTATCTCTGGTGCCTGTATGCACTAGCCCTCTCCGGTCGTACTCGAGCCGCCGTACTGCTGCCGTTCGAGTCTTTGGACAACGCCGAGCAGGCACGCGCGATTCTGTTGCGCGAGGGGCTCGTCGAAAGCGTCCTATATCACCCGCTCGCCGAATCTCCGATGCACGGCATGTACGCACTTATTGTATTGTCGACGGGAAATCGCAGCGTTTCATTCCGCAATGCCGCCACGCCCATGCCACGCCTTCGGTTTGCCGACGGGGCTCGCTACCCCAATCTTCCCTTGGCTTTCTCCCCTGACTGGAGCGGCATCGAGTGCGACTCACGCAAAACGGTTTCCATTGAAACCGTCGAGCTCGAAACGCGCAAGCTACTCCAACACCACGCCGCGCTCTCCAAAGGCAGGGTTGGCCTGATCTCCGTAGCTCAAAACTACAGCGCAACGCTCGGCGACAGCTTTATGCGCGTGGTGCCGTTTATGCCCCGAGACAGCACCACCTCGGATGACATCGACGCTGTCGAGGTGCGCCGCATTTCATCTCAGGATTTCCGCAACGGCTATTTGCTGCCCAAGGATGTTGCGGAAGGCGCGTCGGAGCTGGATTCCGAACCTGTAAAGGTAAGTCCAGACGTGTTGGCTCGTTACGAGCTTCGTTGCGGCGATATCGTCATGCCGCGCATACTCGGTCGTTACGGCGCGTCGAACCTACTTGTGGTCGGCATCGATGATGCAAAGCAGCATCTAGTTGCCTCGCACAACACCACCGCCATTCGCCCGGCGATTCCAACGATGACCGACGAGGAGCGCATGGTGTATGCAGAGATGGTCGCGGCGTACCTCACCGACGGCCATGGGTCCATAGTTTTGCAGGTATTGTCCGACAATCAGTACAGCCACGCCATCCGCCCTACCGATCTGTTCGAGATCGAAGTCCCACCAGCACTCGACCCGCGTACGCGCGAGTATAGCGAATCCATCAATCGCTTTGCCGAGGTCGTAAGGGCCAAGAAACAAGCCGAGGCCGCTGTCGCCCAAGCCCAGCGCAACCTCGAAGCCGCAAAGAAGGCCGTTACTCAGGTGGTCGACCAGGCCTGTGAGTAGCGCATACATAGGCAGTAGAAACGTCTTAAGCCGGCGGCAGGAACTAATCCTGCCGCCGGCTTAACTATCTAGCCTATTCCCATCCCGTGGTCTGAGGATTCCATTTGCGCACATTCGCCGAATGATTAAAGCACGGTGTATACAACCGATTGACGACCCCTTCTGCCCCAGCAATGTTCCCCGCGAGATCAAGTACCCCCGCCTGCCTCGCCATCTTTATGTACTGCGCAGAACCATTTTGTTTCCACCAGAGAGGCGCCACGAACTCTTCCGGCATTGCCACCTTGCGGGCAGACGCTTCTTTCTCGACTCTCTCGACAAGCGTAGCCCCATCGACGAAGCAAGTTTTTGCGTACACCAAGATGTCGACTATATCCTTGATTCGCGAAGAGGCACGGCCCTCATGCATCTCTATCATTGCGAGCAATTTATCTGCAAGGGCACTCTCCACTCGGCATACTCGATAGTCGCAGACTGGGAGCCCCTCGATATTCAAACGATCGATCGGCGCAAGAACCTCAGGCTCAAGTCCCCGCACTTCATCAATTACCAAGTCAATTGAAATTGGCTGTAGCTTCTTGGTTCCCATAAAGGGGGTGAACCACACCTTCGCACCGCACCGATACTCATCTTCTTCTTTGATCTGCTCTGCACGATCAAAGACGAACGAAACGAAATCCTCCAGATCAATCGAAGCAGCCTGCACCAGATCGGCAATAGCCTCTTCGAGACTTTCCTCTTGAGCAACCAAGTCAATATCCCTTGTGACACGCGCATCGAGTGTTCGCGCTAGGACGCTTTGGCCACCCTTGAGCACAAAGCTGCCGTCATCTTCTGAAAAAACGCGACATAGGAAGCGATGAAAGTAGAAACCGACGATCGCCCGATTAGTATCCATCGGCGATTCTCTTGCGGCATCCCTAACAGCCATCTCCAGTGCGGCAGGTGTTTTGTACTTCACCATGCCCTCCGTTTCTCATTACCCGTTCAGCGTCGTCAACAAGGGCATCATCAACTCGCGTCGTTTGGCAGTTTTAGAGTTCTCCTCTACAAGACCTCTCAGCCGCTGTATATCGAGCCCTCGACCAAGCGCGTCGTTATAGGCATCGATAATTAATGAGGGGTCCTCGCAATCGAGGCAAAGATCAACAAGCGTGCGCTCGGGTTTAGTTACCGGCAGGCCGTCGAGCCAGACGATGTCCTGCTCAGCGATCTCGCGCTTTGCAAAAGAAAGGGATTCGTTTCTCGTATTGATGCGCATGGGCGCGGTCATCCTGTAGGGGGACAGATAGAAATCGCCCATTTGCTGCAGGTTCGCCGCAGTCGTACCGCTCACGGCGATGCCATCCCACTGGCGTTTTCTCTCCCACGCGCAAAGGGAGGGATTGGTGAGTTTCCAAAAAGCGTTGAGCTCGTCAGTGTCTCGGCGCTGCGTGCCCGACATCCGGTAGGCGCCGTGGCATATCCGTTCAAGACGCCCCACGCGGCATGAGTGTGCCAGCGCATCTCGAGAGATGTCCATACGAGCCGCCTGGGCTGTGGTGAACACGCCCTCACTCTCGGAAAGCTCGCTTATCGCCGTTATGTTGCTAAAGTACTTCATGTTGCAATTGTATGATATTTTCATACTTTTGTAACGTGATTTTGATCCATGCGATCCATACGCCTTGCTTATCCCATTTCTGCCGCCGGCTTGATGCCGGCTCACCATCCCCCGCTATCGAGGTCTAATACTTTTCCGCGAAGTGAACGGCTGTTTTTGGACCCCTGAAGCATCCACATTTTTCAACGGCATAAACGTAGGATTCTGGTATCAAAACCGCAGGAAACGGCACCTCTAAAGTGTCGATGCTCCGGGGGTCCGTTTTCACTCATTCACTTCTCGAAAAAGTATTAGACCTCGCTATCAGCTATCCCAAAGATCAGACCGCCCCTCCTTCACGCCACGCAAAACCGGCCTTCCCCTTGCCTGCGCGCCCCGCGTCACGCGCTTCGCCACCCAAAAACTCATCCAACATTAATCTTGGCTCAAGAATCGCTTAATCTAT